>Ga0181356_1000446_pt1 | contig 17800 bp, 20 predicted proteins | sample Fa13VDMM110SN_FD_130104 | JGI IMG/M metagenome (GOLD analysis project Ga0181356, IMG submission 130104) | Freshwater viral communities from Lake Michigan, USA - Fa13.VD.MM110.S.N | ecosystem: Environmental > Aquatic > Freshwater > Lake | place: USA: Michigan | collected 2013-09-24 | reverse complement strand
CTTCTTTCTCCAAGTCCGCAATTTTGATCTTGGCTTGGAGATCAGCCTGGATCTGCAGCTTCTCAGGGTCATAGGCTTCAGCTGTCGTCCCGGCCAGTTTCTTCAGGCTCTCTTCAGCCTTGATGATCTCGTCGCGATAGCCCTCGAGTTGTACTTTGGGGAACGCGGCTTTTGCGATGACTTGGAAATCAGCAGCTGTTTTGGCGTCTGTCAGAGCTTTCTGGACGACGCGCAAGCGCTCCATTTCACTCGTGACTCGCTTGAGTGCTCCGGCGTATTCGTTTGCATAAGTGGAGGCAGAGCTGATATCTGAGTTGCCCTTGAGGTCAGGAGGTGCCACAGGAGCTGCGCTCGCCGCCATACCCGATGGACGAACGAAGTATCCCCGCTCCTTGAAGTACCCGAGGTCGGGGTAATTTCCAGTTTTTAGGCCACGTTGGCCACTTTGGTGAAATACGTTTTGACCACCGGTATAGACACCAACATGCTCGGGATCGCCCTTCCTACCTCGTGCAACAATGTCACCGGGTTGAAGCTTGGACCAGTCAGTCATGACTGTTCCCATCTTTTCGGCACTTTGTGCTGTTTTATTCATCACAGAGCTGTTGACTCCGATGACTGCCATGAAGCGTTTAACCGCTTCAGCACACTGGAGATTGACTCCAGTCAAGTTTTTTGTAGCCGCAATAGCAGCTTGAATGGAGTCACCACTGCCAGCAGCACCTGTGGCACCACCAGCCAGTAGCTGTTGTTTGCGGTAGTCCGCTGTCTTGACGTCGTTTTCGTTGGACCGCTTGCGGATCTCAGCGATCTTTTTCTCCATGTCGAGCTTGTAGTCCATAACGGACCGCTCGAGAGCGATGATCTCGATCGCTAGGGATTTCTTGCTGGCTTCGATGTCCAGTTCACCACGTTCCCGGGTTGCGAGATAGGTGTTTAGGGCCTCAAGGGCTGCAGCAGATGCGCCTTCTTCGCCCTCGATGAGCTTTTTATTAGCCTGCTCCATCTGGAAGATGCGCAGTTCACCGGCGGCACGGAAGACTTCGACCTCCTTGGATGCGGCCTGCTGCCTTGCTTGGAACAGCTTGTCAGCGTGGCTACGTTCGAGATCGGCTATTTCCTTGGTGAGGTTTACGCGCTTTTCTGCTTCGAGTGTAATTTTTTCTCCAGCAAGTTTGCTGTCGCGAACCGCATTGCGCTTACTTTGCTCTTCTCTTAGTTTAAATTCTTCAGCGATTAACCTGGCCGCATCAATTGATTCCGGGTTAAGTCCTTGGGCTCTTTGAAGTGTTCGTCTTAGGTCAAATATCTGGAGAAATTCTCCCCAGGTTTGAATGCCTAATTTAGCTTCATATCTTAAATCATTTAGCTCTTCGCGTATATCATTTAGGCGGTTAAGTGCTTTGTCGTATTCGGCATTTACAATAGCAAGTTCAAAATCGCGGGCTGCTTTTGTTGCGCTGTTTGCATTATCACCTACGTCTTTGTAAGTGGTCTGTAGGCGACGAAGTGCTTCACTAGCCCTAGCGCTAGCTTTTTGATCTTCTTGTACACGTTGAAAACGCCCAAAAGCATCTATAACAACTGCCAGACCAACTTGAAACGCAAATATCCACCCGAGTGAGCTCATAATAGCCATGCCTGCAGCTTTTGCAGTAGCACCTAACGTTGTAAGGCCCTTACCTAGACCAGCTAATTTAGTGTTAGCCCCGACCGCTTGATTACCCACACTAGTGAGGCTTGCGGATAGTGCTTGAAATGCTGCTGCTACTGCTGGAAGAGCGGCCGCAGGAGTGACAAGGGCTGACGCTAGGCCAGCTAACACAAGTACGAGTTTGCCTATGGCTAGCCCTATAGCTGCAATCCCGGCTACTACAGTACCGGCGGCTGTGCCAAGGACACCTATAGCGGGAATTACCGAACTAATAATGAACCTGCCGAACAAAAGGAGCGATGTAGCTGCGTCAAGGCCGGCGCGCTTTAGCAATGCGAGGACGGTGGTGACCTCTGCAAAGTATTGGACTATGGGAGTGTTTAAGAAGCGTGCGTAGAGGTTAAATATGCTAGCAAATAGTGGAGCAATTAAACCTGCTGCTGTGGCTAAATTCGCTAAAGCTGAAGCTAACGCTTCAAACGTACCAACTTTAATTTGTAAAAAAGCCTCCACTACGTTGCTGAAGGCATCAGCAAGAATGAGCGCCGTAGGCTTCAATGAATTAATGACTGTTGCGATTGCGCCCACTGTGCGTTGGGCGACGCTCTCGATCTCGGTGAATGCCTTGTTGGCTAGGCCCGATGCTGCCGTGGCAGCCTCGCCGGCATCTACACCTTTGCCCGCACCGGTGCGGCCGGCGGTCAGTCCGACTACGAGTGTCCCTACACGACCGACAGTTTCACCAGCTTTGGAGGCAATATCGAAGATCTGTCGTTTAATAAGAAACAGCGTTTCGAATACTGCAGTTAATCCTGTCAGCAGGGGGGCAAGCAAGCCGCGGCCGAAGTTCTGACCGACGAGCTCCCCGAGGTCGCGGATGTTCGATACCACGCCGGAAAAGCCCTGCGCAGCGATCTTTTGGCCTGCGACAGCGGCAGCTAGGCGCTCTTCAAGAAACTTAACAACACCGCCTACTTTAGTTTTGGCTTCCGCTATGTCTTTACTAGAAATCTGTAGAGATTTTGCGAGAATTGAATCGATTCCAATATCTCCTCTTAAGATCGAACCAATCTCTTGCCTAGCTTGGTAAATAGGCAGCCCGAAGGTGCCGAGGGCAGCAGCGAAGTTGATGGCCAGGTCTTCGGCCTCCTTGAGACCGCCGCCAATCTGGCCGATTTGAGAGGCAACGATGCCGAAGACCTCAATGACGTCGTTGGAGGTGACGCCGGCTAGGGCAATCGACCGCTCTCGGATGGATTCAATGTTTTTATTGACGGCGCCGGTGAGGGTGACGATCTTTTGGTAAGGATCGGTGATCTCCTTGCCATCCTTGAAGACCTTGTTGGTGGAGGCGAGGGTGGTTTGGGTCTTGAGGATCGTTTCGCGGAGCTTGATCTCACGGCCGATGGTGTTGTTGAAGAAGCCGTTGAAGGCTGCTTGTAGCACCCCTACAGTTTCTTTAATGGCAAAGGTAGCAAGACCTACTTTTGCCAGGGTTGTTACGAGTTTACCAGCGGTATCAGTGGCACTTTTTAATGTATTGCTAAATATCTCAGCTGCTGTGTTGTTGTTGTTTAGAGCGACAGCACTTTTTACGGCACCTTTGCCAATATCGTCAATAGCACGTACTGACTCTCCAAAGTTACCTGGGAGTGCCTTTCCTACTTTGTAAAACGTGTTTATAGTGTTTGCTGCTGACTTTACGTCGCGTTCCAGCGTTTGAAAAGTCTTTGTTACTTCATGCAGACTTGGTACTTTTATGTCTAAACTACGGTTCTTTGTTGCTTTATCTGCGACTTCTCCTACTTGTTTAAGGCCACGCTCCGCGGCCTGCGTATCTGCTATTACCTTGAGCCTAAAGTCTGCCACGTTTGCGCTCGTGAGCTATCCGCTAAACGTATGCTATCGCTCCCCCTCTGCTGGAGTGATGAGTGAAGCGAACACGTGCATTGGGATCTGGCGGGTTCTGATCAGTTCCGTCAGGATGAATTTCGTGGGTTGATCCGGTCCTTCTGCTTCGGCTGAAGTAGGTTTCCACTCAGGGAATGGTAAGAAATCCGCCGGTTTGGTCCTTGGAGCTGCCCTTTTTGACCCTGACATACCGTGAGCTGTCTGTAGCACTAGATGAGCAAGCCTCGCAGAGGTCAGGCTTGCCAAGTTAGCTTGGGCTTTCTCACGGTCATCCAGTTGTCTAAGCAGCCAGCGGATACTACTAATTGGAGTTCGCAGGAACCTTTCAGCCGGGTAGTCCGAACCGATCTCGGAGCACCGTAGCCTCATATAAATGCTGTCCCAGTCAGTAGTCGGGGTGCGAAGGTGTTCTTCGCAGTTTTTCAGGATCTCTTCGGGGGTGGGCTGAACTCCTGTTCTTCGTCGTTTCCCTCAGTTTCTGGTTCTGGCCAACCATCACGCTCCCAGGTCAGCATGCGGAACACATCCTCCATTAACTTCGTCGGCATGGCCTCTGTATCACTTTCACTCCAGTCGCTGATCTTTGTCCATTCCTTTGCTCTGGGCATTTTTACCTCTCCCCTGTAACGCATAAACAGGGTCACAAAGGAAATTTGCTGCTCTACTGCGCCGACTGCTTCGCGCTGCAGTTCCTCGAGCTCACCAGCGTAGTCGTAGAGCAGCTCTTGATTCTCATCCGTGCTGGCATCACCGAGGAGGTTGACTGCTTCTTTTGTGGTAATACCTTTATCCTTGGCGATCCGTTGAGCAAGCTTGATCGAGCGAAAGGTGGATTTTGATTGCTTACGTCCGATTTCCTCAATTCCCTTGGATTCGCCAGGTACAAGGTCGTTGTAAACGGGAAAGCGGAACGGCCCGATCTCGTGGTACTTATCCGGTGTGAACAGGATGCTGGCGTACTTAGACATCTGTAATGGGTAGCTCAACAGACCATGCCCGAAAGGGGGTCGGCTGGTTGACGAGCTCAAGGGGTAGTTCAACCCGTATATTAGCCCCTTTATACGCTAAGGTTATAGAGCTACTTTGGACGAGGGGTTCGAGGTAGAGGGCTCCACAGTGAAGGTTGGCACCATCCTCTCTGCAGTTGACTGCAAAGACTGTGTTGATCGGATCTAGTAAGAGGTCGTGATTCATTTGTACAAAAAAGCCCCGCGTTGGCGGGGCGGTTGGTTTGCTTAGCGTTCTCGGGGATTAAGCCGTACGGAAGCTGGTAGTCAGACCTTGGATGGGTCGCTTGATTCCAGAAGCGGAGGCGTTGCCAGAAGCATCCACAGCTTGGGTAATCGCCCCATCAGCCACGATCAAGTTGTAGATCGTGCCGGCTGCCAGGTTGGCGGCTGGGTTGATTGTTACAACGTTGGTAGCGAGGCTCACTGCACAAGGCGTAATGGCGCCCGTGGAGGCCACTTCCAGACGGAAGCCGCTGCCATCGGTTTGGCCCAGCGCCAGCTGTGTCAGAGCAGCAGTGCCGTTGCTGGTGTAAGTGACGGTCAGGTTGTCACCCACCACGATTGCGCTTGCGTTATTGGCAGGCACAGTGGCAGCTTGACGGGTGCCGTTCACCAGGAACAGCAGGCTCGATTGCACACCACCATGGCTGATGGGTGAAGCACCGCTGTCGTAGCGACCGAAGACGGGGCGAGCCCGGGACATCAGATCGAAGGTGATTTCGGTGAGCCCTTCAGCCGTTATGGACTCCTGGTAATTCATGATCGAGGCGTTGAAGCCTGTGAAGTCATAAACGTAGTTACCGGAGTACCCGTTAGCCTGGCCCATCTCTTTCAAGAACTCGATGTAGATCTCGTAGTCCTTGTTGTAGCGAGCACGTTGGATCAGGTCAAAGCCCTGGTCGTAGTTGCCACGGAACGTTGGGCAGTTCTGACCAGCAGGGATCTCAGCATCCTTCAGGAAGTAAGCGGTAACGCTTGCCTGCACTGATGAACCTGTGATCACACTGTCGCTCCAGCCGTCATCACCCAGTAGACGGAAGTCCTGGTTGTTGTCCTGGATCTGGAAGCTGGTCTGGGTAATACCTTGCAGTTCGACGTAGCTTGAGCCGGCGTCGAGGCTAGGAAGGGTGATAAGTCCTGCGCTATCACGGGTTGCGAAATAACGGCAGGGGGCTGTCAGGTCCACGGCACGGACGATGGTCCGGTGAGCCTTGTGGAATGAAAGCCCGATGGCATAGTCGGCCATGGTGTTGACTCCTTAGGGTATCGGGGGGTTCATTACGACTCCGCGGATGCGGGCCGTGAGGGCCTCAAATGTGGCCTCGGTCCGGGCCATGTACGTGACTTGGTCCCTGGGAAAGGCTCGGGCCAGTCGCCTGCTGACATCCAGCAGCGACGTGGTTATCCGGGTGCCTTCTTTGATTCCGTAATTAGTAAAGCGGACTGACCAGCTCTCGAAAGAGATGACGCCGCCTACGGAACCGGGGCTGGTGATCTCAGGAACGTCCTCGATCGTGCATTCGATACCGGAGATGTTCCAGTTTGAAGGCACCATCGATGCTCCAACGACATAGACCGCTGGAATACGGCTTTTGTCAGGCAGGCTGTAAAAGCCAGGCCACTCGGTGTACGGTTTGAGTGTGGTGCCATTAGCCTCGAATAGATCGAGGACGTGGCGCTCAAGCGTGCTCCGAAGAGCGGTAACCGGGGGGCAGGAGGTCGAGATCATCATTGCTTCGCCTCCAGAGCGGCGCGAAGCAATTGGCCGAACTTGTCAGAAGCCTCCTCGAGGGGGACTTTTGTCCAGGGTCGGCCCGGGAAGCGCATACCGGAAATGGCAACGCCGCCCTCGTGGACTTGTTGTGCGTAATCAACGGGCCAGGTGAAGGTGACTGACCCGTCTGCATTTACTGCGCGTGATTGGCTCGCCCGGAGGCGGCCAGTGTCCACGACGTCGCGCACCTTAGGTGGTGTTGGGTAAGACCACTTCGTGGAGGAGATCTCCTCAGTGAAGCGCCCGTCCAACCACGTACCTAGTTGCTTCATGGCTTGGGCAGTGGCCATATTCAGCACGTTGCTGATTGACCGTTGAGAGCGAGCCATTACGCAGGACCTCCCACTACTCGGAATGTCCCTTCGATTTGTTGGCGAAGATCCCTTCGGAAATTCATGTCCAACGTTAAATCGAAGACCAGCTCGAATCGTCCTTGACACCCGTTGATTACACAGTTGGCTTGTGAGCCATTGGTAATACGTGCATCTAGGACTGCTGGACTGAGTAGGCGGCCTTTGCAGGAGTACGTTGTGTTATCAACACCGCTTTCGCCCTTCCACGCAGGAGCTTGGAGGGTTAGGGCGGCGAGATACTCAACAACCTCGGTGGTTTGAACCGCGTTACCTGTGGCAGGATCTGTAGTCGCGAAGCCAGTGCCTAGCTCAAATGCCAGCTGGGCGTTACCCCAAGGTGCATATTTAGCGACAAGGCCAGCAGAGATCGCCATGGTTTACAAGGCAAAACCGCTAAGGGGCAGACTGTTTCGTAGCCGCTGGTACTCCTGACCATAAAGGGATGAGTTGAGTTGTTCCCCATTTGGGGACCCAGTAATCATCCCGATTTGTTGGCCAATTTGCATGGTGCGGCTAGCCAGGATGTGTGCAGCCAGATAACTGACTGCATCAAATTGGGTAGTTCCCCAGCTGGTCGAGGGCGCGTAACGCTCGGCCTCAGTTAATGCTCTTGTAACCAGAGGCGTCGATTGCTCGCCGAACTCTGGAAACCGGAGTAAGAATTCGCTGATGCTGGGGACTGCCATCATCCGTTGCCTTCAGTGATCGCGGTTACCCGCTTGGCAATGGCGTTCTTCACCCGGATGCGGGAGTCTTTCGCATCCCACTGACGCAGCTGGTTCAGGTCGAAGCTGTCTTCAACCAAGCTCAGGGCCAGGTTGAGGGGCTGGTCAGCGATGGAATCGCTGGCTTCTTCTGTAACAGGCTTGATCAGAGTCGCTGCTTCGGTCTCGATGCGCATAGCACCTAGGGAGAGCAGGTTTTTGACCACGTCGTAGCCCTTGATTAGTTCCCAAACGTCCTCGGGGAAGTCACGGGTGACGCCCGCGAGGACTTGGATGTGATCGGTAAGGCCGCCGCCGTTAACGAACGAGAATCCGATGGTGCACTCCTTGTCCATCGGAGGGTTTTCCAGTTCTGGGCGGTAAACGATGATCATGGTCGGGTGAAGATAGTGGATTAACCCATTCTGAATGGGATGGAAAAGGCTAAGGGATTAAGCCTTTTCGAGCACCATGGCGCTCTTGGGGTAGTAGAGGGCCAGACCACCAATCCGGGCGTGGGCAGCCACCGAGAACTCGAGGGCTTGACGCACGGGAGGCAGGAACTCCAGGGGCTGTGGCACTTGGAGTTGCAGCTTGTCAGGGCTGCGGTCATAAACCAGGATCCGGTCCTTGGACAGGGCACCGCCGGACTTGCTGGCCTCAAGCTCGTTGATCGGCTCGATTGAGCTGATCATCGGGTTGGTGCGCAGGAAGAATTCCATCACCGTGGTGTCCGAGGTGGACGAACGGGGGGTGGTGGAAATGATGCGGTACACGGTGTAGGGAACCAGCATCGTGTTAGGCATCTCCTTCATGTTGGAGTTCTGAACCAGGCGGGTGGGTGCCTCGTTCAGAAGAGCCAGCATTTCGTCGGTGGTAACACCAGAGGTGTCGAACCACTTATCAGGCACGGTTTTGTCGACCTGATCGTTGTTGAAGAAGCCCTTCATGCCGGAACCGGCATCGCCGTAGAAAGCGATCTCTTGAACCTTCTCCTCATAGGCACGACGCACTGCGTTAGCGCGGCGTTGCTCCAGGTTCATGCCGGGCACCATGGCGGCGGCACGGGTTTCCTGGATGGTGTAGGCGAAGGAGGCACCCAAGGAACGGACCGGGTAGGTCACTTCCTTACGGAGCACGTCAGCGCGGGGCAGGTCAGATGCCTTGTCCCCGATCACTTTCATTGAGCCTTGCTTATCAAAGACTCGGAATGTGTAGGAGTCAGCGCCAGGATTGACTTCCGAGGAAATCGGGATCAGGGTGCTGTACTTGATGTCGGCGTACTCAACTTCAAAGGTGCGAGACAAGATTGTCTCGAGTTCCCTTGCGAGAAAAACGCCGACTTCGTCGTTACGGATTTCGTTAGTCATGGTGAGGAATCTCCGTCAAACGTCGGCGGTGTAGGTCTGACCAGGAATGTCGAGTTCAAGAAGAACCAGACCTCCGGCAGTGGTTTCCGACAACCAGCGAGCACCTGCGACCGCAACGGTCTTGGTAGCCACGGCAGTTTTGCCGAAACGACCCAGGAATGCTCCGGTGGTAGTGCCGGAGTAGTCAGCTTTGTAGAAGCGGACAGCGTCGCCGAGTGCAATTGCATCGACGGAGTACACCCACACAACGCCTTTGGAGACGACGTTGACGGTCTCCTTGTCCGGATAGCCCATACGGCCATCGGAGTAGTAAGGAGTCGGAACCGGGGTGTATGCAGAACCGAGGGTGGTGCCCTCAAGTACTTGCGAGTGGACAGTGATGCCCTGAATCAGGGTCGTGCCAGTCGCAGGCTCAACGGCGAGAGCGTCGTTGGTGGTGGGCGAGTTGTCCGTCATCACCAGGACCCCGAAGGGGATGGCGGCGCCGGACTGGTTGCGGAAGCTGCGGCAGACATAAGCCTGCAGATCAGCAATGCCGCCCTCGTGGCCAACTGCCTCGCGGAGCGGGTAGCTGCCTTGAGCACCAGTGGGGTTGGTGACAGTGGTAGCAGTGAAAGTTACGGCCATGGAAGGTACTCCTTACTTAGTGGCGGTTAGGGGACGCTTCCAGGCATCGGCCATCTTCGAGCGATAAACGTTCTCAGGGGTGGCGTTTGCGCTACCGGCGCCTTTCAGCGCTTGGCGTAGGCCAGCAGAGCTGTCCGAACGAGCGTCCTCGGCGTCCTCTTTGGTTTCGCCGTTCTCACCGGTTTCGTCCTCGGTGGATTCTTCACCCTCTTCATCGCCGGAATCGGAGCGAGCGGCAAGCATGCCGTCCACAACGCCTTGGATGTAAGAAGGTTCAGCGTCCTCGCGGGGAGCTTCGCCGGTCAGGTTTTCGAATGCCTGGTTGTAGAGGGTGGCATCGTCAATGCCGTCGAACTTAAAGTCCTCGGCAAAGGCGGGAGCCAGGTTTTGGAGGGTGGACAGACGAGCAGCGACCAGTTGGTCGAGTTCGGCTGTGTCGATGCGAGCGGAACCTGAATCGAATTCGGCCAGGCGCTCTTCGAGAGCGTCGGCACGACCTTCAGCAGATTCTTTCTCGTAGGCGATGGAGTCGAATTCTGCTTGGAGGGCGTCAAGCTTGGAAGAAAGCTCGTCGCGCTCGGTAGAAACAGTGTTGAGTTGACGCTCCATGTCCCGGGCGAAGGACTGGACCGCCGTAGCTGCTTCTGCGGGCAGATCGATCTCCAGGCCGTCCAGTTTGACGGTGGCCATAACGGGAGATGCAGGTTGACTGGGCTGGAGTGCCAACTCGTACTCGGGGCATGAGACAGCGTCAGCTGCATCCATGCGATCGAGCAGAAGGCGTACCTCGGGACCGGCCCGGCCACGAGGGACGATGGCGATGTGGTTCACCCGGATGTTGCGCTGGATGCCGGAGTACTCCTCGCCCTCGGGGGTTACCCCAGGGGTTGGGTCGAAGTCGACTTTGTACCCGGCGGACACCTCGGTGGCATCCTTGCGCTTGATCTTCTCGATGGCATCGGCGTCAGTGACGACCAGTGCGACTTCGACAAATCCGTCGTTGTACCGAATTTGACTACCGGAGTAGCCGATTTGGTACTTTTTCGTGTTTGCGGCGTCGAGAAGGACGGGTGGGTGACCCCACGTAGCGGCTTTCATGCCGAACGTGGAGAGAGCGTCGGGATTGCTGACCTCTTCAGGAGGCCGGTATTCCCGTGCTTGAGAACCATCTGCGCGCCGATAGAGCTGGGTGCCCGTACGCGCCGCACGACACCACACGCGGAGGTAACCCTCCTCGGTGGCTTCGCTACCCGTGATGGGCGCGAAATCGTAGCGTGAAACAGATGTTTCCATAGCACCACTTTACGACCCTGGGATGTAATGAGTAGCCTTAAACGGTAGGCGGTTAAAGCCCAGTGGCAATTCACAGGCAATTGGTACTGTGCTATCGCATGCGGTGTCTAAGAGAGCATGCTGGATTGACACAAATGGAGGTTGCAGAGGTACTTTGTGTGAGTCAGGCGGCGTATTCGAGGTTAGAAAAGGGAGAAGTTGAGGTTTCGCTTACAAAGTTGTTCCGTTTGAGCGATCTTTATGGCATGACGCTTCAAGATTTGATCAAAGGGATCTAACTGTTTTGATTCCAGTCACGATTGTTCGGAGGCTGGAGCTGGACGGGGGAATAGTGCTGGATGAAGTTGTCCTTGCGAGCTGGAGTGGCAGATTTTCGGCTGGTCTTGCCCGAGCACGCCCATTTGGCACGGGAAAGGCAGAGCGGTGTGTTGCGATCGGCACCGCCGCAGTCTTTGCCATGGGATTTCATGTCCCCGAAGGAGCGGGCGCAGTAGCGATCACCCTTGTCAGTGCCAGGGGCGATGCGGTAGCCCTTGGCGCCGTAGCGGATCCGGTTTTTTCGTCCGGTTTCGGGGTTGGTGACGACCTTGGTGTACTTCTTGTCGTCGGTCTCGGAGTCCTTCTGTGCTTTCTCCTGGACTGGCACACAATTGGGAACGGAACGTTTGCCTTGGCGCTTCATGCCCAACTGCTCATACCCTGCCCAGCAGGGATTACCTGCCCGGTCAATACGGATAGAGCGCGGGGTCAGGGTCATGGTTCGAAGCCCTGGGCCCAGACGGAATCGCGACGCTTTACTAAGCGCTCTAGCTCTCGTCGTTTCGCTGACTGGGTTAGGCGTCCCTTAAGCATGGCTAATGAACCAAAAGTATTTTGCTTATTTCGAAGGCTTTGAGACGCGCTTGAGGCATAGAGGTTTTCTAGTTGCTGCCTTCTCGGGTCACTTTTAGAGCCACCACTGGCTTGTCGCGCACCCAATGGGGATATAAAAGGGTTGACATTACGTGCGCGCTGCCCTGTCCTGTGTATCCCATAAGCCACTGCTGCTCCCAGCGCTCCGATTGTTAAGCCATGTATAGCCTGGCTGCGCAGACGTTTAATGTGTTTTTGTTGAGTTTTACTTATCTGTTTGCCTTCTGTTGTGGGCTCTTTACTTAACCTATGAGCTTTTGAGGCTAATCCTGCACTGGTTAAAGCACCGCCTACGCTTGTGGCTATAGCACTATAGGGACGGCGCGTAGTTAAAAAAGGAGGTGGAAAAGCTAACTCGGCAACATTAGCTAAAGCTGAGGCACCCATAACTACTTGTCCGCTTCCGATCAATGCGTTTTCCGCTTTTGATCTAAACCCTGCACCATATGGTTGCTTTCGTCCTGGGTAGTCTTTAGGTACTTGAATAAATTTTTTGCCGAGCTGCACCCGTTGCGCGGGACCCTTTGAGCACTTCTCGCCCTCGGAGATGGAGCCTTTGCCACACTTGAGGTCGAGGCGCAGGGAGGCGGGAGTAAGCGCCATGACTCAGATAGCGAGTTGGTCGAAGTCGGGGGTGAAGCCTGCTGCATACATCGAGTCGCGCTTGGCGGAAAAGCCGCGCGTCAAGACACGATTTACGGAGCGCCGCATACGTGCTTTAGACGGGGGTGCTTGACGCTTAGCTTCCGCGATTAGGGTTCTGGCTTGACTACGGGCGCCTGCTTTCGTAGCCATTGCGTTTACCAAACGTAGCTCAGCCTTAATATCAGCCGCTTTCATTTGCTCCGGCGTAGCTTTAGGGCTTTCGTTTTTTAGCTCGAATACATTTGTTTTCCGCGCGGCGTACATCGTACTTTCGCCTTTTTCGCGCAACTTACGTGCTGAGCTCATCTTGCTTTTAGCTTGAAGACTTCTGGCATTAAGTGCTTTACTGACTTTCGTAGCACCGTAGGCTCCTGCTCCTACTAAGGCAACGCCTGCAGCAATTTTGGCTGCTGTCTTCAACCCGTTTCCACCACCTTTACCCTGCACCTTCTGGGCAGAGCCCTTACTGCACTTTTCGCCCTCGGAAATGGAGCCTTTGCCACACTTAAGGTCAGCGCGGACTGTCGAAGGAGTGAGGTTCATGACTCAGATAGCCAGGGCGGCGCTGTCGAGGGGGAAGCCAGAGGCGTAGGGGGAGTCGCGACGGCCGCCTGCGCTTGCCGCAATACCGCTAAGCGCTAACGCCCCACCTAAAACACGAACGCCTGTTTGCACTCGACGATTAAAAAGCTCGCGGCGTGCAACGCGCGACACAGCTCTGTCCATAGGGTCATTGCTTGTCTGAACAGATTTAAGCCCTGCTTTAAGATTCTTGCTTTTGACAGGGCGCAGTGATGCAGCCACAAACTTACGACTTTGCGTACCAGGCGTACCTATTAGTAATGCGGCTTGCTCTTTGCTCATCTTTACCTTCTTGCCGGTAGTCGCCTCCTGCACAAGGATACCTCGTTCGATTTGTCGCACTTGCCTATTGGACAAGGGACGCCCGCTGTTGTGCACCGCAGTCACCTGCGAGGCCGCACCCTTGGTGCACTTCTCACCTTTGGAGATGGAGCCTTTGCCGCACTTGAGGTCGAGGCGCTCCGCGGCGTCGAGCCGAGCTCGGATGTAGGGGCGGCTGCGGTCTTGGATTCCGAGATCGCAAGCAGCAAGATATTCCTGAGGGGTCAGGGCATCGCCACGCTTGCCATAGCTGCCACATCCCCCGTCTTTCTTGGCCTTGCAGGAGCAGGGCTTGCCGGATTTACAAGTACCGCAGTCAGCGTCCATCGGAGCCTTGGTGTTCTTGGCACCTTTGGGGCTGCGCTTACGGCTGTTCGGCATGGAGGCTCCGTCCTCGGTGCCTTCACGGGTCTCTTCTTCGGGAGTCTCACCCATTTCCTGGGCTTCCATCTCTTCCGTTTCTTGCTTTACAGGGGGGCGCTGTTTGGTGGGGCGTGCCATGGCGAAGAGGGCGCCTTTGGCCCACTTGGTATAGGCCAGCTTAGCGATGGTGTGTTTCGTCAGGGTGCATAAGATGGTAACAGTGACACTTTCACCATGTCCGTTCAAACTGTTGCTGTCATCGCTGTCGTTGTGGCAGCTGGATCAGAGATTATTGCAATGACACCCTCTCTGAAAGCTAATTCATGGGCTCAACTGATTATTGGTGTGCTTAAAGTCCTCTTTCCTAAGAAATGATGAAACTTGGTAGCTTTCTAGGTTCTGAGGTCCAAGAGGCAGCTGCTCCCCTGCTCACTCGGGCGGACGATGCGATTGCGCGCCTGAAGAGGATTGAGGATTTGCTTGAGGCCATCGACGCCCAGCTCCAGGCTATGAAGCCCTTGCTCAAACTGCTCCAACGCCTGCCTGGCTTCAAGTAGGACTAACAGGAGTTGGGACAACCTGCTCGAACACAGCGGCACGACTGAGGTTTACGGCCTCGGTGGTGCCGTTTTTGCTGATGGCTTGGGCGACTTCTTTGCTGTGTTTGGCCCGTTTCGCTGCGTAGTCCGGGTCCATCTGGGCGATCTCGGGGTCCCAGGGGGATAGGAAGCACCGACACCGAGGGTGAAGTGGAACCTTGATCTCCTGGCGTTTGTAGATCTTGCCCGCCCTCGGTGCGCAGTAGGGGCAGCTGCGGTCATCAGCAGTGGCGTAGTACATCACCAGATCGATGCCCTGGTTGGCGTAGTAGTTGTTCGAGGCATCGTTGTACGCACGCAGGCTTTCGGTGCGGACGATGACGTCAGCTCTGGATTTGACCACACCCAGGCTTAGGCGCATGTCCTGGACCATCGAGTCAGTGGCACGACCTTCTGCGATGCCCTTGGCGACGACCTCGGCTGCTTTGGTGGCGAAGGTCTCGCCGTGTTTGCGTAGGTAGCCCTTGGCTTGGGCTGCGGCAGAGACAGTGGCATCCAGGGGGATGGATACGTCGATCCGCGGCTTGCCCGGGGTCATTTGCTCGGTCAGTTGGCCGGCTACATCGAGGCCCGAGCGGCTTGCGTCTCCTAACAAGGTGCGGAGAAGGCGGTCATAGGCATCGACCCGGTCTGGGCGGTAGGCAGGTACGAGGTTCCGGAATTCTTGAAGTAGGGCCAGGTTGCGTTGTTGGGCATCGCTGTACCCAGCCTTCATTTGGATGCGTGTGCGGCGCACAAGGCGGTTGAAGGACTGATCGAGGACGCGGTTGAGCAGCCGCATCGTTCCGTCCTCGGTGGTGCGGAGGATCTGGTTGTACTGCTCAATCAGTTCCATGGGCCATGGTGGGTTTTTCCTTTGGTAACTTGCTCTCTTCAGCAGCATCACCGCGGATGAGCTTGGCTACGTAGTCGGCCTGCTCCGGTGGGATCTTGGTCAGTTTGCCCTGGTTTTTAAGTGCCCACATGTTGCCACCCCGCACGCCGGGGAGTTCCGTGAACTTAAAGCGCTTGTAAATAGCGGAACGCTTGTCGCCTAATCCGTCATCTTTGTACGGGTTGTTGAAGAGAACCGCGTTCTCAGGCATTTCGTCTAGCTGTGCGCTAAACATAGATTTAACTTGTTTGGAGACACCTAAGCCTTGTGCTTTGCTAAGTCCTTGTTTTTGGTCAAAGCTAAGGTCTGTTTGAAACGCAATTCCATACTTGTCAAATGCACCTGCCTTGCCCCTTGGCTCAGACACAAAGGTTACAAGCGTGTCGTCGACCGCGCCTACGCTCATAATGTGACCCGTTTTGGGGTTTTTGAACGTGCTGAAGTTGTTGACTGGGTCGACTTTGGTAAGTTTCATTCCCTGTGCGTCAGCTGCGACAAAAGCTAATCCCACTTTAGCTTTACCAACTAGCTTGTTGGCTGGTTCCTGGAATTTGACAGGTAGTTTGCTAATAGCATCCCGCACTTTAGTGGAAGACATTGTCTTAATGCCCGTGTCCACATATTTAGCCGCACCTTTGTACATCGGTATGTTCTGCCTGTTCTTGAAGGCTGCGCGCCCCCCAAGAGCAGCCGCACCCACAAGGGCAGCCGCCACGGCCACCTTTGCTGCGGTATTGGAGCGCTTACCGGCCTCGGGGGGCGCCTTTTTGGTTTTGTCTAGGTTGCACTCATGCGCTTTGGGGATGTGTGATTCCCCACAAGGCTTTCCCAGGCGCTGACTCTGTTTGAAGTCCTGACGAGTCTCAAGGTAGGCCGCGATGCGAGGGGGTAGGCCGCTTTCGTGCGAATCACCACGCTCGGCAATCTGCTGGCGGGCCCATTCTCGAGCTGCCTCGGGGCTGTAGCCGGGAGGAGCGTTCCGCATCAGTTCGCTCTCGGTGAGAAGGCGCCCGGGCTGCTGGGGTTGTGCTGCTGCGGGGGTACGCCTTGACGTTCTGCTTGCAGCTGGAGATTTACCTGCTGCTGGGGCCCTACTGCTCAGCTGGTTGAAGCCGTTGCTGTTCAGGACGCGATAGGCAGAGTCCACATCCGGAAGCTCGGGGCTGCGGGTAATTTGCTGGGCGATCCGACGTGCAGTGTTGTTTCCGATGGAGTAGTTGGCCCGCTGTTGCATTACACGGACGTGATAGTCATTCCGGATGATCAAATCAGCGTGGTCACGGCTGAGTACGGGGCCCGGGTTGTTGGTCGTGCGGCGAATGTACCGTGCAAGACCAGTCATGCCATCACCAAAGGGCGAGTTAGCGGCAGCAGCAGGCTGGCTCATCATTTGAGCGTTGTTGTCGAAGTATCTGTCGAAATCACTTACTAAAGTTCGGCGTATTGATTCTGCTTCTTTCCCCAGGTCCTGACCTGATATGGCAGTACGCATTAGGCGCTTCGCTTCAGCAGTCGCTTGGTTGCGCTGAGGCGCTGTCATTCCTTCAAAGGAATATCCCAGAGAACTGGGGCTTACGGTGCTGATGTACTGACTAACGTCTTTGCTACGGATTTCGCCTTGAGGACCGGTCATCCTGCGCAGCTTCATGTCGCTACGCATGGTTTCTCCCCATGTGCCTAGGCGTTCTGCAAGCTGGGTGTCAACAAGACCATTGCGAAGTGCCATACTCTCACTGGCATTTGCACCAACTACGCCAACACCATTAAGTTTGAACTTTGATACTAAGAACTCGTTGGCGGCGTGCTCGGAGTAGATGCTGCCACGTTGTCCAGCAAGGCGTGTTCCTTGGTTGGTTGCACCGTACAGGGCTTGTACGGACTGCGTCTTGTACTCGTCGTAGTTGAGGTTGCCATTTTTTGCCCTTGCGCGTAGGTTGTTCATGCTTGCAACCAGTCCGCTGGACTTTGTGTCGGCAGCGTTGGGCCGGAAACTTAGGGGACCGATGCGGCCCACGTTGCCGGAGGTGGCAGCCCGGGTCTGACCAATGCGCTGGCCGCGTGTAACGACGCCACCGAGCTCGGAGATAGCGGCTGCGCCTGCTGCGCGTGTAGCTGCTCGGTTTCCGGCAATACCAGGAACCCGGTCGAGGATGGAGTCGACAGCAGTTGCCGCAGCGCGGTCAATATCTGCGCCTACCCCGTTGCGGTAAACAGCGAAACCACGCTTCAGACCGGCATGCCCAGCCAGGCCAACCAGGGTTACCCCCAACACTGCCATGATTGGCGTGCTGGCTTCGGTTAGCTGCTTTTTAAGTTGTTTTTTCTGCTCGAGGTTGTCGCCTGGTGCAAGCTTGACTGTGCCACGGATCAGTGAGTTTCGGCCTCGTTGTACCTGGGCAGGGTTGACCCGGACCACACCCTGAAACAGGTCTTTGGATCCCCGCTGGATGGATGCAATACCTGCCAGTGGGTCAGTTTTGTGGGAAGCAAGCTCGGAGTTCGTGCCTTTGCCCTCGAGCCTGCAGTCCCAGTTGTTGGGGATGCACCGGTTGCCGCAACGCTTGTTTCCTGCTGTGCAGTTGACCGAGTTTCGGGTCTTGCCTGTGCGGGTGGACTTGGGCCCCCGCAGGTCCATGCGCTCTTTTGCTGCGAGGTAGGTGGCTGCTCTGGTGGTGTCTTGTTCTTGGTTTTCCATTAGTACACCTCCCAGGCGGCACGGAGAGCTTCAACTTCGCCCTCGGGAACAGGGGACAGTCCTGCCACATTCTGGCGAGGGAAGAAAGTCGCAATCCCTGCTTTGGCTGCTTT
>Ga0181356_1000445_pt1 | contig 17846 bp, 27 predicted proteins | sample Fa13VDMM110SN_FD_130104 | JGI IMG/M metagenome (GOLD analysis project Ga0181356, IMG submission 130104) | Freshwater viral communities from Lake Michigan, USA - Fa13.VD.MM110.S.N | ecosystem: Environmental > Aquatic > Freshwater > Lake | place: USA: Michigan | collected 2013-09-24 | reverse complement strand
GAACTATGCTATCAGTACATAAAACAGGCGGCAAAACAAACTTCGAAGAAACACGACAGTTGTTTGCAAACAATGTACTCACAGAATCTCTTGACGATGGTATCCCAGCGTGGTACAATAGCAACATCCTCAGTCGGTACTTCCGAAAAGATTACTATGCAAAAGACGATTGAACCAGTTGCGTATGTCCGTGAGTGGAGTATTGGTAGAATTCATGAACTTGCTGATACCGGAGATCTGAAAACACAACTTGATGCAGTTGCGATTGCAGAAGAATTTGAAGAGTGGATTCATCTTCAAGAAGGTCCAAACTATCTGCAATGTTTGGTACTTGAAAGACCACTTGAATTTGGAGATCAAGAAATTGACATCATTGACAATGAATAAATAATCACTTATAATGTTTAAGCAATCTTTAAAAAGGTTGCTTTTTTAATATGAGTCATTGACGTGACATTAGAGCCGTGGAAGGTGCCGCCCGAGAGGGTTGGTATACCCCCCTTCTATACGGATGTAGAGTTCAATTAAACTTAATGCAACAATTCTTTACTGTAGCCTTGCCTCTTCTGGCATCGGTTACAACCACCTCGGCAATACTGCCTAGTATGTTTCCTCCTCCTTTGAGTGCTCCGCCACCATTTTATATTATTAAAGAGGATCCTACATTACAGACAGCAACCAAGGAGGTTGCTCCAGAGAAACCAAAAGAGAAAAGGCTAATTTGTAAAGGGTGTAATGAAAATGAAAATGTTGCCCTGAATTATTTTCAGGACATTGGAATTACAGATAAAAACGCCCTTGCTACTATTCTTGGCAATATTAGACAAGAATCAACATTCGTGCCTAATATTTGTGAAGGTGGTAGCAGAACGAATTATCATAATTGCTACGGCGGTTATGGTTTAATTCAATGGACATCTGCGAATCGTTATTATGGACTGGGTGATTTTGCTAAGAAGTATGGTGGTTCTCCATCAGGTCTTCATACACAACTTCGTTATCTTACAAATGAAGTTCAATGGAGAAGAATTGAAGACCGTATGAAAAAAGGTGGTCGATCAATTTATTCTTACATGGATGCTACATATAGTTGGATTGGTTGGGGACATCATGGTGCTCGCACATCATATGCCCATGATTATGCATCCCGACTGATTCGAGTAGAGGTCTGATTAATTAAGGGGGATTGACTTCCCCCTTTCTTTGCTTTATAATACTCATATGTTTCGGTAGCTCAGATGGATAGAGCCACTCACTTCTAATGAGTTGGTCGGGGGTTCAAGTCCCTCCCGAGACGCTTGACAATTTGGAGTTTATCTCTTATAATTATCTCATGCGAAATTAATTCAGCGGTAGAATGTCTGCCTTCCAAGCAGAACGTCAGGAGTTCGAATCTCCTATTTCGCTCTTGGTAGTCCCTAGCGATTAACTAGATAGACGCCAAAGGAAGTTAAGTCAAAGAATCAAGACAAGCAGACAATGCCTTCATAACTGGTGTAAGTCCAGTAACTTTCTTTATTCCACAATAGTTCAGTGGTAGAACTCAAAACTGTTAATTTTGCTGTCCCTGGTTCGAATCCAGGTTGTGGAGCCTGGGCGATTAACTCAGCGGTAGAGTGACTCCTTTACACGGAGTAGGTCATTGGTTCGAATCCGATATTGCCCACTAGTTAATAACTTACAATGAAAAAAATACTTTACATTGATAAATTTTTTCCCGATGATCTATACGATCAATTTTCTTCCGCAAGTTTAAATTGCGAATATATCGATACCAATAATGCAAAAAGAAGTTTTAGCAGTCAAAATATAAATACGCTTAACTCTTTTTTATACGAAACTTTTATTAAATATATAAAAGATAATTTAAATATAGAAATATTAGATTGCAATATGCATTTCTATAAAAGAAAAAATACAGTATTTAATCCCCATAGAGATGATGCTACTCTACAAATTTTAATTTATTTGCAAGGAGAAAAGAATAATTTAGAGAATGGTACATTTTTTAATAAAATTGATTCAGATGAAATCGCAGTCCAAGTTTCAAATATGCCAAATTCTGCAATAATTTTTGATAGTAGATTTTTTCATGGCAGTATTCAAGCTAAACATTCACCCGAAGATACTGGTTGGAGATATTCTTTAAATTGTTTTATTCAATCCTATAAATAATTAAAAAAAATAATGGACGAGTTATACGAATTACTTCATAAATCACAAACCAGCCTCTTTTGCCTTTTCCAAAAGACTTGGGTATATCATTGGAATGTTGTAGGTTCAGATTTTTATCAACTTCATACTGTATTTGGTGAGCAATATACTACAATGTTTGAAGAAATTGATAGACTTACCGAGCATATGCGTTATCTTCGTATGAAGGCAATTGGGCCCATTAGTAGGGTTGTTGAAACTTCAGAACTTTCTGAGGCAACAAATGCTCCTACTGCAGAATCAATGATCAGTCATTTACTTGCTGACAATAAAAAGTTGATTGAAATGTTGACTAAAGTATCAGAATCTGCAGATGGTCAAAAACTATATGCAACTTCTAATTTAGTACAAGAAATTATGGAGTCTCATGGTAAATTTGTTTGGATGTTAAGATCGTTTTTAAAGGAATGAATAATGTTAAATATAAGATGTAAAGATTGTAATAAAGAAATAGTTGGACACCCATCACAATCTAGATGTTGTGGTTGTCCAAATATGACAACAATTAGGGGTGATAAAATTTCAGCACTTGACTTGTCTCATGTAATTATGTTAAACTCGGTAAAAGAAGAAAAGAAAAAATCAATATTTTCTTCTCATGATCTTGCCTATCAGGAGGCAAGAAGAAACCGCAAAGTTCGTAAATTGGATTTTGAAATTCGCTAATGTGGAAACTTTGGTCTAAAGCATTAGGAGAAAAATCTTCTGACAAAGATCATGAGGCAGATTATGTTGCAATTCTTCGCACCATAATCTTTACTACATATCTTATAACAAATATGTTTATTGTTGCTGGTGTCATCAGACATTGGAATGATGATGAATGGAAAGGTGGTCGAGTGGTTTATGGCAACGGTCTTGAAAACCGTCGAGGTGAGAGCCTCCGTGAGTTCGAATCTCACCCTTTCCGTATTCTTAAATAAGACAATGAACCCAGAAGAAGTCCAAGCAATGATTGATCAATCAGTTGCAAAGGCAATTGACAAACACAATAAAACCGCTATAATCATAATCGCATGTATTGGTTCAGCACTTCTTTTCTTTTATGCCCACGGTTTACTCACAGTTGTTGACAAAGTGAAGTAGGACTGGTATAATACATAGGTACAAAACGGAATGTCGCCTAACTTGGTCATGGCACCTGCTTTGGGAGCAGGAATAATCTCGGTTCGAATCCGGGCATTCCGACTTAATAAATATCACTAATTATGAAAATCTACACGGTGGAAGAGTTTCAAGAACGATTTGATGAAATGATTGATAGGGTAGAAAAGGGGGAACCTATAGGAATTACAAACGGAACAAATACTGCTGTAATGATACCTGCGGATGATGAACTCATACGCATATACACAGAAGAAAACAACGAAGCACAATAATGTTCTTGGGAGTATAGCTTAATGGTAGAGCGGCCTGCTTATAACGGGTTGGTCTGGGTTCAATTCCCAGTATTCCTATCTTATGCCCCTTTACCCATCTGGTGATAGGAGCGTCCTCATAAGACGACATAGGCGTGTTCGATCCACGCAAGGGGCATCAGACAGTTAACCAACTGCCTCTCTTGACTTTCAATTTCATTTCCGCTATAATTAGTAGGTAAACAAATCAAAGCAATGTCGATTACTGTTAAATTTTACTTAACTTTTTTATGAAAAAATTAGTAAATTTTTTAATTTGTGGTACTCAAAAAGGTGGTACATCAGCTCTTTGGAATTATTTAATTAAACATCCCAAACTATATTTGCCAAAAAAAAAAGAATTGCGTTATTTTAATAATGACAAAATAGATTGGAAAACTACAAATCATGAAGTTTACCATAAACATTTTACAGAAAATAATTTTAAAGAAAAATTGTGTGGAGAAGCAACACCGATTTATATGTATTGGAATGAAAGTGCAAAAAGAATTTTTGAATATAATAAAAATATAAAAATAATTATTTCTTTAAGAAATCCAATTACTAGGTCTTATTCACATTGGAAGTTCTCAAAAAAAAGAAATATTGAGAAAAGAACATTTTATGATGCTATATCTTCTGAAATAGAATACCTTAAATCTGACTTATCATCGCAAAATAAATACTTTTCTTACGTAGACAGAGGATTTTATACCCAACAATTAAATCGATTAAATCAGTTTTTTCCAAAAGATCAAATAATTATAATAAGGCATGAAGACCTTTTGTTTAAACACCAAGAAACACTTACAAAAATTTTTAATTTTATTGGAGTAGAAAGTGAGTATAATATTCTTTGTGAGCATATAAACGTTTCAAACGATCAAAGTTGTATGTCAAAAGAAGAAAAAAAATTATTAAAAAATATTTTTTATGATGAAATAAAAAAATTAGAGATTATGCTTGATTGGGATTGTCGTTCATGGTTAGAACACGAATGATGGACATTTATACCAAAACTAGCACTTGACTTTCAATTTCATTTCCGCTATAATTAGTAGGTAAACAAATCAAAGCAATGTCGATCACTGTTAAATTTAAAAAAGACATCAGCACTCTTCGTTCTGCTGTTAATGGCAATTTTTATCTTGATGTAAAGAGTCCAAAACTTTATAAAAAGATTCGTCGTTACTATCAAAATGAGGGTATAGTATTTTCTGGAGATCCTTTGGATGACTACGAAATGCTTATGGAGTATGTTGCTAGTGATCTCGAATCTGTTGGGGTTGTGTGATGACAAACTTAATCGAAGTAAAATATCAATACACAGAGCATCCAAATGCTGTTTTGCGTAAATTTTTTAAAACCCAACAACAGGTTGCTGGTTTTAAAAATAAGTATCCAGATTATATTTACTTGAACTAATATGACAAAAGTTTTACTTGAGCGGGAAGGATACCGTTTCGTTGAGAAAGGTATTATTGAACTCAACGGTATGCCCGATTATCGTTTACAGAAACAGAACTATTACACAAAGTATTGGAATGACATTTATTTGTTTGATAATTCTATGCAACTTACTACTGCAATGGAAGATCAACAGTATACTCGTTGGTTAGATCCTGATAGGATTCCTTGTTATGTCAAGGACGATGATATTCTTGAATGAGGTCAATAGTCACGGAGAGACTTAAAAAGTACTGGTCGGGACCCCCTCGAAGTCACGGAGAGACTTTAAAAGTACTGGTGGAGTCAAATATGACCCTATTGTTTTATTATCTTTCTCAAAGGTAATTGGTGCGGATGGGACTCTCTCCCGCCTGGTTTCTAATTTCCAGTTAAAGAATTGGTGGCGAGCCTGAAAGACCTAAAGAAGAGTTGCATAAACTCTTCTTTTTTAGTATAATACATACTATACACACTAATCAATTGATTTATGAGTCAATATGTAAAGAAAGCACTTGTATTGGGTGCTGGTGGCTTTATTGGAAGTCATATGGTTAAAAGACTACGTGCTGAAGGATATTGGGTACGTGGTGTAGATCTTAAATTTCCAGAGTTTTCTGATCATCAAGCAAATGAGTTTGTGCTTGGAGATCTAAGAGATGTTACTTTTGTAGAAAGAGTAATTGAATATAAAGGGGATGCGGGTAATTTTTATCATTCGGTTCCTTATCGATATATTCAATCATTTGATGAAATCTATCAGTTTGCTGCTGATATGGGTGGTGCTGGATTTGTTTTTACTGGTGAGAATGATGCAGACATTATGCATAATTCTGTAACAATTAACTTAAACGTTCTTGAGATGCAGCATCAAATGAATGAAAGACTTGGTACTAATAAGACCAAGATCTTTTATTCTGGTTCTGCATGTATGTACCCAGAGCATAATCAACTTGATCCTGACAATCCTGACTGCCGTGAAGAATCTGCTTATCCTGCCGCACCAGATTCTGAATACGGTTGGGAGAAACTTTTTTCGGAACGTCTTTACTTTGCGTACCATAGGAATCACGGCATACCTGTTAGGGTATCTCGTTATCATAATATATTTGGGCGAGAGGGAACCTGGGAAGGTGGTCGTGAAAAAGCCCCTGCAGCAATCTGCAGAAAAGTTGCACACCTCCCAGAACAAGGTGGGACAGTAGAAGTTTGGGGTGATGGACTTCAAACTCGTTCATTCCTTTATATCGATGAATGTATTGAAGCAACTCGTCGCATGATGGATTCGGATTTCATTGGACCAGTAAATATTGGTTCTGAAGAAATGGTAACTATCAATCAGTTGGTAGATACTGCTGCTAAAGTTGCTGAAAGGAAAGTAGAAAAAAATCATATTGACGGACCTTTGGGTGTTCGTGGTCGCAATAGTAACAACAATCTTATCCGTTCTAAGTTAGGATGGAATTATTCCATGACTCTCGAAGAGGGTATTGCTAAAACATATGCATGGATTTCATCACAAATTGAGAAAAAAACTGCCGAACAATGAACCGTATTGAAAACTATTTTGAACTTGAAACACGTATCGTTTCTTGGTTAACAGACTATGCCGAACAATTTAATATTAAGTCATTTGTAATTGGTGTCTCTGGGGGAATTGATTCTGCAGTAGTATCAACTCTCGCTGCTAAGACTGGTCTTCCAGTGTATGCACTTGGAATGCCAATCTATCAGAAAGAAGAACAAGAAAATCTTTCTGATACACATCTCGAATGGCTTCAATCAAACTTTGAAAACGTAATTGTTCAAAAGTTTGATCTTTCGAAAGTGTTTGCTACTTTTGAATTAACTATGCGTGAGTTTGGATCTAATACTCATGCTCTTGCTAATAGTCGATCAAGACTTCGCATGGTAACCCTATATCAGGTTGCTACGACTGTTGGTGGTATCGTAGTGGGTACTGGTAATAAAGTTGAAGATTATGGTGTAGGATTCTATACTAAATATGGTGACGGGGGAGTTGATATTGCTCCTATAGCAGATCTGTATAAGACTGAAGTATGGGAACTTGGTAAGCACTTTGGTGTAGACGAACGTATTATTACCGCTGCTCCTACAGATGGTCTGTGGGATGATGGTAGAACAGACGAAGATCAACTTGGAGCTTCATATGTTCAACTTGAAGAAGCAATGGAATATGGAACCGGTCCTGGTGTTGAAGTTCTTCAGAAATTCAACACCCAAAACAAACATAAAATGGAACCTATCCCCACATTTAAACTATGAAAATTGGAGTTATTGGAGCAGGTAGACTTGGTATCTGTCTTGCTCTTCTTTTGGAAAAGACTGGTTACGATATCATTGTTTCTGACTGTCGTCATGATTATGTCATCGGATTGAATAATAGAGTCATTACTACCAATGAACCTCAAGTATCAGAACTGCTTGACGATGCCACAAACTTTATTGCAGTTACCGATAACCTTGAAGTTATTAAACAGTGTGATTTAATCTTTACTCTTGTAGCAACACCATCACTTCCAACTGGAGATTATGATGTTAGTGCTGTTTGGGAAGTAGTAAAAGATTTCCAAAATGCCGAGTTTTCTGTTGAAGGTAAAACTATAATCGTTGGATGCACTACAAATCCAGGAGATTGTGATTTATTCCAAGATGCATTGGATGAGTATGGAGTAAACGTATTTTATAATCCAGAATTTATTGCACAAGGAACAATCGTCCGTGATCTTCAAAGAGCTGACATGGTTCTGATTGGTGGATATAATAATGATGTGTATGATCAATTATCTGAAATGTATCATGCGATTCAGGTGACTGAACCAAAGATCAATTTTATGTCCACAAAAGCAGCAGAGATTGTAAAACTTGCAACTAACTGTTTTCTTACTACAAAGATCAGTTATGCAAACATGCTTGGTGAAGTCATGACTCTTGCTGGTCTTGAGGATGAGATTGATACGGTTCTTGGCGCTATTGGTGATGATAGTAGAGTGGGTAAAAAGTTTCTTAAGTATGGTTATGGGTATGGTGGTCCATGTTTACCAAGAGACAATCGTTCATTCTCAGCCTTTGCTAATAAGATGGGTCTTCAGTACAACCTTGGTTATACTACCGACAACTTTAACGATGAACATGCAATCTTCTTGACAAATTATTTCATGAAGAAGAATGAAAGAAATCTTCCATTCGCATTTCATTATGTTTCTTATAAAGAAGGAACAGATATTATCACAGAAAGTCAGCAATATCGTTTATGCTTAAATTTATTGGAACGTGAATATAAAGTTTATGTAGTTGAGAACTATGTAGAATCTCAATGTGATGATAGAATTATCTTTGGTATTCCCAATGAAGAAGTATTTTGGATTGAATTGTGATTGGTTATAATCGTCTAGGAATAAATGGAAGATTTGGAAATCAACTCTTTCAATATGCTGCTCTCCGTGGGATTGCAGTTAAGCATGGATATGAATGGTGTATTCCTGAAGACGGATCAAGATCTGCAAACTACGGAATTCATCATCCATTTAAACTGAAGCACCTCAGAAATATTGGTGAAGTATCTTATCCAACTAGAGATGAGGCACATTTTCATTTTGATGAAGATCTATTTGAAAATTTTACAGACAATACAAATTTAGATGGTTATCTTCAGTCAGAAAAATACTTCAAGCACATTGAAGATGAGATTCGTGAAGACTTTGAATTCATTGATGAGATTTTGAATCCTTGCAAAGAATTTATTGGGCAATTTGAGAAACTAATTTTTCTTCACGTTCGTCGTGGAGATAATGTGGGTAGAGAACATCTACATCCAGTTCCCACCTTTGAGTATTATCGTAAATCCCTGGAACATTTTGATGATGATACAATGGTTTTGATTTGTAGTGACGATGTTGCTTGGTGTAAGGAACAAGAATTTTTCTCTGGTGAAAGATTCTTAATCAACGAAAGCGTACAACAATATTCTCATAAGTGTGTGGAAGGTGATGGGGTTTACAGAAATTCATTTATCCCTTATACTGATCTATGCTTGATGAGTCTTTGTAATGGTGCTATTATTTCCCCCAGCACATTGAGTTGGTGGGGAGCATGGTTACAAAACTCCCGCACAAGTCCTGTGATTACACCAGATCCCTGGTTTGGTCCAGAACTTTTAAAAGATAACGACACTAAAGATTTGCTTCCCAATGATTGGATTAAATTATCTTGGTAGGATGGGGCAACTGGGAAACCAGATGTTCCAATATGCAGCTCTCAGAGGCATCGCTGCCAAACGTGGATATGGATATACCATTCCAGAGCATAACGAAAAGATTAAAGATTCTCTTGGCAATATCTTGAGGATTGAGTTGTTTGATGTGTTTAATATTCATCCAGAACAAACTGGATATCTATTAGCTGATGGTATGAGATCTGAAATTAATTTTTATTTTGATGAAGATCTTCTTGAGAACTGTCCAGACAATGTTGCCATTGTTGGGTATTTTCAAACTGAAAAATATTTTAAACACATTGAAGATGAAATCAGGAATGAATTCACATTTAAACAAGAATATCTAGAATCATGTGAACCACATAAATCTCAAATGGAGGGATCTATTGCACTTCATATTCGTCGAGGTGATTTTCTGATTAATAATCTAAATCATCATAATCTTTCTACGAAGTATTATGAAAGTGCATTGAAAGAATTTCCTGATGATCAGAATGTAATTATATTTTCTGATGATCCTGCTTGGTGTAAAGAACAAGAACTATTTGCATCGGATAGATTCACCGTATGTGAAAGTGGCAGTTCTTATGTGGACTTGTGTTTGATGTCAATGTGTTCTGATTTTATTATTGCTAACTCTACATTCTCTTGGTGGGGTGCATGGTTATCAAAATCAGCAGGCAAGAAAGTTGTTCACCCATCAAAATGGTTTGGACCAAATAATGCAAATAAATCAACGAAGGATTTGTTTCCTGAAGAATGGAGAATGATAAATGAAAACTAATTTAAAAAATGTGGATTTTATTATCCCACTGAGAATTGATACTGGAGACCGTTTAAGGAATGTAATTCTTTCGACATCTTATCTTTTGCATCACTTTGATTGTACTGTTACAATTAAAGAAATAGATTCTGAGCGTAGATTTGAAACCTATGCTTTTCCTATTATTAAAGAACTTACAAATACTAAAAATTTAAATCATATTTTTGAACAAGAAACCAGAACTGATGACGCATTTCATCGTACAAAGATTCTGAACGATATGATTATGGAATCTAAGTGTGATATTGTTGTGAATTATGATGCTGATTTAGTTCTCCCTTTAGATACTTATACTAAGGCTGTAAAAATGCTTCAGGGTGAGTATGATGTAGTTTATCCATATCGTTATGGTAATCATGGTGAACGTAAAGTAAATCTTGGGTTTACAATTGAAACCAAAGATGATATGGATAACTTTAAAAAAAATGAGTTTGTATCTCGCTTTATTGGAGATTATGATTCATCTAAATTTGATGATCGATTCTTTTATTATCCAAGCAATCAAGGAGAAGGTTGGGCTGAATATGGAATGGTGCAGTTCTTCAACCGTAAAGTTTATCTTGATGGATATCTGGAGAATGAAGGATTTATTGCATACGCTCCAGAAGATTGTGAACGGCATCACAGATGGCAAACTTTGGGGTATAATATTGGTAGAGTAGATAACTACGCTTATCATCTAGAACATCAAAGAACTCAAAACTCTTGGTTTCATAATCCACATATGCAAAATAATAATGCTTTGTGGGAATACTTAAAAACACTTTCAAAAGAACAACTGATCGAATACTATGAGAACCAAGATTACGTTAAGGAGAGAATGAAATGACCTGGCATTTAGTATCGTATGCAAATGAAAAGTTTTTGGATAAGCAAAAGTCACTTCATGAAATTCATGAGGAAGAGTTTTGTCACCATCCATATAATCGACAATGGTTAGAAACAACAGATTTCTATGCTGAGAATAAAGAACTTCTTGATGCTCCAGTTGGAGCTGGATGGTGGGCATGGAAACCATATGTCATTTCACAGGCAATGGAACATGCTGCGGATGGAGACTATATTCTCTACTGCGATTGTGGAGATATGTTCTCTCCCGGTTTGAGACTGTATGTTGAAAATGAGATGAATAATACTGATGACATTTCAATGCTGTTGATCAGCAATAATATGAATGGTCAGTATACTAAACGAGATTGCTTCATTCTGATGAATTGTGACGATGAAGATTATTGGAATGAAAGCCAACTTGAGTGTGGATTTATGGTTTGGAAAGTCACTGATGCTACACGAGCAGTAATCGATGAGTGGCAAAAATATTGCTTAGATTCTCGTATCATTAATAATGATCTGAGCACCGAAGGAGAAGAACTGGAAGAATTTGTTTCACATAGAAATGATCAAAGCATTCTAACAAACCTTGCAATCCGAGATGGTCTGACTGTTGGTGGATCAGAGTTTCGTAATTATGTTGAGTGTGATTATGATTATTGGTATGAACGCGGCAGTCCTGGATATGGTCGTCAAATCGACCAATTCTTGAATGCAATTAAAGAAAATGCATAGTATTGTTCTTACAGTCCATAATAAAGACTGGTTGATTGAAAAAGTTATCGAAGGTATCTATAAGTACACTGTAGAACCTTATGAATTGATTGTAGTAATTGATGGTTGTACTGATAATTCTGAAAAGATTATCTGGGATTCTCTAAGTGGTACGCCAGTTAAAAGAAAGATTGTTTATGCTCCAAACGTTTTTGAGACAAAGGCAAACAACCTTGGGATGAAAATTGCTGAAGGTGATAAGATTATTATCGTCCAAGATGATATGATCATTAAGGAACAGGATTGGAATACTAGATTAGAAAAACCATTTAGAGCCTTTGATGATGTGTTTGCTGTTACATCTAGAACAGCACATAATTGGGAATTTAATCCTAATACTCAGCATCTGGGAATGGAAGAGAATCTTGATGATTGCTGGTGTGATATTATCAATCATGTAGATCATGCTGATCGCAAACATGCTTTACCTCGTGACGTGTTTGCTGTTAGATGCTCTGTAAATCGTGGTCCGTTGATGATTGATCATGATGATCTGAAGAAATTGAATTATCTTGATGAGGAATTTGAACCACAGGATATGGATGATCACGATCTTTGCTATCGTGCATATAAGCAACTTGGTAAAATTGTTGGTGCATATTGGATTGATTACGATAGTGAAGATTGTTGGGGAGGAACCAGAGTTGAAACTGGTAGACCTGCTCCATGGCTTTTAAAAGCGCATCATAAAAATACGAAGATCTTTTATGACCGTCATAAGGATCTCATAAATACCAGAAGAATTGTTGAACATCGAAAGTTACTTTATGCGAATTGATATGGATAGGTGGGCTATCGCTCAGACTACAGAATTTACACATCATCAAGATTTGAGTAATGAAGCATATTCTCATGCTTCAAATATTGTTGGTGAATATCTTGAAATTGATTATAAAGAAGACTTTAAAGATAAGGTTATTGTCGAGGTCGGTGCCGGTCCAAGAGGATCTATTCTTTTAACTGAAGGAAATTTCAAAAGAGGTATTATTATAGAACCTTTAATTGATCGTTGGCCTGCTGAGATTCGTCAGGACTATGAAGCAATTGGAGTAGAAATTATTGCAGCACCTTATGAAGATATTGAGATTGAAGATCAAGTAGATGAAACTTGGTTCTTTAATGTTATTCAGCACGTTCTTGATCCCCAGGAACAACTTGAACTTGCAATGAAAACATCAAAAGTGATTAGAGTATTTGAAAGTATTGGAAGTGCAACTGACGAGGCACACCCACATTTCATTACCAAAGAAACATTTACTGATGTTCTTGGAGATTTCGGAAAGATTTACGAAGGGGGAAGTAATTCTGGATTTCATAGTGCTGATTGTTATTATGGTACTTGGTATGCGTCTGATAACGTTTAGTCTTTTTGGTAATAATCCTCTTTACTGTGAAGGAGCGGTAGAGAACGCAAGACTTGCAAAAGAAATTTATTCAGATTGGACTGCAAGATTTTACGTTGATTTCGATACCCCCGAAGAGTATGTTTATCGACTTAAAGAACATGATGCTGAAGTTCTTTTGCGTCAGAAGAATAGTGCCTATGATGCTTTGAACTGGCGGTTTCTTCCTTTCATTGATGACACAGTTGAAGTGTGGATTAGTAGAGACTGTGATAGTAGGCTTTCGTGGAGGGAGCGCATGGCAGTTGATGAGTGGTTAAAAACTGATAAAGCATGTCACTTAATGAGAGACTGTCATAACCATGGTTATACAATTATGGCAGGAATGTTTGGAATTAATAATGTTTTATATCATCAAAGGTATGGTAAGTTAAATCTTGATGTCCCTGTTCAATGTAATAGAGAAGACGATCAAACGATTTTGCAGAATCATGTTTGGCCTATGATTATCAATGACCATATATGTCACGATCATTGGAGTCATAATCACCCAACTGGCCAACCCACAACAAAAGCAAGAGATCATGTAGAACATGAACAGGCATATGGTGGTGTGGGACTTGTAAACTATGTTATGGGTGATGTTCGTAGACAATTGCCTCACATTTATCCTCACAATCAAGACAATAGGCCATTTCCGCAACATGAACCTATGGAATATGGAATTTTTGTTGGTCAAATTATTGATGAAAATAATCTTCCAATTATTGATACTGATGTGCGATGGGAGTATGAAATGAGAGGAATATCTTATGAGTAATTTTCATATTATTGGAACTGGTGGATGTGGTTTTCTTCGTGCAAATTATCTTCTAAGAAATCATACTCCAATCAAATATAAAGGTGGCGGTCCTAAGTTTCAAAATAGTTTTGAAACTTGGAATGAAGAGAATGAATTGATCTGGGACGCAGAAAGTCTTTCAAAGGAAGAAAGAATTCGTAGAGTATCTTTTCATTTTGATCTTGATCTAGATGGGTGGGTCATTCCGAATATCACGCACTCATACTTAAAGTATATTCCAGCGTTTCTGCAATTCTATCCAGACATGAAATTCTTATGTCTTCGTGGCAGAAAAGATCACTCAATTAAATCTTTAGCCACATCTTGGGGATATCGAAATCCTTGCTTTGTAAAAGACAGATCGATTGGGTTTGGACATAACCGATATGCTGTAAGTCAGTTTCCAAATTACAGCGATTCAAAAGATGAGTTTCATGCAACGGAAAGATATTGGGATGAATATTATCGAATTGCAAACGAATTGCAAGAACAATATCCAAAAAATATTTTGATTGTTGATGCTCCAGAATTTTTTGGTAATACTGAATATCAATTGTGCTGCTTGGGGTGGTTGGGAATTGATGTTCATATTGACAGTTCTCCAAAAGCAAAACAACTTCCAGTAGATTTTAATGATTGGACAATTAGTACAACACTACATGGTGGTCTTGGAAATAACTTATTTCAAATGGCAGAAGTTATTTCTTTTTGCAAAAAGTTTAATCTGCCAGATCCTAAGTTTGGAACGTGGGATCTGTGGAATGGTGGTAAATTATATCCTTCATCATATAACTCGGATAAACTTCTTGGTGGCCATGATGGAAGTCATGGTGATATGAAAAAGTATTTTCCAAATCTAAACTGGCAGAGAAATCTTTCTGCAACTTTTGATACAAAGTTTGTTATCAATGACATGTTTAGATTTGGCTCTGTGGAGAACCTTGATGATGTTCGTGATGCCTTAAGTATTAATAAAGGTAGTGTACCTGGAACAGTTTCATTACATCTAAGATTTTGTACCAGACCAGCAGATGATCATGTCAATGGTTATGTAGAGGATTCATTCTATGTAAAGGCATTTGAAAAGATTCCTTTGAAGAGTAAAGTTTATATTTTTGCTGATGATAACAACAAAGCAAAGAATAAACTCACATGGTTCAGAGAAAACTTTGATATGCATTTCGAAATATTTGGTGGAGATGCTTTTCAATCACTACAAAAGATGGTAGAATGTGAGTATCATATTTTGCATGTATCGACTTTTAGTTTTTGGTCTGCTTTCTTAGATTCGGATCAACCAAACCAAAAAGTATTTTATTCACAATCTTTTATTGATACGCACAGCCCAAATATGATTCCCTATAAAGAATGGCAGATGTTATGAACTGCGTAATTTATCTTGTCAGATCTACTGATGAAGATGTAGAAATGCTGAATCAATCTCTTTCGCTTTTGGAAGAGAATGTTTTGAAATTTACTTCGGATACTGATGTGCTTCTTTTTGTGGAAGATGACTTTCGACCATACAAAGAAAAGGTGCAAACTAATTTAAACCTTAAGTATTGCTTGGTTGAATTTGATGTACCAGATTATCCTAAAGAAATTGTAAATCAGATTCCAGAATTTTTTCCACACCCAACTCATGGAAATGGGCCAGTCGCCTGGGGGCATCCAGGATTTTCAATGGGTTATCGGCATATGTGCAGATTTTTCTCCGGAGAAATATACAAGCAAAGTATTATAAGAAAATATGATCATTACCTAAGATTAGATACAGATTCTTTTATACATACTCCATTGAATTATGATCTGTTTGATTGGGCTAAAAATAATCATTGTTATTATGGGTACATTTGTCCCGCTGTACAAACAGACAATCCAAAGGTAATTGATGGTTTGTGGGAATTTGTAAATAATTTATTCCCAAATAATATTCCTGAGGGTATGATGTTTTATACTAACTTTGAATTGGGTAAAGTTGATTGGTTCTTGACAAGTCCCTATATGGAATTGTATAATAAGATCGACGAATATGGTGGAATTTATACTAAGAGATGGGGAGATGCTCCTATTAAGTTTTTAGGTATCAATCTTTTCATGCCACATGAAAACATTCAACCAGTTACAGGTTTCACTTATCAACACGGTGCCGTATATCAAGTCTAATGGATCGAAATAAATCAACTTACAAATTAAAAGGCATTGGCCCAATCTATTGTATTAATCTTGATGGGCAACCAGATAGATGGAAATACATGGAGGACCAATTTAAATATTGGGAGATTGAAAACTACACTCGTATCTCCGCATATGATGGTAGAGAAGATGATCTGAGTGATATTATTTCTGGTCGCTATCCAGAGATGATGACTTCTGGTGAGATTGGATGCACCACATCACATTTAAAAGCAATCAAACATTGGATCGATACCTCCGATAGTCCTTATGCAATCTTCATGGAGGATGATTGTAATTTGGATCTTGTAAGGTTCTGGAACTTTACTTGGAATGATTTTTATGGTCGTATTCCTTATGACTGGGATGTAGTGCAGATTGCAATTATTTGCACTGGAGATCTTCATGTCAAATTGCATAAGCGTTTTGTGAATGATTTCTCTACTGCTTGCTATATGATCACTCGTCATCATGCTGAAAAATTAATGAGACATCATATGAGAGGAGAAAAATATAAACTTGATAATGGATGTAAACCACGTCCAGTTGCAGACGATTTAATTTATAATTCTGGCAATACTTACAGTATTCCTATTCTTCTTTATAAAATTGAATTAGGATCTTCAATTCATCCAGAACATATTGATGCATTCCATAAAGGAAATCATGATGGCCTTCTTAACTTCTGGAGTCAACGTGGTGCAGAAATGACTATTGAAGGTTTGATGGATTATGATCCTTACTTAGGAAGAGTTGTAGAAAATTCTTTTGCTCAACAACAAGATCCAAGTTCTTAACCAAATTTTAATTGACAAGTTTTTATATTTCATATATAATGCTGTGATGTTTCGCAATAAAACGAAAATGACTGTAACGACTAATGAGCACGGGCAACAAAATATGTTTGCTAGTGAACCCGTTATGTACATCTCTGATGAAGATGCTGCTATGATCGCACATGACGAACGTGCAGAGATTGCCAACGGACGCTGGGCAATGTTGGGTATCATTGCTGGATTTGTATCTTATGCAATCACTGGCAATTTATTTTTTGGACTTGCCTGATGAGTGCTGGAATGCTTGGGCAACTAAGTCTTGCCCTCCAACAACTTATAGAAGAGGGTGCCTGGTCTGATAATGATGAACTCAAAGTTTGTGTTGCAGGCACCCTAAAAAAAGATAAATTTATTGTTATTCAAAACACAACTAAACGAGGAAATTAAAATGAAATTCGGATTTACACCTGAGGCAGAGATTCTTAATGGTCGCCTCGCTATGCTTGGTTTTGTGATTGCAGTTGGAACTTATCTTACAACTGGCCAAATTATTCCTGGTGTTTGGTAATCAATTGAACATAATCAAGCGCCTCAAAGGGGCGCTTTTTTTTATAAATATTTTAGTGCTTTAAAGAGAAATAATGACTTTAGATCTTCATAACTTTTTTAAGTTTTACGACGAGAAAAATTCAAACCATGTAGCATCAGTTCAGTGGTTGGAAGATAATCTTCCTGCTGAGTTTCTAGACGATGCTGAATCAGATTGGATTGGTATGTTTAGAACTAAACCACCAACACCATCAGTATTAGCAGTTCCATATTTTAATCAAGTAGATAATTATCGTGATGCCCAGAGAACTTGTAATAGTTCTTCTTGTGCTATGTGTCTGGCATTTCTAAAACCAGGAAGCATCAAAGGTGATGACGAGTATGTTACAAAAGTTTTTGCTATCGGTGATACAACTGATCACGCAGTTCAAACAAAAGTT
>Ga0181356_1000444_pt1 | contig 17864 bp, 22 predicted proteins | sample Fa13VDMM110SN_FD_130104 | JGI IMG/M metagenome (GOLD analysis project Ga0181356, IMG submission 130104) | Freshwater viral communities from Lake Michigan, USA - Fa13.VD.MM110.S.N | ecosystem: Environmental > Aquatic > Freshwater > Lake | place: USA: Michigan | collected 2013-09-24 | reverse complement strand
TCAAAGAGCCAGTGGGCAAATTGGGCCCAGTACAATCATGGTGTATCAGGCTTCACCATTGGGACAGGCCTCCTCTCATCATTCCGCACAGGCGACAAGAATGCTTCCCCTGTTGACTCCAACCCTGTTGCTGGCACAGGGACTTGGGACGGGAACATTTGGCGTGCCATAAATACTCAGGCTGACATCGTGTTCATGAGCCTGGGCATCAATGACATGAACAGCCCAACGCCAAGATCGACCTATGGCACCCAGGCAAACTTTGATGCGAACCTGGATGAAGCAGTCCAGATCCTCCTGACTGCTATGCCTAAGTCACAGATTGTTCTTTGGGTGCCATCACCGTATGCTGGTGAGGACTTCGTTTCAGGAAGCTTCAACACCAGCTGGGCATCGGACAGCCCTGATGGAACCATTGACACAAATGCTGCCTTGCGCTCCTCATATATCAGAGCGAGCTATCTGAAGTGGGCAAACCGTCACCCAAGAATCACTGTCATTGATACGGCAGAGATCTTTGGCACAAGCTGCAATGACAAGTCAGTCGATAGCCAAGACCCTGAGCTTGGGGCTGGCTTCCCGATGATGGATGACTCGCTTCACTTCTCTGCCTTGGCAGGAAGAAGGATGTTGCAGCTTTTCAACAGGGTGCTTGGCTTCCCGACAAGAAGGGGAGACACTGCAACCCTGATCTCAAACAACTCCCTCAATGAGCAGTGCTTTTGGGGAAGGTGGGTCAATTACACTGGCTTGTCCAACAGCGGATCAGATACGCTTCTGACTGTTCGTGGTTCGCCTGAGCATGTTTTCCTTGAGGCTGCTCTGGGAAGCAGAAGGACAAACAACCTTCTCAAGCCGACATATGTCATCGAGGACGCTGAACGGGCTTTGTTCCTTGGAGACCTTGCATTCATCCGAGGCATCATTGGCATTGGCAGAGATGCCAAGATCCAATTTGGCACAGCAGGAAACATCTATCAGTGCTCCACCATAGAGCTATCAAGCACCAACACAAACCCAGATGGGACATTCACCTTTGTCCTTCGTTTCAAGAATGTGAACCTTGGGGCTCTTGGAGAAGCAACTTCTGGTCTTGCATTCATCTATGCCTCGAATGAAGGTGGCATTCCGTTCCTCAGGAAGAACCTTGTGTTCAACTTTGATGGGACTGGATCGACTGCTACCCAGTGTGGTGGAGGAGCCTGGAATCCTTATGCTGTAACCTGGCAGCCAGGGACCTTCCTTGTTCAACGAGGGAATGCCAGCAATGCAATCAGCGTCGAAGTGTATGTTCAGAACCAAACAGATGGCAGACTTGTTGATGGTGCCATAGCTGGCTCACCCTTCTCCAGCCCTGGGGCATTGGTTGCTTCTGGATCTCTTATCAATGGAGGCTTCCAAGCCAGCCTTACCCCCAATGCTGCCATCTGGGGATCACCATTTGCGTTCAACTTCAAGAGCGACTACAGGCTTGTGGCCAAGGTTACATCAGGGACCCTGGTTGGACAAGCCTCACTGATGATCAGATAAGGAGACTGCCATGGGACTTGGTAACATGTCACCCGGACTTATCGGGATTGCTGTCGATTCATTCGAGGTCACCCCTCACAACTCGACCAGCTATGTTCAAGGTGAAGCAAGATACCTCTATGTTGGAGGTGCAGGCGTCGTCAAGCTTGTGAAGATTGATGGAGTTGAGGTGTCCTACACTGTGCCTGCAGGAGCATACATCTTGTGCGCAAGCATCAGGGTGAATTCGACAGGAACCACAGCAACTGGGATCGTTGCCCACAAGTGAACTGAGAGCAAGGAAGCCAACATGATCCCCTTCATCGTAGCATCTAGGCCGCTGGCTGTTGCTCTATCAGGTGCCTCTCAGGCCTTGTCTGGTGAGACCAATGGCTTCTTTGCCAACTTCTCTGACTCCTTCTTTTATTCCACAACAGGCTTCTATGGAAGCATGCGGATCAAGGACACAGGGACGCCTGCCAATGACTATGACAGCAGCCCAAGATCTTCTTCAACAAGCAAGTTTGTTGTTGCAGGCTCCTCGCTGAAGATTGTCAGAGAGTCAAATGGCTTCTATGACTTTGCCCCTCACAACTTGTTCCTTCACTCAGAAGACCTTTCGCAGGCCTCTTGGCTGAAGAACTTCACTGCATCGGTGACAGGGACCAACGTCCTCAATGTCCCTGCATCGGCAGATCGCATCTCTGTGTTCATGACAGCAGCACAGGTTGTTGGGAGGAACCTGATCCTAAGTGCAGACTTGAGTGGCACTCCTGGGGCAACCTTCTCCCTGTCGGTGTATGAGGATGGTGTTCAGACGATCCAGCAGGTGACACTCACTGCCACCCCAACTCGATACTCAGTAAGCAGAGCCATTGCTGAGACTGCCACTGATGTACGTGCCTTCCTTGTCCGCAATGGCACTGACACTGCAACGTCTGTGACAATCACCAATCTTCAGGCAGAAGTAAGCTGGGTCAAGACTTCTCCAAGAGCATACCTCAAGACCACAACTGCGATTGTCTATGACATCCCGTATGAGTGGGATGCCTCAGGCAATCTCATCGGCGTGTTGTTTGAAGATGCGAGAACCAACCTTGCACTGCGTTGCTCTGATCTGACCCATGCAGCTTGGACAGCGACAAATATGTCCACAGCAAGGACTGCAACAGGCCCGAACAATCAGGCCAATCATGCCACGACAATTACTGCCAGCGCTGGCAATGCGACCATCCTCCAATCAATCACCTCTGCCAGCGCCAACAGAGATACATCATTCTTCATCAAGCGAAGGACAGGCACAGGCACAATCGAGGTAACTCAGGACAATGGGACAACCTGGACGGCTGCTGCAGTAACCGGATCTTGGGCAAAGTTTTCCACCCCTGCCCAGACCATTGCCAACCCAGTCATTGGCATAAGGGTTGTGACTTCTGGGGATGCTGTCGACGTTGCCTGGGCCCAGCACGAGACTGGGACAAGCATTGCATACACCTCATCTCCAATCTACACAATTGGGGCAACTGTCACTCGCGCAATCGACAACTTCTCGATTGCTTCAAGCCTGGCACCTGCTGTGACTGCTGCCATGACCCTGTATGCGAAGTTCAGGACAGAAAATCCTGTTCAGTCTGTCGCGAGAATGGCAATATCATTCGAGAATACATCAAGCCACAAGGTGTCAATCGGAACAAGATCAACAATCAATGACTACAGCTGCTCTGTAACCTCTGCTGGTTCGACAACGGCAGTGGGTGAAGGAGGGACGATGGTTGCCAACTCTCCTGGCAAGGCTGCCATTGGCGTCGCCTCGAATGATGCTGCCATCTATGCTGATGGAGTTCAAATAGCGACAGATGCTTCAACTGGTGTCCCTGGCACAGCCCCAAACATCATCCGTTTCGGAAGCACCACTGGATCAACACAGGGACTCAATGGTCACCTGATTGAAGTTGGCCTTTATACAAGACGCCTATCGAATGCTGAATTGGCAACCCTAACTGCAGCTTGAGGCAAAGATGATTCAATTTGGTGTCTGGGCTCCTTCTCAGGAGACCTTCTGGAATACCTGGATTGATGCAGGGATCTGTAGCGCTCCAAATGAATTCAAGCCCCCTTATGCAGGGTGCATTGAAACTACTTGTAGCGTTTGGGATGGAATTGTAGTAAAGGAGGGAATAGCTGTACCGGGATGGCATTGCAATGTTCGCATCTCAGGGGCACTGGCTGATCAATTTACAGCCGGACTTCCCTCCTGTGATTCTGATGGCAACCTGCTATCTGTGTGGAACCGGACTCACGCAGCTTCAGCCTTCTCCCTCACACTTCAGCAGTATGACCCTGTAACAGGCTTCCCAGCAGGTATGCGCTCTGCTAGTGGAGTCACTTATGCTGATGTGAATGACTTCTCGTCTCCAGCAAACCAGTGGACTTGATATGGCAAAGCTGATTGTGAACTGCTCTTGCAAGGAAGGAACTTTCAACAAGGCTCGCTTCGAGACCCTTGATGGGAGGAAGCATGTTGTTGTTCCTGTGGTGATGGCCATTGAAGATGTTGTGATGAATGGCGCACTGCTTCCTTCTGAGGAATACTTTGCCCCATCTTGGAATGGTGTCCCTGTCACCGTTGGCCATCCGACGAATGGCGATGGATCTTTCCTTTCGGCGAATCACCCAAGCTCGATTGAGGATTGGGTTGTTGGGAGGATCTTCAACAGCGAAGTCAATGCCGGGAAGTTGGTCGGTGAGATCTGGGTTGATGTTGCCAAGGCAAATAAGGTCAGCCCTGGCCTGTCATATGACCTGGAATCTGAGAGCCCAATGGATGTCAGCACAGGCTTCTGGTCTGATGCCGAGATGGCAGCTGGCACCCTGAATGGGCGCTCCTATGAATACATCCATCGGAATGTGAGGCCAGATCATCTTGCCCTTCTTCCTGATGAGGTGGGTGCCTGTAGTTGGAAGGATGGTTGTGGTGTTCGTGCGAATGAAAAGAGGAGTGGATTGATGGCTAAGATTAGCCTGACTGGAGTGAGGGACCTTGTTCGCAGGAAGCCAAAGGCTAACCAGGCAACTGAGTCCCACAAGACGATGGTACAGTCTCTGATCGATGATGAGACCACACCATTCAGCGTAAGTGACAGCCAACATCTCCTGGCCATGAGCGAGGAGACTGTCAAGCAACTCTATGGCAAGTTTGTTCCTGAAGAGGAGCCAGAAGAGAAAGAAGACCCTTCCCAGGATGTCCCTGAGGAGGATAATGAGAAGGACAAAGAGAAGGATGCTGAAATGAATGCTGCTGAGATCAAGGCACTCGTTGACAATGCTGTGAAGGAGGCTGTTACTGCCGCCACTGCAGCATTCGCAACCAATGCTGCCAAGCCAGCGCTGTCCGCTGAGGACATTGCTGCACTGAACCATGCCAAGCAGATTGTCGCCAATGAGAAGACCCTTCTGGTCAATCATGTTGTCGCCAACTCCACCATGAAGGCTGAGTTCCTGAATGGTCTTGACATGGCAACCCTGAAGCAGATTGCTGAAGGTCTGGCACCGGTGGTTCACAGCTACGGTGGCCGTCCCCTTCCGTCTGACGGTGATGCAACTGAAGAGGCTATTGTCAATGCGATGACTCCGACTGGTGTTGTTGCTGCGATCAATAGCAAGAAGAAGAAGGAGGCCTGATCCATGGCAAGTAAAGACGCACCCAAGGTGATCCTGCTCAAGGGTGATCCTGCTTACAATGAAGGTGTTGCCAATGCGGCAATCACCCCTGGTCATCTCATCGAGATCATGACCACTGGCAAGTTGCGCGTTCATGCCACGGCTGCAGGCATGGCCCTTCCGATGTTTGCTCTGTCGGAGAGCTATGCTGGTGGTGGCATCGATGATGCCTATGCCTCCAATGATCAGGTCTGCTATGCTCAGTGCAAGAGCGGCGATGAGATCTATGGCTGGCTGAAGAATGGCGTGACGTCGACTGTTGGTGCATTCCTTGAGTCCGATGGCGCTGGTGGCTTCCAGCTGTCGACTCATGCAGTCACCAACGCAACGACGGCAGCAGCCTGGCCTGTTGCCATCGCCCTTGAAGCCGTCAACAACTCTGGCGGCGGCACCGGTCCTAACAGCGCAGCGCGCATCAAAGTGAGGGTCCTCTAATGAATGCAGCCACGTTCGCATCTGCCTCTGCCGTATTTGGCAGCCGCATCAATGCCGGGAATCACCGGCCATTCCTGAACAATCAGGGCCAAGCCAAGATTGTTGTCAATGGTAAGGTCCTGAGCACCAATGCCCCTGCCGCTCTGCGCTATGATGAGTGGAAGGACATTGACCGGGAAGTGATCGAGAATGCTCAGCAGCGCCTCGTTGGCATTGCCGATCTGATCAGTGGTGGCCTTGTGTACAACCTTGGCAGCGTCGGTCAGTCCATCTCGATGTATGAGCGTGTGTCGGACATCACGCCGGCTGCGATCTCCATGTCGGGTCTGGATAAGTCTGATGAAGACCGTCCCACCTTCGACAACGTCAGCGTCCCTGTCCCTGTGATCCACAAGGACTTCCGGGTGAACTTCCGTCACCTTGAAGCCTCTCGGACCTTTGGTGCAGGCATTGATGTTGTCACTGCTGGCCAGGCTGCTCGTGTTGTTGCTGAGGCATCTGAGTCGATGCTGTTCAGCGGTAGTGCGATCCAGGTTGATGGCTCCACCATCTATGGCTACGTCACCCACCCCTCGCGCAACACTGTGACCTTGTCAGAGCAGTGGACTGCTTCTGGCAAGACGGGTGCAGAGATCCTTGCCGATGTTCAGGCAATGCTCACTGCGGCGCGTGCGGACCTCAACTTTGGCCCGTTCACGCTGTACATCCCTGGTGCATATGAGACTGTTCTTGACAATGACTTCAATCCTGGCACGAGCGACACGCGTACTGTGCGCCAGCGCATCATGGCCCTTGAAGGCATCGCTCAGATCCGTGTTGCTGATCGCATCCCTGCCCACACTGTTGTGATGGTGCAGCTGACCAAGAATGTGGTTGACCTGGCTATGGCTCAGGACATCACCACCATCTCTTGGCAGTCGATGGGTGGTCTGCAGGAGGAGTTCAAAGTCATGGCTGTCTGGGTGCCGCGCGTCAAAAGCACCTTCGATGGCCAGTCTGGTGTTGTTGTTCTCGCTGCCTGAACCAAAAAGGAGCGGTGGCCCCACCGCTCCAATCCACAACAAGGAGACACTGAATGAAGCCCCACCTTCTCTATTCTGTCGTGAACAAAGGCAAGATGCGTCGCTACAAGATCACTGGAGTCAATGCCAAGCACTTCCGTCACGAGGAAGTCAATGGCCGGATCATCCTGGTTGCCTATTGTGGCCCTGGCACCAAGGTCCCTGACTGCCGTGACATCATCGAGTTGACGCCTGCTGATGCTGCCCGCCACTCCCACCTCAAGCTTCTTGAGCTTGGTCGCGAGAGCATCGACCTCAACCCTGCTGTTCTTGTGATCCCTGACGACTGGGAGAACCACGACAGCAAGAGCATTCTTGATTGGGCGTCCCAGATCGTAGGCAAGAAGGTTGGCAACGTCGCCAAGGCCACCAAGATCATCGAGGACTATCGCAATGGAAGCTCCAACGATTGAGCTGGTCAGGGATGTCATCACAACCTCCAAGTCAGATGCCTTTGTTGGCTCTATGATTGAAGAGGCTGCGTTGATTGCTGGGACATGTCAAGCTGTTGTTGATGCCCCAGCCCCTAAGCAGTCTGCCATTGTCCGATGGATCGCTTGTCACCTTATCTCCCTGAACAATTCAGGGACCTTAAGCCAGCAGTCCATTGGCGATGCATCGGAAAGCTATGTGGCCGCTCAGGCTGCTTTCGGTAAAGGCCTTTCCTCCACCAGCTATGGCCAGAGAGCCATTCTCTTGGAGCCTGAGCTGTCTAAGGTCGGAAGACCAAGCCCTGTCTTCGTGGTGCTCTGAATGGACATAGCAAGCCTCCTCAACCAAACAGCCACCTATTGGGCACCCGGAAGCAATGATGGGTATGGTGGCTTGCTTTATCCCACCAAGGTCGAGATTGTCTGCCGATGGCAGAATGTCTCTGAGCTTTTTCGCGATAGCAAAGGCAGAGAAGCGATGAGCCTTGCTATTGTGTACACAACAGAGGAGCTTGCCACCGGTGGCTATCTCCTCATCGGGAACGCAGGGTTGGAGATTGAGGGATCACCAATGGACCTTGGGGCTCATGAGATCCGTCACTTTGGGGCATCTCCTTCCCTGCGTGCAGACCAGACTTTGTACAAGGCCATCCTATGAGCAAAGTCAAAGGCCTTCAGAATGCTGTCTCAAACCTGAATGGTGAGATCTCCAAGATCAAAGGGGCAACGATTGCAGGCCTCTATGCTGGAGGCCTCGTCATTCAGCAAGGGGCTCAAAAGAGGGTGCCTGTTGAGTATGGCAACCTCAGGGGAAGTGCCTACACAAGAAGGTCCCAGAAGAACAAGAACACTGTTGAAGTCGGCTTTGGAGCAGCATATGCTCTCTATGTCCACGAGAACCTTGAAGCCAAGTGGGCAGGCAAGCCTCGAAAGAGTGGGAAAGGGGTGTATTGGGGTCCGAATGGTGAGCCCCAATTCCTCCTCAAGTCTGTCAGGGATAACAGGAAGCGTGTAGTTGAGGTTGTCAAATCATATGCAAAGGTGAAGTGATGAGCCCTGCTGATGATCTTGCAAGGTACATAGCTGGGCTTGGTCTCGGCATCTTTGGCAACTCCAACCAGAATGCCTGGGCTGTGAGTGTTGCAAGAGAGCCGATTGAGCCTGCCAACTGCATCACCTTCTATGACACTGGAGGAGTTGGGGCAGATACTGATGAGCTGGACCTATACCGCCCATCAATTCAGGTTCGGGTGCGCTCTCGCGACTACATGGAAGGGTGCAACAAGCAGCAACAGATAAGGCTTGCACTCCATGCAATTGCAGGCGCAACCATAAATGGAAAGAGATATGTTGGAGTAACGAATGAGACTGACATCAACCACATTGGTATGTCAGAGAACAACCTGTTCTTGACAACCATCAGCTATCAAGTGATCCACGAGTAAACCAACAGGAGGAATTCATGGCAGCTTTCAAAGGACGTTCTGTCAGCTTTGTTTGGGATGGCGCTGCTGTCCTTGGTGTTCGGGAAAAGGGTGTTGCTCTCAATGGAGAGCCGATTGATGTTACCTCTGATGAGGATGCTGGTTGGCGGACCTTGCTGACTGAGTCGGCCCAGAATGAGATGAACATCTCTCTTTCAGGCGTCTCCAAGGACCGTCGCCTTAAGGATGCCTGGTTCAGTGGCAATCGCACCAAGACTGCTTCTCTGACCTATCCTGATGGCACCATCATCTCTGCCAGCTTCTATCTGGCCAACTACAATGAGACGGGTGCATACAATGATGCTGTTACCTTCGACTGCGAACTTCAGTCGACTGGCACAGTGACCTACACGCCAGGATCATGATCATGAGCGGCTTCAATCCTCTTGTACTGAAGTGGGATGGTGAGACAAAAGTCATTCAACCTCACCACATGCTCAGGGCCATTGCTGCTGTGGAGGAGATCATCACCCTCCATGAGATTGGCATATTCCAGAAGAGAGGGACGGCACCTATGGCCCGCATCGCGCAGGCCTATGGCGCTCTCCTTCGATATGCTGGCTTCCAGGTCAGCGACGATGAAGTGTATGCTGGAATGTTTGCTGATCAAGGTATGGCCGGTGCCACTGCTGTAGCATTCATCCATCAAGTAATGGTTCCCCCTGAGTCTATGTTGAAGGCTGCTCTCAAGGGTCAGAGTGAGCCGGGAAAGTCAGTGGAGGTCGAAGGCAGTTTGTCAAAGGCCTCTATCAAGCAGCCATCTCAGGGAAGTGGGTCACGCCGCAAGAGTTCTGGGGGCTGACAGTCACAGAGCTTTGGTGGTTGGTCGAGATCAACAAGCCTCAGAAGAACTTTGGCAACTTGACAGAAGATGAAGTTGCCGAGATCTATGAAGAAACATATGGAGAGTGAAACATGGCTGCAATTTCTATCACTGCTGCAAACGTCATCAAGGGAAGCGATGCCCAGACCAAGAGCGGGATTGCTGGCGCAACTATCACTGCCGGCCAATCCCTTTACAAAGAGGCATCAACTGGCCAGCTGAAGTTGGCCGATGCTGACAGCGCCACCGCTGAGGTCCGAGTGCTTGAAGGCATTGCCCTTCATGGAGCTTCTGCAGGCCAGCCGATCCAATACCAGGTTGCTGGCGACATCACCATTGGCGGCACTGTCGTCACTGGAACCATCTATGCGCTTGGAGAGACTGCTGGCGGCATCATCCCGTCTGCTGATCTGTCATCTGGTGAGTATGTATCGATTGTTGGCGTCGCCATCTCTGCCAGCGTGATCCGTCTCGGCATCAAGAGCTATGGCGCTGCCCTGGCCTGATGACATCTGACTTCAAGACCCAATAGGAGGATACATGGCAACACAGTCTATTGGCAAGCTTGAGGTCGAGATCACAGGCAACACTCACAGCTTGGAGGCTGCTGAAAGGCGTGCCTCCAAGTCGATGAAGAATATGGAGTCAGCTGCCCTTACGGCAGCCTCTGTTGTATCTAGGGCATTCGTCGCTGGAGCAGTCCTGGCAGGCATTGTTGCCATTGGAACTGCTGTAGATGCCTCAGCCAAGTCAATGGCCAACATGGCCAAGTCAGCATCAAGCCTTGGCTTCACAGTCGACCAATTCAGCAGGATCTCATATGCCTCTCAGGCTGCTGGAGTGTCTGCTGAGGCTCTTGACAACTCAGTCAAGGAGCTAACCAGACGGCTCTCGAATGTTGATCCGATGTCAGAGACCACAAGAGCCCTTCAAGCTCTTGGTCTGGCATATGAGCACAGCACCACCAAAGGCATGGGTGTTGAGAAGACACTGATGTCTGTTGCTGAACGCTTCTCCACGATGAAGGATGGGGCCAACAAGAGTGCCCTTGCAATGGCCTTGTTCGGAGAGCAAGGACTCAAGCTGATCCCATTCCTGAACAAGGGGAAGGATGGCATCAAGGAGCTTATGGGCGAGGCTGATCGCCTTGGCATAACGATGGGCAAAGAGGGATCACAGGCAGCAATAGAGTACACAGAGAACATCTCCAAGGTGGCATCCATTGCTCAAGGGATGGCAAATTCATTCGCGCGCGAGATCCTGCCATCGGTCAACAGCACAACAGCAGCAATGATTGATTGGGCCAAGAGTGCTGACATCATCAACAAGACTGGAGAGCTCACAAGGTGGACAATCACAGCCCTGTCTGATGCATGGGTGCTCTTGAAGGGTGCTGTGTCAGGATCTGCGGCAATGATCGTCAACTTCTTCTCTGCCATTGGCAAGGCCTCAGAGGGAGAGTTCAAGGCTGCACTCGATATGTTGCGCGAATCAGGCACTGTGTTCACCACTGTTGCAGAGTCATTCAGCAGCCAACTGAGTGACAACCAGAAGATCATTTCTGCTCTCAGAGGCACTACTGATGAGATCAAGAAGCAGGGTGCTGCTCAGGAGAAGGTTGATGCACCTCGGATAAAGTCAGCCCACGAGTTGTTGCTTGCAGAGCAGCAGCGAAAGGCACTGTATGCTTCAATGGCATCAGATATCCAGGCAGACAACACCGCCACAACGACAGACAAGATTGCTCGCCTGAATGAGATGGTTCGCTCAGGCCAGATCACTTGGCGCGATTATGTCACCACAGTGAGAAGCCTCAATGAGGCTGAGACACAGCAGGCCCTTTCCTCCTTGATGAGTAATGACCAGCTTCCTATGACCCAGAAGGTTGCTGACCTCAACAAGATGTGGCAGGATGGCAAGCTTGGTATTCACGAGTATGCCAATGCTCTGAAGCAGGTCAATGACCAAGGCACAAAGAGTATGGATGACCTGATGTCGATGACAAGCACTGCCTTGACTTCAATCTTCAAGGAGAGCAAGACTGCCGCAATCGCATCGGCAATCATCAACACATATCAGGGCATCTCCAAGGCCATTGCCACCTATCCACCTCCTGTAAGCTATGCCATGGCTGGCCTCCAAGCTGCCATGGGCTTTGCTCAGGTTGCTGCCATCCGCAACACAAGTAAGAACAGCAGCAGTGCTGGCTCAGGATCAGTGTCCGCTTCTGCCCCAGCTGCAGCAGCAGCCTCAGCCCCAAGCCTTCCCAACCAGGACTCAACCTTGTATGTCAAGGGTCTCGATGCCAAGGGGATGTTCACTGGCGATGTCGTGAGAGATCTCGCCAAGAAGTTGGTGACATATCAAAGAGATGGTGGCAAGGTCATCATCGCATAAAGGAGATGCCATGTTCCACTATGCTGCGAATTACCTTGATGTTGCAGACCAGAGCCTGAACAAGAACAACCCTGTGATCCTGTGGAACAATCTTGTCACTGCTGCAGGAGTTGACTCTGACACAGAGCAGGCCATGTACCCTGCAACCAACTTGGCAAACCCATCAACCATCTCGGTTTGGAAGGGCGATGCTATTGCGCTGGAGGCAGTCAGGTTCACATTCGATGCACAAACTGTCGACTGCTTTGGCATCTATGGACACAATGCGCGAGAGGCAGGCTGCACTGTCAGTTTCTATTATGCCCCTGTTGGCGGTGTGTATCAACTTGTTGACACCATCCCTGTCCCAACAGATGACTCGCCAATCATATTCAAGATGAATCCTGTTGAGACAGAGACAGTCCAGGTTGTCTTCTCTGCAGGAACCGCCAAGCCACAGGCTGCAGTGATATATGTTGGAGAGGCTCTGGTTGTTCAGCGTCGCATCTATGTTGGTCACACTCCAATCACAATGGGGAGAGCCACCAAGGTTGTGACAGGGAGAAGCGAGAGTGGTGCCTTCCTCGGAAGGATAATTGTTGGTGAAGGCAGGATGAATTCTGTCGCACTGAAGAACCTCGATCCAGACTGGTATCGAGAGAAGATGGACCCATTCATCGAGGAGGCTGCTGAGTCACCATTCTTCTTTGCCTGGAGGCCTCTATCCTATCCTGCTGAGATAGGATATGCTTGGTTGACGAATGAGCCCAAGCCGATCAACTCGCTGGCCAATGGAATGATGCAGGTTGATCTGGAGATCGCTGGAGTGGTCATATGAAAGCACTTACCTATGTTGAGATTGATGTCCCATACTGCTCTCTGACTTACGGGACAGCACCTTGCACAGCATCGATCCCAACAACAGGTTCAATAAAGTGCTTCAATACCAAGAGGACCTGCCAGGACAGGGAGAACTTCACTGACTCCCCTCAGACAATGCGCTTCACTCTGGAGGGTGTTGCCTATGCTCCAAGAGACATAGAGGCGATCCCGTCGATTGTTGCCATTGGGATCAACCCAGGGCAGATAAGCCTTGGGAAGGATCTTGGAGAGCGGTCCTCAATCCAGATCACATTCAAGGATCACAGACATAGCGACACTGGGTCTGCTGGAGACAAGTATCTGGCTGATCGGAGCTATGATCCATTCAGGCAGGGAACATTCTGGGGCAAGTTCCGCAATCGCCATCTGTACCTAAAGGGGCAGCCACTCCGATTGATCCGTGGCTTGCTTGGCGAAGCAATTGGGGACATGAAGACCCGGCACTATGTCATTGACTCATACACAGGCCCAACCACTGATGGCTCCTTCACAATCATCGCCAAGGATGTGCTCAAGCTTGCTGACAATGATAGGGCACAATGCCCAGAGGTCTCGAATGGATACCTGTCTGCAGATCTGACTGATGTGGCCACAACATTCAACCTTTCCCCTTCTGGGATAGGTGATTCGGAGTATGGCCTGAATGGATACCTCTCGATTGGCGGCAAGGAGATTGTCACCTTTCAGAGGAAGGCAAGCCAGGATGCCAACACAAAGCTTCTGCTTCACTGCAATGGTGCAGATGCCTCGACAACCTTCACAGACTCATCTGCTTCTCCACACACAGTGACTCGGTTCGGGAATGCTCAGGTCGATACTGCTCAATCAAAGTTTGGAGGAGCATCAGCACTCTTTGATGGAGTGGATGACTATCTGCAACTCGATGGGTCATCGGACTTTGCTTTTGGGACTGGTGACTTCACTATTGATGTTTGGTTCAGGCTCTCTTCAATCGGAGCGCAGAGGACTATCTATGACTCCAGGCCCGCCGGTGGTGGCGGCTTCTATCCAACAGTCTATGTGACTTCTGCCAACAAGGTTCAATTCTATACCAATGGTGCAATGGTCCTTGAGTCCACAACCACTGTTGCTGCCAACACTTGGTATCATGTTGTTGTTGCTAGAGCCTCAGGGACTTCCCGTCTATTCATCAACGGGACATCAGAGGATGATGCAGCAGACACCAACAACTATATCAATGGTGCATCGAGACCAGTGATTGGCACTGATGGTTCCACGCCTGCTTCCTTTGAATTCATTGGCTGGATTGATGAGGTGGAGATCTCCAAGGGTGTTGCTCGATGGACATCAAACTTTGTCAGTACTCAGGCAGAGACTTCCACAACAAGCGGCAACACAATCCTGGTCACATCGAGAGGCCAGCTGAACACAACAGCCCAGGCCCACAAGCAGGATGATCGAGTCCAGATAGTCAGAAGCTATGCCTCAATCGATCCTGCTGATATCCTCTATGACCTGTTTGTGAACTATGCCTCTGTTGACCCGTCATACATTGACCTGGCATCCTGGAAGCTGGAGACTGCAGCATATCTGAACAGGCTCTATACTGCCAACATCGCAGAGCCAACAGGCGTCAACCAACTTGCATCCGAGTTGATTGAGCAGGCAGCGCTGGCAGTGTGGTGGGATGATCTTGGCCAGAAGATCAACTTGCAGGTCCTTCGCTCGATACCGACTGATGCGGCAACCTATGACTCAAGCAAGATCCTTGAAGGGACGCTGAACATTGATGAGCAACCAGAGCTTCGTATCTCTGAGGTGTGGACATACTTCAATCAGCGCAACCCACTTGAGGGGCTGACAGAGGAGAACAACTACAAGTCGATCGCAGTCACAGTCGATCTCCAGCGCCAAGCAGACTATGGGTCAGCAGCCATCAAGAAGATTTACAGCCGCTGGATACCGAATGGTGGGCGCTCGATTGCTCTGCGATTGAATGAGATCCAGCTTGCCCGATATGGTGACCCGCCAAGGGCATTCGAGTTCGCTGTGTTCCATGGCGAGAACATTGAGCTTGGTGGTGGCTATAAGGTCGGATCAGACTTCCTCCAAGATGAGACTGGTGCACCATATCTGGCCAATGCCCAGGTCATCCGTCTGGCTGAAGGGTCAGAGATGATCAGGGTTGCAGCAGAGGAAGTGCTGTTTGATATCCCTGAGTCAGACTTGAATGCGCGCACAATCATTCTTGATACCAGTCAGAATGATGTCAACATCCGCACAATCCATGATACGCTCTATCCTGAGATCACCACTGTTGGTTCAATCACTTTGACTATCATCGTCGATGCTGGAACCATCATCGGATCTTCATCGACTGCAACGCCAGCAATGAACATTGGGACATTCCCATCAGGCCTTCCTATCCTGCTCCAGGTCCGTGGAAGGATTCAAGGTGCTGGCGGCACTGGAGGAAGGGCTGTTGGCTCCAACCTATCGGCTGGTGCAGGAACGGCTGGTGGACCTGCCCTATACACTCGGATGGCCCTTGACCTCGATGTCGATGAAGGAGAGATCTGGGGTGGCGGTGGCGGTGGCGGTGGTGCATCATTCGGGCCAGGGACAGTCTCAGGAAGCTGCGGTGGCGGTGGCGCGGGCACAATCGCTGGCCTAGGCGGAACAATCCATGCCAGCGGCCAAGTCGGAGCAAATGGAACAAGCGAGGCTGGTGGCGCTGGTGGAACGATTGGATATGATGGTGGCAATGGTGGCGGGCCTGGCTTAGCTGGCTCTGCTGGCCAGTTTGAGTCCTATGGAGCCCCTGCTGGCGGTGCGGCTGGCGCGGCCATAGACGGGATCTCCTATGTCACTGTGACGGAAGGTCCTGGAGATAGGCGCGGTGGAGAGATCAACTAAGGCCTTGGTCCTGTGTGAGGCTTGGCCAGGGGCTGGAAGATTGTCCCTGGCCTGGGAAGGGTAGCCTAGAAATGGCAGTGGCCCAGGGATCGTCATCCGCTGGGCCACCTAAGGGGCATTCCGTTCGTCAACCAAGAGGAAGGTCAGCTCATGCGCTGCCAGCCTGGAGATGCCACCTATCTGGTCTCAGAGATAGAGAGCAAGAAGCCCCACAAGAACCAACACAATGAAGAGTGCTGCATAGAAAGTCAGAAAGCCCTTAAGGCTTATGTCTCCTGACTTGCTTGAGAAGCGCTCTCCAATCGGCTGGCCAACTGGATATATCTCATTGTCTTTCACAGCAACCTCCTATGCTGCCATACGATACCCAGCATCCTTGGAGGAAGCTGCTTGGCGCTGCCCACTACGGTCCTCATGGTGACGCTTCCCAGAAGCATTGTTCTCCCTGAACCAGGCATAGTAGGCACCTGAGTAAAGGGTTGGGGCCTTGCTATACTTCTGATATGGACTTTTTCCTGATCGTGACTGCTTTGCGGTAGCCTTGTTGCGCTTTGCCATGGTATTCCTCTGGTGGTCGAGTTGATTTGATTGTGTGATGAACGCAATATGACATGCCCGGTATCTTGCTGCTTGAGCAGAAGGTGAAGCCCTTGATATAAGGGTCCCCTATTGGCCAGCGGCACTGGTCATCCCTGAGTTGATCGACAGCAGAAGGTGCAGCCTCTGCTGAAGCATCTCGGATTGACCTCTGGTTATATGTGCTGGCCAGGATGAGCTTGGCCTTGACCTCTTTCCCTTTCGCAGGGAACTTCCTCATCCTGATGGCATAGTCACTCTGGATCTGCCACCCCTTCCTCTTTGCCTTGCCGATGATCATATTCCTTGTGACTTCTTCCCCAAGCTGCTGGGAGAGAAGTGCAGCAATCAGGGTTGGCGACTTCCTGTTGGCAAGGAGCCTTTCAACTTCTGCCTCATTCTCCTCAGTCCAATTCATACTTCCTCCTTTACAAGCTCCATATACATCCTTGCATTACGAAGCTCAGCCAGGAGGACAGTCAGCGGGCTTGGGATAAGTCCTGAGTCCTGCTCCTTGACCATGTCAGCAACACGAAGGGCCTGCTCAAGGTTTACCTTGGCCTGCTGAAGCGGGGTGCGGCCTAAGCCATCCATCGCCTTCTTCTTCGCTGATACGGTCACGGCACTTCCTCTTGGTGTCTGCTTCGATAAGGAGGAGATTGCCTGAGGAAGGTTAATGAAGTGTTACCAGATCAGGCTTTTTTAGTTTTCTTCTTGGGCTTCTCATCAGCAGCCTTGGTCTTCCTAAGGCTCCATGTTGCCCCATTCCTGCCCCTGCCAGAAATGTTAATGACCTCAAGCCCAGCCTTATAGAAGGTGAGCTTGAGGCCTAGGGATCTCGCAATTCCGCACGCAATGATGTTGGAGTGGAAAGGGCGATTGCCGCCCTTCCCGAATATCACTTCAACAATCTCAGAGGTCCTGGCATCGCCCTTCTTCAGGTGCGCCAGGACCCTTTGCTCACGAAGCGACAGAAGGAGACTTGATTGCTCGTGGGCCGCGTCCATCCTTGAGGGAGTAGACAACTTTGTCATTCTTCTTGCCCTTCGTGATGTGGAACTTCAGGTCATTGGTGACGATAGCAGCATTCAGGCCCTTGAAGACCATCGTCAAGGCGCTGCTGGAAGACTTGTTGGACTCACCATAAAGGTGCTCCTCCAGGTCCTCAGACAGGACATCCTCATTGATCGACTTGGCCAGCATGATCAGCACCTTGGTGCGAAGGCTGGAAGGACGCTGACCGAACGGGGCAATGATTGCCTCGATGGTGCGGCCACCCTTTGCCTTCATTGCCTTGCCATTGAGATAGCTGCAGATGATCTCTGCCGCCTCGCCAATGTGCTTCTCGACAGTGACGTTGGTTGCTCCAGCCAGAGACTTGCGGCGGGCATCGCCCTGTGCCGACTCAAGCTTGGAATACTCCTTGGTGACAACCTCGCCATCGACCGTTGCGATGGACTTATACACTGCTTCCTCTTGCATTGACTTTCTCCTGGTTCCTGGTTGGTTGGAGTGGCCCTGAGGTTGTCCCAGGGCCTTCTGCTCCACTATGCTGCTGCCTTCTTCCTTGCCAACAGATCAACTCGCTTGCCATCATTTGTGACGATGATATCGCTGCTGACCTTCTTCTCATTCCCAGTGATGGTCCGCTGGCCACCATCAGCCTTCGTGAACCAAAAATAGAACTGAG
>Ga0181356_1000442_pt1 | contig 17894 bp, 20 predicted proteins | sample Fa13VDMM110SN_FD_130104 | JGI IMG/M metagenome (GOLD analysis project Ga0181356, IMG submission 130104) | Freshwater viral communities from Lake Michigan, USA - Fa13.VD.MM110.S.N | ecosystem: Environmental > Aquatic > Freshwater > Lake | place: USA: Michigan | collected 2013-09-24 | reverse complement strand
GAATCGGAAGCAATAACGCTGTCGCAACTATTCACCAAACGCACCACATCAACGCGAACAATAGTATCTCGAACAACAATAGCATCACGAGTTCTTTTATAGGCGGTTTTGGCTGTAAGTTGAGCGTCTTCATATCTTCTGTATGTTCCGTATAAATCAATTTCTTCTTGAAGCAAGCGGTCGTATTCGCCGCTGTTATAATAAATTATGCTGTCTTGTTTTTGTACCTGAATTTCAGTCTGAATTTTCGGGTTGAAGTTCCAAAATGCAAGACAAACAAGCAGCCAAAAAACACTTGTTGCAATTATAACAATAACTGCGTCGGGTTGGTATTTTCTTTCGTCCATTGTGCGTTTAGATAAAGTCAGTTCCGTCGTAGTCTGGGTGTTCCTTAGCCATCTTTTCGATGCCTCGAACCCACAACACGCTAACTAGCGCGCTGAATAAAAAAATTGTCGTGATTAACATACTTGTTTTGTTTTTGGTTTATAAAATTTGCCCTTCGTGTATTCGATAATTGTGAACGCTAAAGTAACCATTTTTTCCTTTACTCACAATAGCAAACCCATGATTATATTTTGAATACGGGTTGTAGTCGGGACTAAGCTCGCTCAAACAACCCACGCCCCAACACGTTATAAATTTTCCATTCGCGTCGCGTTCGTTGTGTTCTGCTGTTTGGTGGTGGTGTCCGCACATAGACGAAACTTTTGTCTTCATAAACAACCCACGCGCCACGTTGACAGACGGAAGGAATTGCTTTCCAAATTCGTGTCCGTGAAAGATTGAAAGTTTTCCGATATTCAGTTTGCTCTTTCCGTCAATCCATTTCACACCGTGCTTATCGCAATGGGTAAGCGAAGGAAAATCAAACGCGTCGATGTCAAATAACTCAGGCGCTTTGATTCTCATGTAACGCCAGTACCTTTCTTCGTGGTTTCCTTCTTTGTAGTAAATATTTGCGTTCGGGAACGTGTGTCGAAGCGATGCAAGGAATTGACGAATAGAATATAGTTCGTCTTTGAATTTACGCTTACGCGGATCTTTAACGAAGTCGCTAATCATGTGACAATCTAACGCGTCACCATTCAAAATGATTGAATCACACCCTTGTTTTATTCCTTCGTTTATAGCGCACTCAATTGCTTCGTTGTCTTGATATGGAAAGTGTAAGTCGCAAAGTATTAAGAACTTCGTTCCCTTCACCTCAACGTGTCTGCGTTTCTTTGCGTAAGACTTCGGAAGTGCAAATGGGTTGAGTGATCGTGGTTTTTCTTCAACCAAAGATTTATCTGCTAATTCTTTTTTATTCTTCACGCCAATCTTACCTCGAATCATTCGCACGTTTGTTCTTGCGTGTTCGATGTCGTTATAAATTTCGGGATATTCAGCAAACAATTTCTTCGCCAAAGTAAGCGAAGGTGTTTCTGGAAAGCGCGAGCAAATTTGTTCAGCTGTTGTTCTCGCTATTGTCTTGAGTTGTCCCGCCATTTGTTTTTTGGTTTGCAAATCGTTCAATTACAGTACCACCAAACAAGCCACCTGTCAACAATGCTAATGTATCAAACATTGAAATAGGACAATCATATTCAGAAAACGTGGCGATGTAACTAATAACGATTAAATTTATTACAACAAATATAGCAATAATTCTTTTGCTCGATACTTTCGAACAATTACTTAACAAAGATTTGAACCACTCTTTCATATCATTTTTATTATTAGTTGAACAATTAAACCACCAACCACACCTGCGGCGGTTGCAATACCACCCAAACGAGCAACCTGTAAACGTTGGTTCTGAATGTACTTGTCGTGCTTCTGCACCTTGCTAACAAGACCTTCAATTTTCATTTGATCGTCACCGATTAACACGTTGTAAATGCGGTCAATCTTTTTATCCATGCCCTGCAATTGTTCGTGTATCAAAGTAATTTCGTTTTCTGTGTTCATTTGAAGTATAGTTGTATCTCAGCTTCACGACGACGGACAAGACCTTTCAAAACAACACCGCCGCCCTTGTTCCATAAACGAAATGAATCGGCAATGGTTGCGTCTGTTGGGTTGATGTTTAACTTTTTGAATACAGACGAACGTTTGAAGCCGCCAGTACCGATGTTGTACGCAAGTGAAACACACGCGCTGAATTGATTCTCGTTGAGTGGTTGTAAAATGAACGGTGTGATTGACATAGCGAATTGGTCGATGATAAACTTCGCTAATTCGTCAGCTCGTTGCTGAGTGATTACGTCGCCGTCTTTGACCTTATCTCCGTTTTCGTAGAAAGTATTTCCAAAACCAATCGTCCACACGTTAGAGGGACACTTGTACGCCTTCAATCGACAACCTTCAAACTTCTTAATTAGTGAATATCCTTCAGCGTTAATTTTCATTCGACAACTTCTTTATTTGTTTTTCTTTTTTTACTAAATATTTACGGAATTTTTCTTCGTAAATCTTTTGCTTAACCATGTCTTTTTTTCGTCCCCTTGTAGCCATGTGTTTTTTGTGTTTGTTATCTTAACCAACCTAAACCAATTCTTCTATATTCGTAAGGTCGTCGGTCACGTCCGTCGCTAATCTCGAAAGCGTTCGACGGATAAACATTTGTTTGCGACCAAATTTGTTGTGTTGTGTTCGTTGTGTATTCTGGAAAGTCCGACTGATTGAAACACAAATAGTCAACCATTCGTTGCGTGTAAAACATAGCTTGTTGACGCGATTGATCGCGGTAGTTCTGCAAGTCGGTTTGACTTATTGGTTGAGTGTCTTCGCTTGTTCTAATTACTAAACTTCCATTGTCCGTTTTAACGTACAAATGCGGCAACACTTCGTACATCGTCCACCACATTATCATTCGACGCAAGTAATTGTCAAGAAGGGTTGCGTATGCGCCTGTAATGTCGTCGTTCACCACGTCGTCTTTGATGCGGTTGTATAGGTCAGTTCCAAGATATAGTTGTGCGTACTTGTCCTGCGCCAAATAGATTGCAGGGTAAAGAAACAACGGGTCAACGCTGCCGTTTATCCAGCTATATTTTTTGATATAATTTTCGTCTATTAAAAGAACTTCGGGTTGTAGTGCCATTTTATTTTTTTAGTTTTTTAGTGATGCTCTGTTGGGCATATCGTTAGGACGAACCGCTTCTTGTCCTTTTGGAAATAGTTCGTTCGCTACTCCGCCTGTCACAACTCTGTCGTTGTTCAATCCGTCGTTAGGAAGGAAGCGACCTTTCTCTCTTTTGCGTACAAATACTTTTCTAAACCACGCATGGCGGCAATAAACACCGCCCTTAAAAATGAACAAATTATAACTTGAACTTCCTGAAGGTGCAAACTGTCCGTTCACCCCTGCGTCGCTCATGTCTTGAATATCTTCGTAACGAAACAACGCCCCTTCTTTTGACAACGCAACCATTTCTTGACAAAAATCACGCGTTACAATTTCTCCGTCTTTGTATGTGAAATTCTTTGAGTAGTAATAACGGACTTTGTAAAGTCCAGTGTCTAAAGCGTCTCTTTCGTCGGGGTTGGAATAACCTCGAACACTCATAAATTCGGTGCGATAATTTTCTTCGCCTTCTGGATTGGTTACTTCTTCGTCGGATAGCAATTGCCATTCTTGTTCGTCGATGTATTCCGCTTTCTCTTTAAGATAAGCCAACCACAACGCGCTATCTTCTTTGCTTATCTTGTTTTCAGCAGCAACTACTTTTTTTTTTAATTCAGCAGTTTGAACCGTTGGTTGAACAACAACAACTTCATCGTTGAATGGCGAGTTCATTTCGATATTTATTTCTCCTAAGATTGGAGTGAAAACACGCTCGATGATTCTTTGATAAGGTTTAATTACTTGGTTGTTGAATATCTCTAAGCCAACAATCATTTCGTCTTTATTACTTCCGAAACCTGTTGTATCTCTAATTCCGTGAATCAATGGTGAAACAACGCGGTGTCCGACCATAATTTGCTTCGCTGTTTCTTCTGATAAAAATTGATATTGCTTATCTGCGTCGCTTAGTGGAAACGATTCGATTTGTGGAGCGCGTGCAGGATCTTCGTTGAAGGTCATTAAGAACTTACCAGCGTTACTTGCTCCGCTCAAACGTGTTTCCCACTCACGACGTATTGCTTCGCGTTCTTCTTTCTGCGGTATTCCATTCAAGAAGTTTATAATGAATGAAGGAAACAAACCATTCAAAATGTTATTGACGTGGTACATTCCCATTTGATAAGACAACTCAACGTAGTTCAACGCGCCGAAGTAGTCAGGTTTCGCGTAGTACGAAGAACCTGCCATCATGCCGTGTGCGTAAATAACTTGTCTTGGTTGTTCTTGCGCGATGGACGGATTGAACGCAGGAATAAATTCGGGTTTACCTTTTTTGCTTCGTGTGTTCGCCCAGTCTTTCGAGTAGAAAATTCCTGTAATGTCGTCTTCGTCTTTGTCGTATGCTAAACGACAATTCTCAAACGGCAAGTGATTGATTTGCACAATGCGAGTGAAGTCCAACGACCAAATTACTTCAGCACAAAATGAACCTTGCAATTTTAAGTCGAACGCAATTCCTTGCAAAGCATTGTCGAGAATCGTACCCGTTCCCTTGCCTTCAATCATGTAAGCAATTGAGTTCGTCAACGCGTTATGAATAGGGCTATTGTAATAAAGCGTTATAAGGTGCTGCGGAAATAAATTGTTGAAACCGTAGTCAATCCAACCTGCGCGATTCTCTTTCTCGATTGCTTCAACTGGTTCGTATGCTGATAAATTTATTGCTTGAATGTTGCTCATATTATGCACCTGTATAAATTACATCGACAGGAATAGTCGGTGTTGAAACGTCAAAGAAAATTGTTCCGTCTTGAAGTATCATTAAACTCTTTTCAATCAAACCAAGAACGGCGGCGTTGGTTGGATCTATATTGTTTGCGCTGTTTTGTCCGTACACTTCGTAATGATAACGTCCTGCATCGACCAAACCAACGGTGGTAAGTCTTATTTTTGTTACGCGTTCGTTCTCGGTTATTACTTCGACGACTTGCGCTAGTTCTTCACCTGTCATTTCGTAGGTCATGACAAGAAGATAATGAGTAAAGGCAACGTTGAAATAGGCACGTCCTTCGTCTAACGAAAGATACGCGTATTGATTCGCTGTATTTGTGTTGAGATAAACCATTCTATCTTTCCTTTACGTTACGTCTAAATTACATCACAGAGGAGCGCGTTGCTCCTCTATGTGTAAAAGTTTTTTTTTTAATTAAGGAACTAACTCGCTCGGAGAGTCGTTCAATAAATAAGCGCGCTTAATGCTTTCTTGCGTGAAAGCTAAGGTGTACCCGTGAGCGTCACCGAAAACAGTTCCCGTTGCACCTGTTGAAGTGGAAAGGTCTGCGCCGTTGTCAACACCTACACCCCACCAGTTGCCGTTTGCATCTTCAACGAAAACAACCACGCGAGAGGTTGCAACGCTTTGTAGTTCTAAACGCTTCGCGCTTGACAATTTCTGCAACATAACGTTTACCGTCTGCGTGTAAAAAATTGTCCCCGCGTCGCGGTTAAAGTTTATTGTTTCTTCAAATGAAGCTGTTTGAGTAGGTAGTTCGTACGTCCACAAATCTCCAGCAGGAAGTGCCGTGATAACCTCACTTCCGTTCAACGTAATGTCGGCAGGATAGTCAATGTTCCACTCCGTCAAAACAATTCGCTTCACTCCACCTACTCCGTCTTTGCAATCTAAATCAAAGCCGATACTTAATTCACAATTTGGCATATTTTTATGTTTTTTATTAGCACAAAAGAGGAGCGGTGTTTATGCCGCTACCTCTATTATGCAAGGGTTAGAATGGTATTGATTAGGCAGTGTATTGATAGAATGCAATCTCGTTACCGAAACCGTATTGTACACCTGCGAAGAAAGAACAAGCGAAACGTACGTTGTCAGAAAGGTCGTATTGGTACATATCCAAAAGTGCAACGCTGTTCCATTGGTCTAACAAGTTAGTACCAAAAATCAAGTTAGACTTCTGATAAAACGCCATTGTGTCGTCGCTCATTCCTGGGCACTCAACAACGTCGTACTGTCCCTGCCAGTTCATTACAACTGATTCACCTTGGTATAGGTAGTACCCACCGCCAAGACCTAAGATAGCTGTTCTGTATGCTTCAGCAACATTTGAAGAAACTGCGATTACAGGTTTCTCAGTTGCACGACGTACGCGTGTTGGAAGTGTAGCAACAAGTTTCGCCATTTCGTCAATAACGTTTGCAGAAGTGATAGCTTCTGGATCAGCAACGTCAAGGACAGTATTGTCAGCTAAGAACAATGTTTCGAAACCTGCATACTCGCCAGAGTTAGCGTTAACACCCTGCCATATCAAGACCTCGTTGCGAGCTGCAACACCTGCCATTACGTTGGCTATAATAGCGTCAGACAATGAAGCGTGAAGTTGTCCGTTTTGCTCTGAAGAACTTTCCCAATCTTGTAAAAAATCTTTTTTGCACAATTGTCTGTGAACTTGGAATTTTTCAAGTGTCAAGATACGCTCGGTTAATGTAACCGTTCCAAGTGGTGTGAAGTCACACGTTGGAGCTTCGAAAGAAACGTTGTCAACTAACTTGCGAATAACTTGCTTGTATTCAATGTTCTCTCTGATTGTAACCGCAGTCAAAGACTCGTTACTTAAAAACGCAGCGCGGATATATCCTGCTGCTTCACGACCTGCGTAGGTCGTAGTTAATGATGTTGTAGTAGCCATTTTTTATTGTTTGTTTTTTTATTTTTTAAGGTGAAATACAAAACGTTCTTCAGCCGACATTTTAGCGTATGGCTTCGAAGCTGTTTGTTTTGCTTGCTTTACTTCTTTGATTGAAGTCGCGGCAGGTTGCGCGCTTAATTTTGTTACTTCAGAAGAAAGATTCTCATTCGCTTTTTTAGCGTCTGAAAGTTCGCTTTCTAGTTTTGCAACCAACGAAAGAAGTCCTTCAACCTCTGCGTTTAATGATTCGTCAACAACAACCTCAGTAGATTGTTTTTCTTCTTCAACTTCTACTTCTGGTTCTTCTTCAACCATTGGCTTAAGTTCAACAAGTAGTCCGTCTGCAACGACTACAATAACGCCTTCCGCTGTTGTGTATTCTCCGTCCGCAACCACGACTTCATTGCCGTCTGCGTCCTTTGATAATACACGAACGCCAGGCGCCCAAGTGTCGCTGTCGGAATAAATGCTTGTTCCGTCTGCAAGTATTGCCTCAACCATTTGCTTGACGTCAACAACGGTTTCTTCCGCTGTGAGTGATACGTTGTGTTTCGCGAATAGTGCGTTTACTTTTTCTCGTAAGTTCATAATTCTGTTAATTGTTTGTTTGATTAGTAGATATAAAAACAGGTATATTTGTTTCGTAATTCGATTTTTCATTGATTACATTTTGATTTTAGGTTTGAACGGGGGAGTAGTTACCCCCGTTTTTTTTATCCTAAGTTTTCGAGAATGTCATTCAGTACCTTCACCTCTTGTTCATTCAACCCATAGGTCTTAAAACCCATTTTACCGCTCTCGTTTGTAATCTTAGTGAGTGCGTTTAGAAACAGCGTTGCGTCGTCGTTGAATAGTTCGACCTTCAGAAACCCCCCTGCTTCGATGTTCATTTACTTGTTCGGATCGTATGCCCAATTCAAAAGTGAAATAGTTCTTTTGCTTCCGCAGACGTTCCCGTTGCTATCTTCTAAAATGTCGCCTGCGTCGTTCTCGCGCATACGATTGATAAACGCGATTGTCTTTCCTGCGTCTTCGTAGTGGCTGTCGTTCCAATCGGCTTTGTTCGTTTGCAGCAAATCAAGGTTTCTGTTTATCGGTCCACGATCAAGTGAAGCTAACTGCGAACATTCCGTTTCTGACCATGCTTTAAGTTCTGAATAGGTCATGTTCACCGCGTTCATGTAGTCGTCGTAACGCGCGTCTATTTCTTCTTGAATGGCTTGTTCTATCTCAACGATTAAATCTAAATTTTCGAGTTCGTCAGCGTGATACAAGTATTCACTTTCTTCGGTATGCTCCGCGCCTGTCATAAGTCGGTCGTTGTTCTTATGAGTAGGACCTTCGTACAACTTCCCGTCAGCGGTGTAATGCGGTTGACCTTCTGCAAATTTTTCTTGCGCGCTTAAATACATTTCTTTCTCAACGGCAAAGTTTCCTTCGATTGAAAACCCAAGAACTTCTTTGTTCTGAATCTGTTTCTTCACTTCGTCGTTCTCGACTTTCATACAACCGAACCACGTTCCTTCTGGAAGGTCGAAGCCGAAATTCTTAGACTTGTCGTTTTCGCCTTCGATTATCCACGTTTCAACAAGCGACACACCTTCAACAACTTTCGCGTGTTCAACGGTTGCGTTGTTGGTCATGTTTTGCTTTAAGTAATTGTAAGCAATAGCGCGAATGGTGTCCTTCGAATACTTCACATAGTATTCTTCTTCGGTCTTGTCGTCGCGTCTATAAATGAGTTGGTCAGGAATAAGCAAAGCACCGTACAACAGACCTCTAAAATCTTCTTTGAACTTAACAACGTGTTGTTCTGATAGTGCAACGAAGTCCACACCGATTGCAGGTTGTTCAACAACGCTAATCGCAAACACGCCTAACAAACCAGCGTCGTCAATTCCGTATTCAATTACTTTAATTTTTTTGTTCATATTTTTATCCTCCTAATCGTGATTGGTTTTGAATTAATTGTTGTGCTTCTAAATTGCTGCTCACCTGCGTTCCAACGACGTATGCCTGAAGCGGTGGTTGTTGGTTGGGTTGGTTCTGCAAGAAGGCAAAGTTCGCAGGCGAAGGAGCTGTTGTTCCTGCGTCGCCACCACCGCCCGAGCTTGGTGATGGTCCCGAAGGTGCGCTTGCGTTTCCGTATTCAGTCTTGGATATTTTTAGTACGTTAGCTAAACCCATTGCGCCAACTATTGAGGCTTGTATAATACGCGCCGTTGTGGAAGGCATTGTCTTGTCGTTTAACGCTCTGTTAATACCACCGTAAGTATCGATGACAGCGGACGCAAGATTCAACGCTTTTTGAATCTGAAATTGTTTCTTTGATTGTTGTTGTCCCTTCTTTGTGAACGCGTCGTTTAACGCTCCAAGTGCTGCGAATGATTCGCCTAATTGCTTCAATCTAAAATCTTGCGTTGCTTGTTGTTTATCTTCGTCTTCTTTGCGGTACTTGTCTTTTATTTCATTTTCTTTGCGTCCTTGTTCTTCAATCAATGCTGCGGTGTCTAAACCTGCCGTTTCCGCTTGAGTTTTAAGCTGAAAGTAGTAATCTTGTTGAGCCATTAGCTCCTGCTCCTGCTTGCTTAATCCTGCTTGAAAATTTCCTTCGTCAGCTGCATCTATAACAGCCTGCAATTCTATTAGCTCTAATTGCTTTGCTGCTAATCTCTCTGCTGCTGCTTCTGTTTCTTTAGCTTTATCTACATCCGCTGCATCTTGATTTATCTTCTTATACTTCTCAAGTAATAGTTGCATCTCCATAGAATGAGCAATATTTAAAGAGCGCATATCTTCAGCACTTCTCTTATCTGCTTTATAGGCATCCTCTCTTACTTTCTGAGCAGCGAGTAAATCATCTATCTCTCTCTTTTGCTCAGTCTTTTTAGAATCTGCTAAAGCCTTCTCTATGGCTGTTATCTCTTTATCTACTGCTACTGCCTCATCTCTTATTCTCTTGCTCTCAGCATCTGCCTTAGCCTTCCTTTCCGCTGCTGCTGCCTTAGCTTTAGCAATGGCCTCAAGTTCTTTCTCTGTCTTTACCTCAGATTTAGCTGCCTCTCCTGCATTCCATATCTCATCTTTGTTAGATTGCAGGCTAATGTTCTGAAGCTTTAAAGATTCTCTTTGTAAAACTAAATCATCTGCTAAAGCATTGTTACCAGCTCTACGTGCAGCAGCTATCTCGTTGTTTAGCTGAGCTGCTCTTTCGTTATTTAATTGCTGCAATACACTAAGCTCCTCAGTACGTGCTTTGTATTCGCTAAATGCCTGATTTTGTAGAAGCTGTTTATTGTATTGATCATCAGTGCCTGCACGAATCTTATCTAATAGTGCTTGTGCATCAGTGTTAATCTTTACCTTTCTAATCTCTAATTCATTAATAGCCTGTAACTGCGATTGCTGTGCCTCTAAAAACTTCACCTTGTCTTCTTCAAGAATAGCTATCTTCATTGCAACTTCCGCTTGCTTTTGTTTGTTTGCAAGCATTGCTAGTTCGGTTCGTAAAATAGAAGCCGCGCCTTCGCCTAACGCTTTTTGCAACGCTAGTTGACGCGTTAACGATTGCTCCTGTGTTTTTAATGCGTCCGCTTGTTTGTTAAGACTTTCCAACATTCCCTTCTTTCCACTAACTAAGTCGCTCAACTCTTTCCAGTATGCAATAATTCCAATAATGACACCCACTAAAATAAAGATAGGGTTTTGCTTAATGACATTTCCTAAAGTTTTGAACCCTTGAACACCTGCTGCTAACATTGCCTTCAACGATCCTGTAAGGCTTGAAACATTAACACGCGCAAGGTTTGAAGTGAAAGATTTTAATGATTCAGTCAGACCTTCAAAATTGAAGTTCATTACTTGATCTTTCATTGTTCCGAATGTACCACGAAGACCTTCAATGGCAGGTTGAGTGTTTTGAGCAACAGCGTCCGCAGACTCTTTCATTTGCTTCTTCAACTCAGCCATTTGCTGAGTCAATTCTTTAAACTCTTTGGTGTTTGGCTTAAATTGCTCCTGCTGTTTTTTGAGAGCTGTGTATTGTTGGTTTAACGACTTAACCGCTTCCGCTGTTTCTTCCGCAGCAACAGTCGTTTGATTAAGAACATTTACACCGTTACTATTTACTACTAAATCAATTGTTGCCATCTTAGAATAGGATTATATAAAATATAAATATCCAAAAGGCGACGTTTACGTAAATTGGTGTCAACTTATGCAACCGACACATCCATTTCGGTAGTTTATTTTTACCGCTTGCGATGCGTCCGAACTCGCTTTCACTTTTCATGTTCAATTTGATGAACTCTAAACAAGCGACCATTGCGCCTGCCTTACTTTGTACTTGTTCCTTTGAAGTCTGTTCCATTACTTATTATTGTTATTGTGTCACCTGCCGCGCTTAACGTCACGCTTCCGCTACCTTCGACCGTCTCGCCTGTGTATGCTTGTACCGTTAGTGGATTCGCACCCGAAACAACGCGTTGAATAATCAATTCACGTCCTGCCGTTGTTGTTGCAGAAGGCAAGTAAATAGTTATGCCGTTTGCTGTTGTGTCTGCGAATAAAACGCGGTCAAAACTTGTTACAACGTAGTCCGTCGTTATTGTTCGAACGGGTTGTGAGATGGACGCGTTGAAGCTCACAGGTGCGCCGAATTGCGTCGGTGCTAACGAAGGTACTTGTTGCGTGATGAATGAACGCGTGCCGCCGTTTGGCTGCGAGAAACAATCGTTCTTTGCGATGTTCCAGTTGTAACCGAAACGAAGACAACATTCTTCGTTAATTACAGCAGGATCACCACCGTTTGTTTCCCAATTCATTGTCCCGTTTAAGTTATTAGAAACGGGAATAAGGTCGCAGTCGTTTTCAACTTCGAGAATACGAATGAGTTTTACTTTGGTCATGTCTTGTTCGCCAACAACGTAACCTTCGATGTCTAGCACGCGCCACCACGAATCAACAATCCATATCTTATCGCTAAATTGAAACGTGAATATGTCGTTTAGCGTTAGCGCGAACATACCTTCTAAGATGCGCGCCTGACCGTCGTAAAGTTCGCGGTAGTAGTTACGCCACCAACGGTTGTAAAGGTTCTCGTATGGGTTCGCTATGATTGTGTGAATAGGTATTTCGGGAGCAAAGTTCAGGTCTTTATCCGTAACCGTTGCGTTCATTATCGAGTAATTATTCAAGCACCTAACCGCTGTGTTTTGAATAGCATTTGTCACCTCGTTGTAAACGTTTACATTAAAGTTCGAAAAATAATAAAGTATGCGCGGTTTTGGTTGTACGAATTGTCCTTCTGAGTTCAAGAATTTAGGAACAACGACGTCGGTGTTTTGAACAGGCGCAGAAGGTGTGGACGCGAACGCCAACTCAACTTTTTCTTCGCCCGTTGCAAACTCGTTAATTACTTCGAAGTCGCTTTCCGTTACGTTATACGTTCCATAAATACGCCCGTTGTCTTTGTAAACGGTGTTGTAGTAATCGCTGTCTTCGGCGTATGTAAAACTGAACTTCGCTTTTTGTAGGTCGGTTGTTGGGTAGTAAGTTATGTCTTTCGAAAGGTCGAGTTTCTGCGTCCAGTCGAGCGTGTTTCCGCTTCCGATATACTCAACCATTGGTTCAATTCTCAAAGTGTTTGGAAGTGAGCGGTCGGGAACGAAGACAAGGTTAAACATCTTTTGTATTGACGTTATAAAATCGATTTGCTTCATGTCGGGAGCGTTGTACTTCATTACGCAGGTGTCACCAATTAGCGACGTTCCAACGCTTACAAGTTCAACGCCCGTTCCTGTGTAATCGTTTGCTCCGTTACCTACAAAATCAATACTAAAACTCGAAGTGTTATTTGCTCCGCTTATACCTTCAAATTTTATTTTCAAAGTATCTCCTTCATTTAAAGAAAGAGTAACTGTATTATCTTTTAAGAAAGTGTGTGAATATAAATTTGAATTATCTACAAAATTATTAAATGAAGAATCTACAAAAACATCGTTGACATAATAGAAATAACTCAAAATTAAATTGGTTACATAGTTATTTCCTGAGGAAGTTGCCGTTCCGTTTGCCCAAATTCGAAAAGTAAATTGACCGCTAAAAGGGGCGGTATAAATACCACCACTCCAATCGTTCCCCGCATCTTCATATTCAGTTAATGGTAAATAAAGATTCTTAATGTTGTTTGTTGGTATAAAAGAAAACGTTTGAGTTGTTGCATATGCCAACGTACTTGCAATGTCGTTTAACCCAAACGAACTATCTAAGTATTGCCCGTTCACAAACGGAACATAAACGTTATCTAAACAGTCCGAAAGGTTGTCGCTTACGAATTGTATTCCTGCGTCGTTCATTATTTTGTCGAACAAGTATTGCGCCTTTACCGCAGGAGTTAAATGTCCTGCCTTTAAGGCGTAAGGAATGCTTGACGCGTAAACGGGCTGTCCTAACGTCGAAGTTGCTGTTAAATTCCACTTGTCGCACAACGTTAGAATCGTGTGTTCGTTGGGTGGTGTCTCAACAAATTCATGAAGTAAATCGTAGTCGAGGTCGCCAGCGACAATGCTCTCAATGTCTTTCAATTTCTTTTCGTTCAACAAGCGAGCGAGGTTTGGAACTTCACCGAAGAACACAACTTCGAACTCGAATAGTTTACCGCTTTGCCAATAAAGTTTTTTAACTTGAATATGTCCGCTTGCAATGGGTATTGTGTTCACCGTTATTGTAGCAGTCACCTTCTTTCTAAAGTCAAACCAACCGTCGAAATTAACGTTGAAGATAGCACCGAAGAAGTTTACATTCGTCACGCTTGCTGGAATGCGAAACTCCTGCGAGTAATTGCCTACCGAACTGAAATTTGTAATGTCCGTGAACTTGTAGTTCAAGTGCATCTTTTCGTTTTCGTAAAGGTCTATTTGAGCGCTGCTGCCGTGAACGCTGTCCGTTAGCGTTAGTATCACTTGGTTCATCATAAGCCAACGGGTTGTGAGTATTTAAGATTCAAAGTAACATTGTAAAGTTTTGAATATCTTTCGTCTTTAATAACAAAGTTCTGAGTGTCAATAAGAACAGGTGTCATCGTGCCGTCGTCGTTAATTATAAACACGTCGTTGGAACGACAAAGCGTTTGTAACAATTGAAATTCACCAACCGAAACCCAATCGCTATTTATTTGCAGTCCTTTTGTTGTTGTGACGTAGCGGTCTGTTGTTCCTCTGTCGTGGGTGTTAAAACCGAACGTCGATTCGTTGTACGAACCAACTACTTTTTGGTATTGCTTACGATCGTAGTTGAAAGATAGCTCCGACTTCTTCGTGAAGTTGAAATAATCCACACCACCGCAAGTGTTCGTCCAACCCAAACGAACATTGTCAAAGCGACAATCATCGCCGACAAGATAAAAACAATAGGCGCGTGAAGCGGCTGTGTAAACGGGGAACAAAATTTCTTCTCCCGCTTGAATAATGTAGTATTTAACATTCGTGAAATCTAAATTGTCGTTAATTAAATTGGGCGGGTATGCGCCTAAACGAGAAACATGATTGTCGCTTGTAAACAAAGTATATTTCACAGTCTCTATAATTGCGTTATTGTTGTCGTAAGTTGTAACAGCTAAAATGTCCGCGTCGTTGTCGGCTAAAAGCCCGTTGTTATTTATGCAATACAATTGCCCCCAATCAGCTAATCGCGTTGGAATATAAACGTAGTTGCTTGACAATCCACGCGCCGCCGCTTCGCTCCATTTGTGCGTGTCCGTTGTTCTTTCGCTTAACAAATATTTGTTCGTTGAGTTTAACGCGTAGCGTGCGTTTGGGTTTGGCTTATACCCGTCGGCAACTTGATATTCAGCAAGGAACGCATACACGTCGTTTATTGCCGCTTCTCCAGTATTGCTTATTTCGAACACTCCGTCAACGAGCCACCCTTCGCGAACCACGCAACTAATATTCGCAACGCTTGTGTCTTCAGGGTTTATTCCTTCGTTTGGGACACCACCCGCATCGTGTTGTAATGCTTCGCGGAATATCGGCGCGAGGTCTAACATTCCCTTGTTACTTGCGTTGGGTTGTACGTTGACCGTGAAACTTCCGAAGTCGAACACGAAGCGAAACCCTACGTTTGCTACGTTGGTTGAAGATGCAACGAGCATCAATCGTTGACCGACTGGCGTGTATTCGTATGGTTGGTCGTCTATTGTAATTGCCATTATTTTATATCTTTTAATTGATTTTCTAAAACTGCGTTGAAGTCCTTTCCGTATGCTGCAACCACCTTCGATTCGTATTCGTCCCAAATGTTTTCGTATGCATATTCAAACGCGTTCCACCCCTTTATTCCGTCGCGACGAACTTTAAACATTATCAGTTTTGCAACCGTTTGTTTCAGTTCTTCCGTTGACTTCTTGAATTTTCCACTTGACTTGTCGCGTAGTCGTATTCCTTTTATCGACATCCAGTCGTAAATGGCTTGTTGCATAGGCGACATTTGACCTTTCGCGGGTTTGCTTCCGCTTCCGCGTTTGAATGAGTACGGTGCGCCTTGCGACTTCTGCGTTCCATTCACGCCCTTTTCACGAAACAAAAAGTATTGTCCCGCTTTGCCTTTTGCAAAGACCGAAATGTTTATTGACTGTCCTTTGATTTGCAACCGATAAGCGAGCGACTTTTCGAGCGTTCCACTTGCAACCGCGTTGGTGTAGTTGCGTCCCACTTTTCGCTTCATGCGATAATCGGATTGCATCAATTCAACAAAGCGTTTAGCCATGTCGTTGACAACCGCGAAGAAGTTGGGTGCGCTTTGTTCGTTAGGCATTGTTGTAAATTTCAAAAGCCGTAGCAGGATCATCAAGCAATAAAGCAACGAAGTGTTTTATCTTTTTATCATCTACAAAATCTGCTATCATCTTTGAGTAAGCATCGTCTTCGCTATCTAAAATAAAAATTATTTCATTAACACGAAGCTCAAATAAGCTGCTGTCATGTATTGGTGCGTATGTGTAATTCATATTTTTACTTAATGTGAAATCCAAAAGATGCAACGCCGCTACTTGTCGCAGTAGATTGCACAATTCTTATACTTAATTCGTCTCCATCCACTACGGTAAAAGTGTTTGAAGTAGTGCTGTATAAAGCCCCTACCGAAGTGGCTGCAATAGTAAATGTCATTGCCGTAGCTACTCCGTTTTTCATTAGCGTTATAGCCATTGATCCTGTCATAACTCCAGAAGTTCTTAAAAAAAGTCTGCTTACCGTTCCTGCTAATACGGAAGTTCTACGTGCCGTTTCTGTTGTGGTTGTAGTGGCTGTACCAATTCCAATATAGGTTGTACCAATAGCAATGGTACTTCCATTTAAGTTACCGCCCATTGCGTAACCTTTGGCATTTAACTGAGTTTGAATTGAGCTGGTTGCATCTAAGAAGCCAAGCGTTGTTGTTGTTACTGCATTGGCGGCTACTTTGCCGCTGGCATCTGAAACAAGTACCCTTGATGCTGTTAAATCTGCCGTTGTTATAGTGGTTGCCGCTCCTGTTATAGCTACTTGTTTTGAATTGAATGTTGCCCAATCCGTTGCGCTAAGATATCCGTCAACGCTTGTTGTCGCTTGCGCAATAGACAGCGTTCTATTTGCTGACAAATCACCGCCACCGCTAAGAGGTGCTGTTGTGCTTATTGTTCGCGTTGAGGCAACTTTGTTTGTGTCTAAATGTTCAAGCGCGTCGTCAACATTTGTACCCGTTACGCTCGAATCGTTATCAACTTGCGAAGCGTTTAATTGTTGATGCTGCCATTTTGCAGGCGAACCACCATACACCCACACGTCGTCTGCTGTTGGCGTGCCGCTTTGGAAATCTATTCCGTGAACGCGGTGTACTGTTGGGTTCGGGTAAGTGCCTGACAAGTCGCTACCTGCTGCGCCGTTGGGTGGCAACGCTGTTGGTATCGTTGGTTGATTATCCAAGTCGTTGTAATCATTCGAGAAACCAACCGCGCTTATGCTCGTTATGTCAGCCTTCAAAATAATTTCTGCATCGAGCGCCTCAATAGCAATTTCCATGTCAATAATCGTTTGACAGTCACCAATCGTTTCACACGTCAACCCACCGCCGCCTTCTGTTAAATACCAACCACGAACACCTTCGTCGTCCGTTCCGTAGTAATAGTTTGGTGCTGGTGTTTCTTCGTCGTTGACAAGCGACACGTTACCGTTGTTGTCGCGATTAATACTATCAATGAACGTTAGTATCGAACCCGTGCCACCGCTTCCGCTTTCGAAGAAGTCGTTCCACTCCGCAGGAATAGAACACGCGTCCCAATAATAAGGGACGAGTAAGTCAAGACTAATCGTCCAACCCGTTAGCGTGTGTTGAAATTCTTCGAGGAATGGTTCTAACGAAACGTTTTGTACTGTGATTAAGTCACCAAATAACATTCGGTGGTTCGTAATTTCCGCAACCAAGTCTTCCGCGATCCGTTGAAGGTCGCTTAATACTTCGCGTTGGTATTCGGGTTTATCTTCTTTGTCGCGTGGTAAATCTGCAAGGACAATCTGAAAACTAAACGTCTTCATGCCTTTTGCATACGTCACGTTCGAAGGCACGACGTGCATGAATGGATATTCACCAAACTTTTCAAGGTCGGAGACTTCAATCTGCCCGTGTGAAAATCTTTTAAGAATAAAGTGTCCCGACGCGAATGCGTGGAATCTATCTATTAAGGCGTTGTAGCTTTGAACGTTCGACATAATTGTAATCTATTAGGTAAGTCATATAAGTAAATATCTCCCACGCGCTTTTTTCCGTAATTGCGTCCAATTTAGTTATGTCGCGTCCGCACGCTTCCATGAAAAGGTGATACCAACCGTAGCGACCTAAGACCTGATTCAGTCCTTCGCGGTCGTCAATTCCTGCGTCAACTCCTGCGTCAGCTTCTTGACTTCGCTCTCCAAATAATCTAGCGAAGTGTTGCTTAGTTCGTTGAGCAAAGTCGAAAAAAAAAGCATCGCACCGTTGAATTGTTCGAGTGTCATTTGCTCGACGTAGTGTTGCACCTGCTCGCGCGTTGCTTTGTTGTGTGGAACGATTGTGTACTTCGCACCTACGCGTTTGTCGATGGGGCGGTAAAGCGTTCCCATTAT
>Ga0181356_1000441_pt1 | contig 17926 bp, 20 predicted proteins | sample Fa13VDMM110SN_FD_130104 | JGI IMG/M metagenome (GOLD analysis project Ga0181356, IMG submission 130104) | Freshwater viral communities from Lake Michigan, USA - Fa13.VD.MM110.S.N | ecosystem: Environmental > Aquatic > Freshwater > Lake | place: USA: Michigan | collected 2013-09-24 | reverse complement strand
CACTGCTAGCCGCAGTGTAAGCCCCAACGCCAACCGCATTCACCGCAGCAACGCGGAACACATATGCAGTGCCGTTGGTCAGCCCCGTCACGGTGGCAGTCGTCGCCGTCGATGCCGCCGCCGAGAACGTCGTCCATGTTGAGCCGTTGTCTGTGCTGTACTGCTCCCGGTAGTCCGTGATCGGTGCCTGTGCGATTACGCCTGTCGGAGCCGTCCAAGATAGCGTTGCCTGTCCGTTACCAGGGGTCGCAGTAAGTCCGGTGGGTGCAGGAGGTACGAAGAGTGATCGCAACAGCGAATCCGCACCCGCAAGCTCTGCGACAGCACCAGCGCTGTTGCGATAAAACAGCTTCCCGTCGCCTTCGTTGATGGCGATCTGACCAGAGACGAGCGATGCAGGTGCGTTTCCCGCAGTCGTTGATCGGAGGATCCGAACGGTAGCCACCTAGAACGTGCCCCCGTTGATATCGGAGTCTGGTGCCAAGTAATCGGTGCCAGCCACCGCTAGGGAATACGACGAGCCGTTTCCTTTGAGGAGTCCGTTGACTGCCGATGTCAGGCCCGTACCACCGTATGCCGCTGCTACCGCGGTGCCCTGCCACGTTCCCGTACCGATTGTGCCTACGCTCGTCAGGCTGGAGCCGGTGACCCCCGTTCCAAGCGCGGTGGCCGAGAGGACGCTAGTCCCGTTGATCTCATACACCTTGCCGGTCAGAAGGTTGAAATCTTGGTTGCTCGTCCAGGCTGCGGTGGCGCTGACCCAGGTCAGAGTCTTGTCGCCATTCCCTTTGAGCGTGATGCCGCCACCGTTGGATGTGGCGTCTGACGGCGAGGCTGTGTCGCCCAGAATGATGTTGATGTCATCGACACTGACCGTGGTGCTGTTGATGGTGGTCGTCGTCCCGTTGACCGTCAGATTGCCGCCGACCGTCACGTTGCCGGTGAAGGACGCACCGGCCAGCTGGGCGTAGCCAGACAGATCGACGTTCCCGCCGCCAGCTGCGACAGCTGCATCGACATAGGCCAGCGTGGCAAACGCACCCGATCCACCGATGGCGATGACTTGCGTGGCCGTGCCGCCTGCGCCACCAGTGCCTGTTCCATAGTAAAGCACGGAACTCTGTTCATTGAATGCAAGCTCGGCGTTGGCCAGACCGCTAGGCGCCCCCGAACCGCCGCCGCTTGCTCGCCGTTTGATCCGTAATGTCGCCATTTAAAAACTCCCCCCGTCGAAAAGTTGTGTCTCCGAGTAATTACGCCACTTGCCGCTAGAAAATCGCAGAACGTCGCCGGTCCTAATGTCTGTCACTTCCACATCACTAGACGATGGGAGCGAGAACCGCAGGGCATTGAGGAGGTACGGAAGATCGTTCCACCTCGTCACCCCGTCACCGATTTTGATTGCCCCGGAACCGAAAGCAGGATCGGTGTAGTCGAACGTGTCGGTAGACGGCCCCAAGGTCAGCGGGACATCCCGCTCATAGCCCATCTCGCCAGCAGAAAGAATGGGATTTTCGCTGCTCCATTCCGCCGCCGTACCGCGCCGAAACTGAACGAGCTTGTAGCCCTTCATACGCCGCGCCCCTTTGCCCGATAGGCGTGCTTCTCAATCACCTTCTGCCTGAGATCGCTGACCTTGGCAGAGGGATTCAGCCTCTTCTCCTTGGCGACCGCTTCTCGCACAATCGACTCGCTGATCAGCTTGCGCTTGGGTTCCGCGGGACCGGGGTCGTAGTTCACCGTGCCGCTCACTGCGAGCCTGCGCTTATGGGCGACTTTGAGGACATCGTCGTTGTTTGACACCCACGCTTCGGGATCGCGCCAGCCTCGCTTGTCGGCAATCCCGCCGACATAGTGCTTGCCCGAGATATTGATTCCGGCGCTCTTGGCTTCCGCGGCTACATACTTAGCCTGCCGGACGGGCATGTCGTCCAGCTGCTGGTTGTTCATCCGACCTTCCATGAACGCACGGTCGGTGCCCTTGGTGCCTGGGGGCGTCTGCATGGCGACCATAGCGGCCCACTTCTCGCCATAGGGCAGGGCGCGCTTGTACGTGGCGATGGCTTCTTCGCCAGCGCGTTTAACTTCAACCGGGATTTCCATTTGGCTGTCCTTCGGGGGGCGGGCCTGGTGGTGGGGGAGGAGGAGGCGGAACCATGTACCGCGTCACATCGACGTTCATGGCCTTGCCCCAATCCTCCAACAGAGCATTGAACAGTTCCGGCCTACCGGCCTGCAGCAAGCCCTGACTGATCGGAGCGAGGATCTGCATCGCATTGGTGATGTTCTCAATGCGTGTGGCGACGTTGGGCTTCTTCACCGACCCAGCTTCGACGCGGTACGAATACTCGCGCACCACCGAATCGGGGTCTTCGTTCTGAACGTGCATCTGCCACGCCTGCGCAGCCATCGGCCCAAGGAGCGGGGCAACGTCCTGCGGGCCAATCAGCCAGCGGGCGAGGAGAGCTTCCTTGCGGGCGACGAGAGACAAAGCGTCTTCCAAGATATTTGCATAGTCGTCCGGCCTGACCGAAATCTGCTCAGCCTTCACGGTCGCCTCTGCCGCTGACCTGAAGGAATTCCTGGTCATACCGTAAATGAGTTCTGTCAGACCCACTCGCCGGTCGAACAGCGCGGTGACTTCGGAGATGATCTGGTACATGTCCGATGTGACACCAGGCATCTGGAAGACTGAGATCACATCGTTGACCGACCGGCCGATGGCTTCAGAAATCTCAACGATCTTAAAGCCGCCCTCGTCCTTCTCTAGGATCTTCGCCTTCAGGTCTGGGTCGGCCGACTTCGCTACGCCGATCAGCACTTGCGCGCTAGTGGCGATGCGCGTGGCGAGGAAACTCATCGCCCAGTTGATGAATCGAAGCTCGCCAATCCCGGGACGAATCATACTGATGGGCCAGCTGTACCCCGGCTTGCCGTGCCACGCGAGCGGAGTGAACGGCCAGCCGCCTGGTTCTGCCCAGAAGGGGATAGGCCACTGAGCCGCCATAAACATCGCCTGCGGCACGCCAGTCTCATCCACTTCTTCCTGAAGCATTTGCTCTGGCATGTTCAGTGGGAAATCAACTCCCTCTGCCACAACGATGTAGCAGTTGGGGCCGAACGCATCGAACTTGCCACGGAGGTCTTGGTCGCCATTCTTGAGCCGGTCACCGAACCCTGTCTTGGAGTACACCTCCCAGTAGACGATGAGGTCGTTGGTCTTTCCGAGCTTCTTCTTGTACTCAAACCCGCGCTCGTTGTTGTCGCCGCGGGACGAGTAGCTTTCGATGTGCCCCTTCAGATCCTCCCGGGACAGGCCGAACTTCGCAGCCACCTCGTCCACTGGCTGGACGCGCTTGCGAGCGGCCCAGCGGATGTCCTCAAACTCGTCGGCATCGGGATCCCAGACGAGGTTGTCGATGGAGTCGTAGAAACTCCCAGCCATCTTCAGCTGCGAACCAGGGGGCGAGTAAAGCTCATGCCACCAGACACCCGCACCCTTAATGAACGCTTCCTCAACGACCTTCCGAGAATGCTTCTTCAGATCCAACTCATTGGGCGTGTAGTTGAGATAGTCTTCTAGAAGCCGGGAGACGAGCTTGCGCTTCTCCAGCATCATCTGCTGTTCCTGCAAGCCTTGCTGGTACATCTGCATGCCCGGGTCAGGCATCATCACCGGCTGGCCATCCGGTCCAACGATGGGCTGGCCGTCCGGTCCCATGGCCGGTACGGGGGGCTGGGGCTGGATGCCAAGGAGTGCAGGCCCGATGATCGGGTACTCCTTGGGGGTCACCGCGCGGTTTGGGTTCCGGTGGTGGATGACCGCGGTAAACAGACGCACCGCCTCCCACACGCGGTTGACCTGCATGCGGAACGCCGGGGGCGTCATGCCCTTGTTGTAGCCCCTCTCCCCGCGGGCATACCCATCTTTCCACATGAAATCTGGGTCGCCCGCGAAGAAGTTCATCGCCTCGTCAGCGTCCTCTGTGAACGGACGCTTATGGGCAGTCGCCTGCTTAATGCACTCTAGCCAGCGGGCAACGATTGGACGAAGCGGTTTATCCATGGAGAACTCCTATAGGTAAGTGCCCTCACTTGCCCTTTCGGCTCTCCAACTCCGCTACCTTCTTCTCCAGAAGGGCTACTTTCTCGGCCAGAATCGCATTCTTCTGGGGCTTGTGTTCCCAGTTTCCGTAGTCCTTCCAGGCCGGGAACTCATTCACACCGGGGTCGGTGACATGGTGGACGCTTGGCTTCTCGTTCCCGCCGTACCCGGGGGCCAAGGCCCACAGGGTGAGGGTTCTCTGGCTTACCTTGGTCACCACAGCCGGGACCGTCTCCGCGCCCTCATGGGCACGGAACAACACCCAGTCACCAAGCTCCGCTGTCGGCATCACGTAATCGCTCATTGTCGTCTACTCCCCATTGGCCCGAGAACAATGCAGTTGTCTTCGGACGACTGCTGCCTGCGGCGTTTCTCCGCGAGGTAACGCACCCACCATGGATCGGGGCCATAGGTCTTTGGGGGTGCGTGGTATTTTGGTTCGTACGCGCAGAGGTACTCCACGCTCTGGATGGCGTGGACTTCCCCGCGGCTTTGAGGCTCGTCGGTCACATAGATTTGACCGTTGACTGTGGTCGTCTTCTTCCGGTAGCGGCGGATCTCGCGCATGAGATTCGGACAAGCACCGTCCAAGAACTTCAGCTTGGTCGTCCCGTCTCCGCGGATGTGGAGCATCTGTCGGACGAGGGCTGTGCGGGCCGGGATGTCGTCTGAGCCTGGGATGAATCCGTACCCGCTCATCTGGGACTTAATGCCGCGCTTCTTCAGTTCTTCGGAGTACAGTTCATGGGGAAGCCGACCAGACCCCAAGTCTCGGAGCATGCCGCCGTGCATGTCGATGATGAACGTCCGGTAGTTCTGCCCATCGGCTTTCTGGGCGAACTGGTCACCGAAGATCAACGCATTGGCCTGCCGGATGTACAGTTCGTCGTAGATGAGAAGGAACTTTTCATCTGGGGGAACCGCTCCAAACACGCACGCAAGGACCGTGTGGCCAGGATCGATTGCAACATAGCGCGTCCAGTCCGCCGGAACCCGTCCATCGGGTAAATCCTCTCGCCGCAGAACATGCACAGCAGGATTGAACGACGGGTACATGAGCGTGCTTTCCGTGGTGAACTCGCCCTCCGCTCGCATGCGAAGCTCGTCCATCCCCAAGGCAGACCACCGCTCAATGTTCTTCTTCTTCTCCTCCTGGTCGATATGGGCGTTATCCAGGAAGCGCAGGGTGAACTTCTTAATAATGGGGTTCTCACGCCCCTCTTCCTCTGCCTTGTCCGCACGTTCACACAATCCCAGCAGCGCATCGTTTTTACTATGGGGCATAGCCGACCAAACAAACCGGCCTTTGCGGTCTGCAAGACGGGCCTGCATCTCCCCAACCCACCTTTCATTATTAATGTCCTCATCAATGTGAACTAAGTCAGCTTGGAAGCCTTGTGGTGGTTCGCCTTCGGAAGAGAAGCAGTTAATAGTCCAACCGTTAGTAAGCTCAGCCTTGTTGAGGTAGCTGGCGTTCTTCAGCACCCAACTCATCTCCTTGATCATGCGAGGTGGGATGAGGGGCGGGGCTGGTTTTGCCTTGGAGGGATCGTCCTCCCCCGGTCTGAAGGCCCGCCACTGGCCCGTTGTCTCGTCCTTAATCATTTTGAATGCACCGGCACGGAACAGCATCGGCACAACCACAAGGCCGATGTGGGGCCAGTTCCTCCCGATGATCACCAGATTCCCGCCCTCCTTGGGATACTTCCCGTACGGGTCTTGTCCGGTGGCCGCGCGTGCGTCCTCTACGAAACTTGCTGCCGATTTTCCTGACCGATTGCCGCCGATCAGAAGGCGCTCGCTCGCCATGCACTGGTGGAACTCCTCCTGCTTGGGCATGGGGCAATACAGACGCAAAGCTTCGATCCGGCGTTCAGCCAGTTCGATCTGCACATCGCGCAGCTGATTGAGAGCATGCTGCGTGATGCCTTGGACCGCCGGTTCTTCAGGTGGCGGCGGTGGGGGGATCTGAGGGTGCTTGCGCATACTCTCCGCAGTAGTCGATGTCTACAGTCACCGGATGAACGTCCATCGGTTCATTGGCCATCGGTTGCGGTGGGTAGCGGTGGCACTGGCCGTGCCGATCCACTGTCTGCTCCCACCACCGGCACGTTTTGCACTCCATGTTGCAACTCCTTCAAAGGGATACCCTGAACTGTGATTGTCGTTGCCGCCTCCAAGATTCGCTGGCGCAACTCGTCCTCTAGCTCCTCCTCGCTCCAAGCGGTGAGCGGTTTCTTTGCACCACCCATGGCGGTGTTCGCAGACACCAATCGAACAACGGTGTCCAGCATCTTGGTGCGGAATGCGCCGCCGGAAGGGGAGTCGAACAGCTGCTTCATGTAGCAGTTTGCGAACCCGCGCACCCCGCCGAAGTATTCCATCAGAACCTCCAAGAGTTCCGATGAGTGGGGGATGTTGGCTCCCCCGATCCTGGCAGAGGCTACGAACAGATCGACCGCGCCCTTCTCAATCTCCGCAAGCTTCTTGTTGGTCTTCTTCTTGCGGGCCTTCTTCTCATGGGCATTGCGGCATCGGCGGCACCGCGCGTGGAACCCGTCCTTCGACTTATGCCAGTGGGTTGGGGTCAACTCATAGGAAGTCCCGCACTGGATGCACGCCTTGTACTCAGACAGGTTTCACACTCCACTTTGGCCGTAGATCCATCAGCTTCACGCTGTGGTCGTAGTTGGCTTCCCAGCACTGCTTCAGCTTGGCGCTGATGTCTTGTGCCTGGACGATCTGGGGCTTGCCAACGCACTTGGGCTTCCAGTGACCGGCCCACGCATCCCAGTTGCAGAACACAGGGTTGTAGCCCAGCTTCTGAGTCCCGGCGAGCGAGAGGTCACGGGTCATCGTCACATCTTCTGTGGAAGACTTCTCCGACTGGTACTTGTCGGGGTATTCGTAATAGAACCACGGATTGTCCGCGGCTGTCTTGGGTTCAGTCACCTCAAACGCCCGCATGTCGTACATGATCAGACCCGTGGGGAGGGCGGCGCATTCTTGGATGCCAGCCATCTTGGCCCCCGTATCCCGGTCGTACATCTCCAGCTTAAAGTCGGGATTGGCGTTTGCTGACTGGTGGGCCTGCCAGCGAAACACGTAGACGTTCTCATGGGGCGGCGGGCCGCAGTAGGGCGCGCCGATGACCACCGGACCCTTGGGGTAATGATCCACCAAGAAGTCAAAGGAGGAGGACAGGAACGGCTTGGCGTCCGGCTGGCCCGAGTACATGTCGGGCTTCATATCGGAATCAATCATCACCAAGACATCCACGCCATACTCGCGCGCCATCAGCACGGCGCGGTTGCGGGTCATGGTGATCGGCGTATCGGAGAGATTCCAGACTTGGATTCGGGCTACTCGCGGATCCTGCGACAGGCTGGTGGTCGCCGGAAGCATCCACTCCCGAATGTCCGGCACCTCAGAGGAGATGCCGCCATTGCCGCCATAAGAGAACGTGCAGAAACCAATAGTGAACTTCTGTTGCATTTCACACCCCGGGGATAGGTGTACAAGTCTACAGTATTACAAAGCGTGCGTCAACGACGATTGTCGCCGTTCTGACGCATGCCACCGAACCTGGCGGAACTGCCGCGTCTATTGACTGGGACGATCACCATGTTCCGAGGTGCCCTTATCGGCGAAACATTACGGGCCGCCGATTGGACTGCGGGTGGTGCTTCCCGGCGCGGCTGTTGGGCAGGGACTTGGCCACCGCCCGCGGGGTACTTGCTAGGGTTCTGCTTGCCGTCACTGAGAACCCTGAACAAATCCCGAACGCCAGCAATGTTTTCGGGAGTATCCCGTCCAGACGAGCGCAAATCGCTGATCGCGACCTGCTCCTGCAAGTCCATCGGAAGAGGTCCGCGCAAAGGCGAATTGGGCTGCGGGCGCTCGCTAGTTGCGGTGTTCTGCGTCGGCTGGCTGCGAGGCAGCTGTATGTTGTTCTTCGCGCGATATTCCGCGGCCCGCTTCTGGTCTTCCAACTGCGAGTTGATTGGATCGACAGGCGGCAGAGAAGGTCTTGGGTTCGACGGGTTGTAGGCTGTGCCTTGCGAACGATCTGGCTTGGGCTGAGCGGCACCTGGAGGTGTGATCCAACTTGGCGCTGGCCTTGGCGGGTTGGCATATGGGGGCACACCGCTAGGATTGAAGGGTTGCGGTGTCGCCACAGGGGATTCTCTTGGGGGCTGCGCGCCGCCAGTGGTCCGTGGCTGGTTCTGGTCAGAAGTGTTCATCACTGGCGGCTGGCCACCCACTCCGAAAGACGGCCTGGGGTTGTTGGCCTGCGGGCTATTCCCGAAAGGGTTCTGCCACTGAGTGCCGGACGCAAACTGGCTCGCATTACCCATTGCTCGCTGAACATCGGGGTTCTGCTGTGAGAAAGGATTGAAGAACGTGCCGTTGGCTAGTTGGTCGTTTGCCTGTCCAAGCAGTTGATTGGGGTCAAAGGTGACCGGACCACCAAGCTGACCACCGCTGTACTGGTTCAGCCGGTCGGAGAGGTTTCCAACAAACGCCTCTCGTTGCGTCATGGCATCCTGCCACTGCATCGGGTTTCCGCCAACGCCCGTTGCAGATACCTGGATCGGACCTGGACGTTGGTCGATGGCGTTGTAGGCCATATTCCCGTCAAAACTTTGCCCGAAGGTCGGCTGGCCGTATTGACCCGTTGTCGGGTTGTAGCCTTGCGAAACAGATGAACCAGGCATCGTCCAAGACTGCGCCTGCGCATTGCCGCCAGATGCTTGGTTGTAAGCCTGCCCCCAAATCTGATTTGACGGCACCTGCCCAGACAGATCGTTTTGCCGCGGGAAATCGCCGCCTGTGCGAACTGTGCCACCGCCTTGCGGAGGAGTCCAGCCACCGCTTGGGCCTTGGATTGGCGGAACACCGTAGCGTGCGTAGGGCGAGGTAGCCGCAGAACCAGAAGCTGGAGCGGTCTGCGCGTACGCCGACATGTCAGGTGCTTTGTCGCTGTACGTAGTGTTAGGCGCTGTCGGTCTGGAGTAGGTTTTATCCCCTGTGCGTTTCCCTGTGTTGGAATCCCAGATGCCATGCTCAGTGATAGAGCCATCTGCGTTGTTGGTGACTCCAGTGTTCCAGCCGTATTTAGTCGATTCACGCATGTTTTTCTGCTGAGTCGCGTCAAACGGATTGAATATTATGGATGTCATCGATCCTCCTGCTGAGTGGTTATGCCGTCTGTGCCAACGCCCGTGCCGTAGAACATGCGGAGACGTTCAGCGTCGGCTTGCGGGAGATCACGTATCTCAGCGATCAGCTGCCGCAGGAAGTCCAGGTTCTGGATTGCCGGTGGTTGATCCATATAGAAAACGGGGCCAGGATGTTTCCACCCTGGCCCCGCCCCCGAAAGCCCGTGAAGGGCAAATTACGAAGCCCGAGTCCGAACCAGGGCGAGAACGGCCGAGCCGGTCGTAGCGCCCGTGCTGCATGCGTAACCGATGACGCCGATGCCGTTGTCGTTGGCACCAGCGGTGCTGGACGACAGCGGGGACAACGTCACGCGGCCAGCCGTGGTTGAGGTGCTGGCTGCAGCGGTGATCACCGACAGGGCACCGCGGACGGTGATGTCCGAACCGGAGAGGGCTACCGAAACTTCGGTCGGGCCATCCACGGTTACCCAGAACACATCGTTCGCCGCAACGCCAGCGGCAGGGAGGAACTCGTCCACCACGCCAACTAGCGCCTCGTTGGTGCTAGCGGCATAGCCGTCAGCCGCGCCGAACAGAGCCTTGCCCGTGCCACCGAGACGCACAACCCGCTTGGGCAGCAGGGCAACGCCCGAGGTGTTGCGAACAGCGATGCAGACCTTGCGACGATTGCTGCGGACCTGGCCGTTGACGGGGTTCACATCGGTGAACTCCTTCACACAGCCAACCCAGTTATCGCCGTACGAACCGTTAGTAATACCGTACAGACTGTCATTCGGAGTATCCAGACCAAGCGTCTGACCAAGACCGAACGGAGGATCAGTTTGCAGTCCCATTGTGACTATAGTCCTTTCTCAGGCGGTGATGATTTTGAAGAAGTTGCGCGGCGACTTAAACTTCAGGTTGCCGAGCGTCGAAACAACGTATCGATACTGCTGGGTGATTTCGTCATAGAACGGTCCCTCTGAATTCATCAGCTGGCCTTCCATGCACAGAAGCTCAATGTTGCCCACAGACAGGCCGTAGCCGGTGCCGGCAGGAACAGAGTTTTCGCTCCCGATTTCCACCCCGTCCAGTTCAAACACATCGGTGAAACCGTAGGACCGCAGGCCGTTAGTACGGCTGACAATCACACGCTCCTTGGAGTCCAGCGAGTTCAGGAAGTCGATGTAGCTGCGTCGATCAAACAGCAACATGTCAACTTGATCTTCCTTGCTGTCGTTTCGGCGGGTTTGGTGAATTGCTTCACGCACCGCCTTCACGCAGTTGGCAGACCAAGTGTTCCCGGTCGCATTGAAGTAGGTGCTAAGACCCTGGACAATAATCGGAGAGTAAAAGTCAAACTCCGGGTCGGCCGAGCCGTTGGGCCAGACGCCACTGATCTGCGAACCGCCGTACGCACCCAGCACGGTCGAAAGACCGGCGTAGGTATCGGACGGTGCGTAGAACGGATCAGCGTCATTCCGGCTGCGAAGCGCGCCGGTGGTGACGCTGATCGTCTGGGGCGTAGAAGCAAGACCAAGGAAACTCTCAACGCCGTGGAAACGGAGTTCGTTGCCCGCAGCCGAGCCGTCAACAACCCACTCCTTGGAGAGGTACTGCTCCATGCTCGTCAGAAGACGGCTGGCCATTTTCCCCGCAATATTAACCAGCGCCTGGGCCGAACGGTTCTCCAGCATCTCCTTCTTGTAAATCGCATCGCTCGCCTGCGCGCCGCGGAATTCTAACTCCGCTCGCTTCCAGAGATTCTGGCGTGCGAAGGTCCGCGGAGTCTCACCATTGTTCCCCGATGGAACATGATTTCGGTACTGGATTTCCCAGTCAAAACCCCTGCCTGACATGTTGGTGCGGATCTGGCCCGAGCCTTCCAGAGCAGCAAACAACTTGTACTTACGAAGCGATGCAATCTCCTCCTCACGGAGGTGGTTTACAATCGTAGTTGCAATTGACCTCGCCCAATCTGTACTACTCGCCATTAGATGACTCCATCGTTACTAAGTTGGCTTCTCAGCCGGTCCTCAAAACTCATCCGCGTGCGCGGTGCGCGCGGTTCCGTAGTTCCAGCACTTCGATTCGGGGTGCGCGTTGCACGCTCGCGAAGGAACTGCATGTTCTGTTCTGCAACAGGGTCTGCAGGGGGAGCAGGCGGGGCAGGGGGTGCATAAGCAGGCATCTGCTGCATCTGCTGGTAGCGCATGTTCAGGAGATCCCTCTGAAGCATGCCGGTTGCGTACTTCCAGCGAGACTCTGCGGACTGGATGCCCAGTTCCTGCGCCTGTGCGATGTACTGCGAGATCGCCTGACCTTCCCGGGTGGGATTGCCCTGCTGGTCGTACAGCCAGTCAGCGTTCTGTCGCTCCAGGTCAGAAACGTAGTTCTGGGTCTTGTAGGTGTTGAGATGGTTCTGAACCATCTCCTGCGCCTTCTGGATTGCGACCTGCTCAACGAAGGGCTTCAGCGTGTTCTCTGGATCGGTCACCAGCTTGCGGGCGAAGTCCGCGGTGTAGCTCTGGTATTCCCTGAGAGCCTGCTGGGCTTCAAAGGGAGCGTCCTGCGAGATCACTTCCTTGCCCGTGGCGGGATCCCGAACGATGTAGCTCTTCCAGGTATCCTTCACCTGGGGCGGCGACCACCACTTCGGAGCTTCCGGTTCCTTGGGCTTGGCAGCTTCGGCCTGAGACTTCTTCCAGTTCTCAAACTCCCGCTGGTTGCGCAGGTATTCCTGAGCATAGGGAACGACCGACTGGTACTGCTGCAGCTGACGCTGGGTTTCCCCGTAGCCGTTGTAGGCCCGATACAAGTTCTGGGCGATTGAGAGATCGTCCTGACCCTGGAAGTCGGGGAGATGGCGGAACGCAGCGTAGGGGGTATCAAAGCCGGGAGAAGAAGTCTCCGTACCGGCCGAACTCTCAACTGGAGAGTCATAGCTCGCCGTCTGCTCTGTGACGGGAGCGTCCTGCGTCTGGATGTCTGGTGTTTCTTCTGACATGTAAATCCTTTCGGGGGAAGGGTCTACATAGTCAGTGTCCTGTTTCTCGTATTTTGTTACGGGGTGCTACTGATTGAGCCTGTCTATGAGGTCGTCCTGCGACAATACGCCACCTGCCACTGCCGCTCCAACGCCTTGCTGGATGAGGCGTCGGCGCATTTCGTCGGACATTATGTAGCGTCGGCCAGGAGCAGCGGGGCGCGCTGCTTGTTGGGGAGCGCTTCGCTGGGCACCCGCCAGTGCGTTGACGCGCCGGTATCGCTCCATTGACGCCGCGTGATTTTCAGCCAAGCGCATTAGCTCTGGCATCATCTGCGCAGAGGCCATCGCGCCATCAGCGCCACCGCGGCCTAGATCGACCGACAGCGCCCCGTGCAGCATGTGAGCCATTTCGTCCACTTTTCCTTGCCCCTGGTACGCGGCCGCTAGCTTATTCCAAGCCACGTTAGGAGCATCTGCAAAAGCGGGGCGTGGCCCAGACGGTGAAGCATCTCTGATCTTCCTAAGTGCTTCGATAGCATCCCGTAAGGCAAGCTGGCCTTCTGATGGAGAGCCGCTAGTCATTTCATCCAAAACCGCTGCATATCCGCCCGTTGGCGTGAGAGGAGTGGGTGTGTCATCAATTAGACCGCCCATCTTCCTGCCAAGCCGCTCTAGCGCACCAGGGACAACTTTGCCGTAGAAGTGTTCGTAGTTGTCGATGTTCCCGGCGACCTTGTCGGCTATCGCCCTGGGGCTTGCGACTTCGATGGCACGGTGGCCTTTGCGCGCCGCCTCCAGAGCCATGCGTTTGATCATAATGTCGGCCCATGCGTCCTCCATCGGAAATGGCAGCGGACCCGTTTGGTCGCCACTGTATCCTGGGCCAGCATCTAGCGCGATCTCGTCTGGCTCGCCCGTGGACGCAGATGGATATTGCTCGCGCATCTTGCGATTGTGAATGCCCAAGTCCGACTGCACCTCGTTGATACGCAACGCATCGCCGTGCGTGTCGAAGCGGGCGTGAGCTACAGCTTGGTCAACCGGGGTGCCCGTTCCTGACCAGTGGCTTCCAAAACCCAAACCGCTCTGCCCAGGCTGCAGCAGAAGAAGCTCCGTGTAGTCCTCGCCACCTTGCCCGTAGTCTGCCCACCGCGGCTCGCCGGTCGGCCTCCCAGCCCCCAGGTACGATGGATTTTCATACACTGGCTCTATCTGATCAGCAAAAGCCGGGTTGGTTGACACAGGAGCAGTCGGAGGCCGACCACCAAGAACGGCTTCGCTGTGCGTATACACTGGGCTGCGTTCACGCACGGCTCCAAGAAGTTCTTCTCTTGGAACCACATCACGGCCAGCGATGGTTGAGTCTAGGTCAGTCGCTTTAAGCTCCCAGCCTGGGACGCCGTCCTTGTACCGCTTCAGTAGGCCGGGGAGTTCTTGGACGCGGACGTTCTCTGGCATCGCCTCAACGGCACGCTCTAGGCGAGAGTAGATTCCAGGCCCGGGGTTGTAGGTCAGAAGTCCTGCGATCTGCCGACCGGCATCGTCAGTGAACCTAGCGGGATTTGGCATAGCGCTCAGCTTTCTTCCTTGCTTCCGCGTTCAGATACTCAGACGATCCCAAGAAGGTCGCTGGGAGCGCAGCTTCAGCTGCAAAGGATCCCGCGGCTCGCCCGAAGTTGCCGCCCAAGAGAGCGCGGACGCCTGTGCCAATCTCGGTCACTGGATCGGTGAGGACATCGATGCCCATGCCCAGCGCACGCCCGGGAATTCCGTTGACGCCCATTTCATTGGCAACCTGCGTCCCATCGGTCATGCCCTGGTTGGCGTACAACTCGTAGACAGTCCCCTTGGGAAGGAGACGAGATCCCTTCTGCGTCGGCTCTGACACATGGGACAAGTCAAAGATGGGGCGATTCTCTTCTGCGATGCGCTCTGCTTCCCATGCCTGCTGATGTGGATTGCCGCCGTGCATCAAAGCGCTAGGGATTCCGAGAAGCATCCGATCTGCAGATTTCTCAAAGTCCTGGTCTGCATCGGGAACGCCAGCGATCATTCGACCGGCGTTGAGGTTTGACGAGGCAACAGACTGCATCCAGTCGGTTCCGTTCCGCAGCGGCTGGCCGTAGGCAAGGACTCCCCGGTTCCAGTAGGGGGAAGCCTGTTCTTCACGCCGGTCGATTGCCGCGAGAAACTCTGGCGTTACAGAGTCTCGGAACTCCACCCCGCGGCCTTCTTGCACCATCCGGTCGCGCATCCCCGATGCCTTGTTGAGGAACGAGGCGCGTTGCATATCCCGCTGGTAGTGCGGCTGTGTTTTGACTTGGTGCGCCAAGATGCCGGGATGATTCCACGCCAAAGACATGGCCCCGGGAAGCTGGTGCTTTTCCTTGGACGCCTCGTCTTTGTAACGCTGAAGTTCTTCAATCAGATCGCGGATTTCAGCCATGTTCTCTGATCACCACTTAACTTTATCCGCCCAGTACGCCGCAGACATCTTGCCCTTGGCGATGTTACTGGCATGGCGAGCCTTAAACGCTTCGTTCCTAGCACTGCCGTCCGGCGAACCCTGCACACCCTGCTGGCCGAAGCGAATAAGCCGCTCATCCCCACCCACCTTGGCCAAGACCATGTGGGACTTCTCGGGATGATTGGGAGTCCGCACCGGCCGGTTGGGTATCAAATTACGAACGCGGTCACCGTCCTTGTCCACTGACTTTCCTCCATTGCTTGGAATCGGGGTAGTCCTTATCACCAGGCTTGGCCGGTGCCTCGCCACGTTCACGCTTAGCGTGGATGTTCGCCCACAGCCCCTTCTTCAACTCCCGAATCTTCCCGCCTTCTTTGTCCATTACTCGTCCCAGTCGTCGTCAAAGAGGAAGTCAAACATTCCGCGCCTGCTTGCGAAGTTCCAAGTCCCAAAACTTGCGATACTCGTCCCAAACGTAATTGCTCACCTCTTGCGATTTGACTCCCGTCAAAATCGCCCGAACGGCAACGGGGATGCTCTCACCACCCAAGCCGTTTTTTGTCATCCACTCCGCCGTCCAACCTGCCCGCACTTGGGGCGGGGCGCTGGAATGAATTAAAGAACGTATCTCATCCTCTGGTGTCGTCATCAAACATATTCCCAGCGTCCATTCACCAGCCGCTTACTAGTAACACCCGTCTGTAACTGTCTCTGGAGGATGCGGTCCTTCTCACGTTCCCTTTGTTCCATGGCAAGCCGTTCCAAGAGAGCCTCTTGGCGCATGGCTTCCATTTCTCGCTCATGGGCCATCCGGCGCTGCTCACGCATCTGAGCTACGCGGGAGTCGTTCTCGTCCTGGATGGCGTCCTGAACGTCATCGACTATCCCTCTCAGGTGCCTGCCCTGCGCAGCGGGTCCAAAATCGTTTATAAAGCCCTGCTGCACTGGATTGGCTCCTGAGTACGACTGCATATTGAACGGGCGTCTAATCGCTTGCTGGGGCGCTTCCTGCGCATCCTTAGGCTTAGCGGGCGGCGGGGCGTCGATTCTGTTGTTGTTAGGGTTTCGGTCGGGCGCACCGCCAAGGGCTTCGCGCCGACCGGCCAGATAGTCAGCACGGTCAAATGGCCCGAGCGTCATTAGGTAACGAAGTAGCTCCTTGTTACCCCTCGCCTCCTCGCTCCGCAGAAACAACTCTTCTTTCGATGGCATAGCGCCCTCCTACTAGGCAAGTGCCCCGCGGCGACAGCGGACACGCAGAGGGCGCAGAAACAAGGCTCCGATGGCTGGCGACACGCAGCGACTCGCGGGAGACAGGGGGCTGGAGCGGCGGAAAAGCGACATATGGGGGCTACGGGGTGGAAAAAATCCAAGGGTGGATATGACAATAATCCGCTATCGATCTGGGGGGGATAGGGGGGTCTTTGGCATGTCGCCTACCCTCCATCCCGTTCCCTAAGTCTAGAGCCTGTCAGCACTTAGCTCACCCGTTCCGATTACAGACTGAGAACCGGGGAAAGATCACCATTTTGATCAACATTGTTTTTTTCCTGGGCCGGTCTGGCATGCATTGCCACTATTCACCCGTACACTTCCCCACCGTATCCAATTTGTTGCCTGCCATTGCCACTGTACCCCCGTACACTGCTTGGGCGGTCTACAAAAATACCCCCCGTAGGGGCTAGCCTACGGGGGGTATACACTGTGCCAGTGGTGAACGGGGGTCTACTTCCCCGCGTAGTATTCCGCAAGTGCTGCACGGTAGGCGTCAACGTCTCCCGCCACTGCCTGCTCGCGGACGGTTTCCCGTGCCGTTGTCCGCCAGCCCCGTTGCTCCACGCTCCACGGTTCAGGGGATGGGGCTGGGGCACCACTGAACCGATCCGCCACCGTTCCAGCGTCGACCGCTTCCGCTACAAACGTCCGGGGGTATTCCACGCGGGATGTGCTGCTGACCATACGATAGGCCGTTTCGATTTCTTCCAGTTGCTCCCACAGTCCATCGGGAACCCACTTCCCGTTGACACGTTCGCCCGTGTGAAACGTGAAAGCCACTGAGCGGATTTCCACTTCCCGCATCTTCCCGTCGGTTTCAACGTGAGCTATACCCCCGTCCACTGCCACTGGGCCTACAACCACTTCCGCCATCGGCTCCCCCACAATGGCGGCTCTTGCGGTCTGGGCCGATACAGTCCGGGTTTCCATGCTGGGCCTGCCTGCCCCCGGACGCCTGCCCCGTAGGCCGTTCACACTGGCATTCTCCACTGCCATCGCCACCGCTACGGGGGATGGGGCTGCAATGCTCATACTGGCTTTGTAGCTACGGTAGCGGCGTGTGGCTTTGCGGCTTCCACTTGCGGTCTGGCGGTCCCTCCAATGCATCCTCTTGAGCCGCCCACGGACGATTTGCAACGCCCTCATCCGGTCGCCATAGCCCACCCCCATAGCCTGCCATTGTGCTGGTGTGATCGTCCACAGAATCCACCGGAATAGGGCGACGGCGTCTTCCACTTCTCCGGGGCCAAACGTCCGCCCATCGATTCCGCCCATATCGTAGCGGAATGATCGCTCAGCGTAGCTATCCACTGCCTGCCACACTTCCACCGTCTCTCCGAAACAGCGGGGGGAGAACGGTTCCACAGGTCCGGGTTTCCCCGGAATGATGGGGCACGTTTCAGCGTAATAGGATCGAATGTCGCGGCGGGCGTTTTTCAGACTCTTGACCATGGTATGTAACCTCCGGGGGTACGGTGGCGAAGTGCCACCGATGGACTATTTCTATCATTTACTATCGGCCTATGGAAGTGGGAACCAAAAAATATTTTTGGTTATTAACCGCTGCCAGCGTCTAGGTGTGTAATTCGCAGCCCAAACGCTGCGACAATCAAAACGCCAACGATTCTACCGTTTGTCATAACTGGCAGATGGTAGCAGCTGTTGTCACATTTTTGATTCGCCCAGGTCACACTGGGTGGTACTAGGTTTGCGGGCAATGAAATCGATTCGATTCGATTTTATTAACCGCGGCCAGCGTCTAGTATCGTCTTCCGTTTCACCCAACGCCCGCGTGTAGCTTCTGTGCATGCGGGCAGCATAAGGAGGTGTGATGTACTGCGAGCATAACTTTCAGTCCAAGAAACAGCTGAAAGAGGCTGTGGCCCAAGGTATGGCATTCGGGCTGTACCAGCCAGGGCCGTTTGGTG
>Ga0181356_1000439_pt1 | contig 17944 bp, 19 predicted proteins | sample Fa13VDMM110SN_FD_130104 | JGI IMG/M metagenome (GOLD analysis project Ga0181356, IMG submission 130104) | Freshwater viral communities from Lake Michigan, USA - Fa13.VD.MM110.S.N | ecosystem: Environmental > Aquatic > Freshwater > Lake | place: USA: Michigan | collected 2013-09-24 | reverse complement strand
TCGGTCTTCAGGCCCGTGCAATCTCGAAGGGCATGCGCAAGATCACGGGCGTCATCGGTGACCAGAACGTCCTCTTCGTCATCCTCAACCAGATACGCACGAAGATCGGCGTGATGTACGGTGATCCGACAACGACTCCCGGTGGCAACGCGGTCCCGTTCCACTCCTCGGTTCGGATCAAGCTCGGGGCCGGACAGCAGATCAAGAACGCGAGTGATGAGGTCATCGGCATCCACGTCTCCGCGAAGGCGATCAAGAACAAGGTCGCGGTGCCTTTCCGAACGGCAAACTTCCGGATCATCTTCGGGAAGGGCATCGAGGAACACGAGGAGATCTTCGACATCCTGAAGGACCACGGACCTGACATGGTGAACGACCACCAGGTCGTGATTGAGGGGAGCGGATCCTGGAAGTGCCTTCGGGTAACAAACGAGCAGAACGTGAACATCATCGAGAAGAAGTTCTACAAGGCGGACTTTGTCAACGTGATGAACGATTCTCAGTACAAGCCCTGGATTGACGGCCTTCTCGAGAGAGCTATGGTGCGTACAAGGGTGAAGTCCGATGATATCGAGGTCGACACAGAGTCCTACGAGGACGTGAGAGCTCTCGCTGATCACATGAGTGAGTCCGGTCTCAACGTCTCCCCGGAGTGACAGAATGGACCCTCGACCAGTGATGATTGTCGATGGGATGAACCTCTTCATCCGAAATTTCATCGCAAACCCCCTCATGGCCGAGGGCCAACACGTTGGTGGAGCCGTTGGATTCCTGCAGTCTCTCGGCTCCCTCATCACTCAGCACCGTCCGACCGAGTGTGTCGTAGTCTGGGAGGGCGGAGGATCACTCCGACGCCGCCAGATATTCCCGGGTTACAAGGGAAGGCGGAAGCCAGCGAAACTCAACAGGTTCCATGAGGGTGACATACCTGACACCGTTGAGAACAGGAACTGGCAGGTATCACTCCTCGTTGCATGTCTCAAGTGCGTGCCGGTGAGGCAGACTTACATATCTGATTGTGAAGCCGATGACATCATCGGGTACATGGCGAAGTACACATTCAACGATGAGCCTGTCCTCATCGTGTCCTCGGACCACGACTACCTACAGCTTGTGGACGACAGAGTGAAAGTCTGGTCGCCCACGTTGAAGGGTCTCGTGGACAGCGAGTGGGTGAAAGAGAGGTACGGAGTCTTGCCCCTCAACCTGTGCGTGGCGAGGTGCTTTGCCGGAGATTCTTCCGACGCGCTTCCCGGGCTCGATGGAGTTGGAATACGTACTCTAGTGAAGCGCTTTCCACAACTCACAGAAGACCGGGTTGTCGAGATCCAGGAGATCATAGAAAGTGCAAAATTTCACCCTCAGGCTTCAAAATTGAAGGTTCTGAAGTCTATAATCGATGGAGCTGAAGTGGCCAGACTTAACTGGCGGCTCATGCACCTTGATGTTTCAAACCTGAGTGGGAACCAGGTCGGAAAGTTGAACTCCTCCATGGAATTTCCAAAGCCCCACGGTAACAAGATGGAGCTTATCAGGACTCTCATAGGTCGGGGCATCAAGACTTTCGACATCGACCGTTTCTACCTTCAAGCGACTGCAAACCTTCAAAAGTGAGTATTGAATGAGCGAGAATGGCGAAGCCCTCTTCAAGAGCTACGGACGTTCTTTCCAAGAGAAGATTTTCCAGGGACTCCTAACTGACCACACATGGGCCTCACAGATCTCTGAGGTGATGAGACCTGATTACTTTGACCTTCGATACCTCGCGTATCTCACGGACAAGTACTTCAAGTATCACGGGAAGTATAAGTGTTTCCCGACCCTCCAGCTCCTCATCACCATCATCAAGGACGAGCTGAAGGAACAGGCAAACGCAGTGCTAAAGGAACAGGTGGTAGAGTACCTGAGTAGGATGCGCTCCTCCCCTGACATGGGAGACATTGCCTACGTGAAAGAGAAGTCACTTGACTTCTGCCGGAAGCAGGCAATGAAGGAAGCCCTCGAGAAGTCCGTTGATCTCATCTCGAAGGACAAGTACGAGGAGGTTGTAGACATGATGAAGAAGGCGGTCTCCGTGGGGATGACCTCCTCGGTGGGCCACGACTTCTTCGAGGACATGGAGGCTCGATTCGTGAAGATCAATCGCCTCGCCTGCCCGACCGGTATTGAGGAAATTGACGAGAGGACGGTGTTGAATGGCGGTCTCGGCAAGGGAGAGCTCGGTGTCATCGTGGCAAACACCGGTGTCGGGAAGTCTCACATGCTAGTCCAGCTTGGGGCCCATGCACTTCGTCTCGGGAAGAATGTCGTCCACTACACTTTAGAACTCACTGAGACTGCGGTCGGCATTCGCTACGACTCCAACTTGATGAACATCGCTTCTAACGAAATCCAGGACTCGAAGCAGGAAGTGATTGAGAGATACAAGGAGATGGAGCTCGGAAAGCTCATCATTAAGGAATATCCGACCGGGGGCGCGACAGTGGGGACGATCAGGAGCCACCTTGAGAAGCTTGCTCTCCGGGGTTTCGTGCCCAATGTTCTCCTCATTGACTACGCAGACATCATGCGTTCGACCAGGGAGTATGACGCTCTCCGACTCGAGCTGAAGCTCATCTACGAAGAGCTTCGAAACCTCGCGATGGAAAGAGGAATTCCGATCTGGACGGCTTCGCAGGCGAACCGCGACTCTTCGAATTCTGAAGTTGTCGGTCTCGAGAACATGTCCGAGTCCTACGGGAAGGCCATGGTCGCAGACGTTGTCCTTTCTCTCTCCCGAAAGGCGACTGAAAAGGCGACTGGTGCCGGTCGTCTCTTCGTGGCAAAGAATCGAGCAGGTAGGGACGGCATTCTCTTCCCAGTACACATCGACACCGCAAGGTCTAAGATCAAGGTCCTGGATGAAAACTCTCTCACCCTGCAGGAAGCAATCTCGCAGGATGACAATGACAGGAAGAAATTGATGCGAGACAAGTGGAACCAAGTTATGGGAGCAAAATAAATGGACGAGACAGTAAGGCAGATCGCTCTCAAGGAGACTGCAGAGTATTTTGAGGGTGACGAGCTCGCCCCTGATGTTTTCTGGAAGTACGCTCTGCGTGACAAGGAAGACAATCTGCTAGAGATCAACCCAGACCAGATGCACCGTCGACTGGCTGGGGAGTTCGCAAGAATCGAAGCGAAGTACCCAAACCCTATGGGAGAGGAGGAGATCTACGGTCTTCTAAAGGGTTTCGCAGACATTGTGCCGCAGGGTTCTCCGATGTCCGGTATCGGTAACCCGCATCAGCTCCAGAGCCTTTCTAACTGCTTCGTTGTCGAGCAGCCCCATGACAGCTACGCTGGCATCCTCTTCACCGACCAGGAGCAGGTCCAGATCATGAAGAGACGGGGTGGCGTCGGTTTCGATGTCTCCACCATCCGGCCAAAGGGCCAGCCGACTTCGAACGCGGCTCGGACCACAGATGGAATCGGTGTCTTCATGGAGCGGTTCTCGAACTCCTGTCGTGAGGTCGCCCAGGGTGGTCGTCGCGGTGCCCTCATGCTCACCATCGACTGTCGCCACCCGGAGGTCGAGACATTCATCGACATCAAGCGTGACCTCAAAAAGGTGACGGGTGCCAACATCTCTATCCGATTCACAGACGAGTTCATGCATGCCGTTGAGAGCAGGAAGGACTTCCTGCTACGTTGGCCCGTGGAGGCCCACCCAGAGGAAGCCGAGATCTGCAAGACCGTCAACGCGAAGCAGGTCTGGGACAAGTTTGTTGACGCTGCCTGGTCGTCTGCTGAACCGGGCGCTCTCTTTTGGGATAATGTGGTTAACAACGGAATTCCTGATTGCTATCGCGATGTTGGGTATAGAACGATTAGCACGAATCCTTGCGGGGAAATCGCTCTTAGCCCGTATGACAGCTGTCGGCTGATGGTCGTGAACCTCACTTCTTTCGTGAGAGAGCCCTTCGCTGACAATGCGACTTTCGACTTCAATAGATTCGACAACGTGGTCATGAAAGCACAGCGCCTCATGGACGACCTCGTAGACCTTGAGGTGGAATGCGTGGATCGGATCCTCGAGAAGATCGAGAATGACCCGCAGCCTGAGCATGTAAAGGCAATCGAGCGTCAGCTGTGGAACAAGATCCGCGCTGCTGGTCTCAACGGTCGTCGTACCGGCCTGGGAGTCACGGGTCTCGGTGACGCTATCGCGGCTCTCGGTGCTCGTTACGGCGACGGGCGCTCTATCGACATCACGAGAGAGATCTACAAGGCTCTTGCCATCGGCTCTCACCGATCCTCCCTCATAATGGCAAAGGAACGCGGTGCTTTCCCGGTCTTCGATTACGAGAAGGAGAAGGACCACACCTACCTGAAGAAGGTGATCTCTTCCTGCAACGGTGATTACTCAGACATGTGGAAGACCACCGGTCGTCGTAACATTGCTCTCACCACGACAGCGCCGGTCGGTTCGGTCTCCTGCCTCACCCGCACAACTTCTGGAATTGAGCCAGCGTTCCTCCTCTCCTACAAGCGTCGTCGCAAGATCACGCAGGGGGACCTCACCTCCAGGGTCGACTTCGTGGACCCAATGGGAGACAAGTGGCAGGAGTACACGGTTTACCATCACTGGTTCAAGAAGTGGATGGACGTCACCGGTAAGACCGATCCACAGGAGAGCCCATACTGGGGCGCGACAGCGAATGACATCGATTGGGTGAAGAGCGTGGAGATCCAAGCTGTCGCCCAGGAGTGGATCGATCACTCGATCTCTAAGACCTGCAACCTGCCGAACTCCGCCACTCGGGAGACCGTCAACGACGTCTACCTCAAGGCGTGGAAGTCCGGGTGTAAGGGTTTCACGGTCTACCGAGACGGCTGTCGCACCGGAGTCCTCGTCCAGGCAGACGAGCCGAAGAAGGAGAAGAAGACCGAAGAGGGAAGGCTCCTCCCGAAACGTCCGAAGTCTCTTGACTGCGACATTCACCGAGCAAGCATTCGTAACGGTGAGAGCACCGAGTTCTGGCTTGTTCTTGTCGGTCTCAATGAAGGAAAGCCGTACGAAGTGTTCTGCGGCATTCCTGAGAACATTGAGATACCGAAGCGATACAAGTCAGGCTCTCTGGTTAAAAATGGCAAGAGAGATGGAGTGGCAACTTACAACCTCCTCGTGCCGGTCGGAGAGGACGACAACCTGGTCTTCAAGGACGTTGTCAATCTGTTCGACAATCCCACTCAGGGAGCATTCACGAGGACTATCTCGCTGGCTCTCCGCCACGAGGTTCCCCTCCATTACGTTGTCGAACAGCTTCAGAAGGACAAGAACAGCGATATGTTCTCATTCGCAAGGGTAATCTCAAGAGTTCTCAAGGGGTACATCAAGGATGGCACTAAGTCGACTGAAAAAGGATGTCCAGAGTGCGGTAACTCTGAGCTCGTCTATCAAGAGGGCTGCCTCTCTTGCAAGGCGTGTGGCTTCTCCAAGTGCAAGTGAAGAAGAAGAAATCGAGCAGGCAATCCGTAACATCACACAATCGGGGTATGCAGTGAACTTCATCGCAGACGTCTCTCAGCACATCAAGGCAGTCGAGCTTCGGGTCGACCCAATCATCATCCGGGTCAACAAGTTTGATGAGGAGTCCGCGAAGGAGTTCGTGGACGCAATGAGTCGAGCCCAGAACACGGGACAGTCCGTCATTCCTGTAGTCATCGACTCGTACGGTGGACAGGTCTACTCTCTCATGACAATGATCGGTGCCATCAAGGCATCCCGAGTCCCAGTGGCGACCATCGTAGAGGGCAAGGCAATGAGTTGCGGAGCGCTCCTCTTTAGCTTCGGAGCCGAGGGCAAGCGTTACATGGATCCGGACGCCACGCTGATGATCCACGACGTGTCATCTTTTGCTATGGGAAAGGTCGAGGAGATCAAGGCCGACGCGAAGGAGGTCGAGCGACTCAACAAGAAGGTCTACGAGATGATGGCCCGAAACTGCGGCAAGCCCTCGGACTACTTCCTGAAGATGGTCCATGAGCGCGGTCACGCCGACTGGTACCTCGACGCGCAGGAAGCAAAGGGTCACAACATCGCTAATGACCTTCGGATTCCCACTCTCACCTGTAAGATTGACCTCAACTATATCCTGGACTAGACAATGAACGTCGTAGCTGAATACATCTGGCAGGACGGAAGCCAGCCGACTCACAAGCTTCGTAGCAAGACAAAAGTCATACAGCAGAGTGAGACGGGTAAGACATTCTCCATAGATGACATTCCGCAGTGGACGTTTGACGGCTCATCGACAGGGCAGGCGACAGGGGACAAGAGCGACTGTCTCCTTGTTCCTGTCCGCTTCATCCTCGACCCAACGAGAGAGAAGAACCACGAGAGGGTCCACATCCTTGTCCTTTGTGAAGTCTTCACTGCTGACGGGAAACCCCATGAGACGAACACTCGTGCCCTCCTCCGTGATGTTGCGCTCCGGACCCTTGAACACGAGCCACTCTTCGGCATCGAGCAGGAGTACACGATGTTCAAGGATGGTCGGCCCCTCGGCTGGCCGACCGGTGGGTACCCGCCCCAGCAGGGACCTTTCTACTGTGGTGTGGGTTCGGACGAGGTCTTCGGTCGTGATCTTGTCGAAGAGCACATGGCCGCATGTCTCGACTCTCGTGTCCTCCTCTGTGGAATCAACGCCGAGGTGATGCCGGGACAGTGGGAATTCCAGGTGGGTACCGCTGACGCACTAACGGTTTCCGACCACCTCATCTTCGCGAGGTGGCTCCTCTACCGGATCGGCGAGAAGCATGGGATCACGGTGAAGCTTGACCCGAAGCCTGTCGCGGAGCTCAATGGGGCCGGTGCTCACACCAACTTCTCCACGAAGAAGATGAGGGAGCTTGAGGGTATCCATGAGATCAAGAGAGCATGTGAGAAGCTTCGTGACCGTCATAACCACCACATCTCCCATTATGGTCATGGGATTGAGCTTCGTCTCACAGGCATCCACGAGACTTGTTCCTACAGGGAATTCCGCTGGGGAGTGAGCGACCGAGGAGCCTCCATTCGGATCCCCCTGCATGTCGCACAGGCCCAGTGCGGTTACCTCGAGGATCGCAGGCCCTGCGCAAATGTCGACCCATACGTCGTTACTCGTCTACTCCTTGAGACAGTCTGCGGGGTGGAGTGAGCCCTGCAAAATTTGAGCTGCTTTCAAAGGTAGTTGCGTGGAGATTCTTCTCCATGCTCTACGGATTCTCTATTGCTTACCTCTTCACTGGAGACTTCTCGGAGTCCGCAGGGATAGTATTCCTGACTGGGACCACCTTGACTGTCATCCAGTGGGGGTTCGAGGTAGTCTGGGACAAGTACATGAGAATGAGGATTAGACATGCCCTTTCAAGAGAACACAGTAGAGTTGGTTGGCTGGTACGGAAACGACGAGACTCACGCGATGTCGGCATGGACAAGCACGAAGAGGGACATCGACAAGGACAAGCGGAACAGGATTCCGCAGCTCCTGAAGATGCTGGCGGAGAACGGGCACCACACGCCCTTTGAGAAGAGCTCACTGCACTTCCTCGTGACAGTTGACACTGCGACACACATCCACCTTCTGAAACACCGCATCGGTGTCTCTATCAACGGTGAGTCTGCTCGTTACAAGGAGCTGAGAGACGACAAGTACCTTGTTCCTGACGACTGGAGCACTGTCGAGAAAGTGAAGTACATCGCTTTCGCCGAGGACGCGCTCATGCGTTACCACGAGACCATCCAGCGTCTGGTCGAAGGAGGCATGGACCGCAAGCGAGCTAAAGAATCCGCTCGTTTCTACCTCCCTTACGGTAACCAGATCACGATGGACGTGATGTTCAACTGGCGCAGCTTCCAACACTTCCTCGGCCTCAGGATGAAATCGGACGCTCAGAGAGAAGTCTGTGAGCTGGCCAAGAAGATGCTGGATCTCGTTGGCCAGCTTCCTGGTGATCCTTTCAAACACACGATAGGGGCTTTCGGATACTCGTTGGACGTGAAAGAGTGCTTCCACCCTCCTTACTGATACGTTACTGCTCCTTCTCGATGGGTATACTTACGGAAGTAGAGGGTATTGATGTCACTTAACACGCCGATATGGGGAGAGGGTTACGTCCCCGCATACCAGCTTTCAGCTTCTCCATTCGTGACCTCGTCAAATGTGAATCTTGGTCAGACAAAAGAGATTATTTTCGGCTCGGTGACGAGGTTCTTCACTGTGAAGAACAGCGGAGCAACTGCTGCAGTCATTGCTGTAGGTTTCACACAGGGAGGACTCCAGGTTGCACAGTCTAACTATTTTGTCCTGAGTGGGACTGAGAGTTTCTCTGGTGAGCTAAGGGTTGACAGACTTTTCGTGTCAGGGGTTTCTGGAACGTCAACTTTCTCAATCATAGCTGGCCTGACTCCTATCACCACCGGGTCTTTCACTAGAGTCACTGGTTCTAATGGGTTCCTCGGGGTCGGGTGATCAGTGACAGAGGAACATCTTCGGTAACCTGAATAGATAACATGACGGAGCAAATCCGTCAGGAGATCATTCATGTCACCAGTAGTTCTAGCACCAGTAGATCCGACAATTGCGTCTTCATATGATAAGTCCGGTAAGACAGGCGGCCCACGTTCTGGTCTTACCGGACTTGCCCGTCTCGGAAAGGCAGGAGTTGCCCACCCAGAGATGGTAGCTGCTCTCACTGCACTGTCCAGCGCTGTCACGGCAGCGGGAGGTGACTTCCGAGTCACTGAATGTCATCGTGACGTGAATGTGCAGAAAGCTGCTCGCCAGAAGTACGACAACTGGGTGAAGGCAGGGAAGCCGAAGCCCGGGACTGCGAATTGGAACGGCAACACGATGAAGGCTGCTTTCGTGGCCGCACCGGGTAGAAGCGGTCACAATGCAGGAAGGTCGATCGACGTCCACCTCGACATGCTGAAATTTCCAGGAGTCCCGGCTGACAAGCAGCTCGATCGCCTCTGGGAGATCGCAATTCCTCTCGGGTGGAAGCCCATTATCAAGACTGCTGACGAGGGCGCCTCGGAAGCCTGGCACTTCGACTACCCGGGTGAGCTGTCCGGCGTGATGAACAGACTCGGCTACGAGCAGTGGGCCCTCTGCGGTGCTCTCCTCGTGGGCCACGGTGACATCCAGGAATTCCCCGCGGTGACCCAGGCCCTCCTCTGCAGGGCGGGATACGACATCGGCAAGATCGACGGAGCGATAGGACCGAAGAGTATAACGGCCCTTGCCAATGCCCTGAAGGTGCCCGAGGCCGACGCGAAGAACAGGGTGACAGCCCAGGACTCTTCAGTCTGGCAGGCACTCCTGCTACTTCCTGCAAAGTGACATTGTAAACTGGGCGGTCAATATTAGTATATCCACATGTGGATTCCCCCAAAATTCGGTCTCATCCAAGAAAAGTACTGGCCTGATCCGTGGAAGATCCTCGTATGCTGTCTCTGCCTTAACCTCACCACGAGGAAGCAGATGGAGCCGGTTGTCGAGGTCATCTTCCAGCGTTGGCCTGACGCGAAGTCTCTCTCGGAGGCGGACGACTCCGAGCTCACCGAGGTCATCCGGTCTCTCGGAATGTGGAAGAAGCGGGTGAACACACTGAAGAAGATGTCTGCCCAGTACCACGAGGGCGAGTGGACCGACGTCCTGCAGCTTCACGGGGTGGGAAAGTACGCGTCCGACGCGTACAGGATCTTCATGTTGGGAGAATGGCGCAACGTCCAGCCAAACGACCACGCCCTATCAGACTACCATGACTTCCTGAAGAAGCACTACGGTGAGTCCGACCACCCTTCTGCCAACCACAACTTCACCTGTTGACGGGAAGACACAAAAGTTTCACAAAATTGTGTTCTCTGTTCATCCGATGAATTAAAGGGAACTAGGAGGTTGGAATGAAGAAGGAAAACATCATCCGGACCCTGGATCGCCTGAAGAAGAACCCCGGGGAGGGGCTGGTCTCCAAGTTCTCCTGGGAGGACCAGGTTGACGAGGAAGGAAACGGCTTCTTCCGCATTCGCACCCCGGAGGGGGTCGGAATGATCGACTTCCGTCGAGGGAAGCCGATCACGGCAATCAAGGTTGACGGTGGACAGATCAACATTCCGGTCACCAAGGACGGTATCGAGTACTTCCTCGACCTCTGCGGTGGAATCTGGGGGGAGTGAAGGGAATGACCAATATCGAGCTTGCAGCAGTTCATACGGCCCTTCGGCTTGCACGTGAGCGTTGCGAGTGTGAGAGGATTTCCACTCCTCGTGAAATGGAAATCATTGCCCTGTGCAACATCCAGAACCTCCTTGATGAGATCAATCAGACACCCCGTGATAAGTGGCCCACTCTCATGGGATCTTACCATGCCAGGAATTGGCATGGTAGCTAAGCCTTAAACTACATCACACAAAAGGAGGTGTACCATCCCTGAGGGTCCCGAAGTCGCAAACTTTGTCCGTTCCATCAACAGTTTTCTCGGTGAGGGTGACAAGCTACTGTCAGTGGCGCCACTTTCCGGACGCTACACGAAGAAGCCCATCGAAGGTCTCGCAAAGATTCAGTTTCCTCTCACTGTCGAGAGTGTAGGTTGCAAAGGTAAGTTCATCTACTGGACATTCCAGGACACGGACGTCGTCATCTTCAACACGCTCGGAATGTCAGGCGCCTGGTCTGACACTCCTCATCACGCGAGAGTGAAGCTTGAGACGAGCCAGGGAGATCTCTTCTTCAATGATGCTCGTAATTTCGGCACTATCAAGATCTGCAGCCGGAAAGACTTGAAGAAGAAGCTCGAAACCCTCGGTCCTGACATGCTGAACGAGAATGTTCCGGCCACGACCTTCATTGAGAGGTTCAGGAAGCATCCTGAGTCCACCCTCGCGGAGGCTCTCATGAACCAGGGCGTGGTATGTGGAGTCGGAAATTACCTGAAGGCGGACTCCCTGTGGCTGGCAAAGCTGAGCCCCTGGCGCAAGGTAAACCAGGCGACTGACGAACAGTTGGCCCTTCTCTGCAGCTCGGTCAGTGATGTCATCCGCACTGCTTACCTCAACGGTGGATCGACAATCCTCACCTACAAGGGGTTCGACGGAGAGGAGGGCAAGCATGAGATGCTCGTCTACGGCCGAAAGACAGACCCGAATGGTAAGACTGTTGTCTGTCAGGAGACCCCTGACGGTCGAACGACGTGGTGGGTTCCCGCCGCCCAGCAATAAACTTCTGCTACTGTCAACCTACTATTCTGAAGGAGAAAAGATGAGACTCTCAGACAGTTCAATTTCCGCAATTGCCCGCCTCGTGCAGATGGCAATCCTCACTGGGACAGACGTTGTTGATAACCTGCGGCTCTTGCGGCTTCGCCAGGAAGGCGAACTCCTCGAGCCTGATGAGGAGTTCCTGAAGGGATTCGAGGAGAGCATTCAGAAGATGTTGGAGACAGCGAATGATCTCGGATCCCGGTAAGAGCTGTTCTCTCGAGGAGATGTTTCGTCTCCGTGTCGAGTTCATGGAGACGTTGAAGGAGAGAGTCCCAGATGTCTATCCTGAGTGGCCCATTGACCCGACACTAAAAAAGAATCAGGCTCATGTGAGGGACATTGCACTTCGCGGTGTGGAGGAGATGTTCGAAGCTCTCCAGCACTTGAAGAACTCGAAGCCCCACCGGCAGACGCATCTTCCTGATTTTGATAAGGCTGCGTTTCTCGAGGAAACAGTCGACGCTTTCAACTACTTCTTCTCGGTCCTTGTTCTCCTTGGGGTCTCGCCTGAAGAGCTCCTAGATGCCTACCGTTCAAAGCATAACACGATAAAGAGGCGTCTCGAAGAAGGTTACTGAACTTCGCGTTTGGATATTTTAGATAAGGGCTCGGGTGTTGCTACCTGAGCCTATTTTCTATTTATGCGCGAGGTCCCCTGCTAGATGTCAGTCCAGCTCACAAAGCGCGAGGCTAAAGACGCAGACTTTCTCACGCTGAAAAGCAAGTCGACGGGCGAGATTGTCAGGATAATCTCACCACACGACCTGTATGTCGGCATTGAGGGTCTCAAAGCCTCAGACTTGAGGGTGGTCGGTGACGTCCACATAACGGGATCTCTCTACGTGAAGGGCGGAGTATCAGGCTCCCTTAGGCTGCCTGATGGCACGCTTGCGATCACTGCGGGATCGGGGATTGCGGTCACTGAGACTGCCGGGGGTGTCTCTATCGCGACTACCGGCGGTGGATCGGGAGGAGCACCAGACAACGCCGAGTACTTGGTCCTGGACTACAACGGTGATCTCACGTCAGAGAGGAAGCTGACGGCGGGAACCGGCATCACGTTCACAGACGCCGGTGCAGGTAGCACTTTCACCGTATCGCTAACGACTCCTGTCAGCGTCGCGAATGGAGGCACCGGAGCGACAACCGTTTCGGGTGCTCGAACCAGCCTCGGCCTCGGGACCATCTCGACGCAGGACTCAAGCTCGGTTTCGATAACTGGTGGCACGATCACCGGCATCACTGACCTTGCCTTGACGGACGGTGGTACAGGGGCGTCGAATGCATCAGGAGCAAGGACGAACCTGGGACTGGGGACCATTGCCACCCAGGACGCGAGCAATGTCTCAATAACTGGCGGCACGGTAGCGGTCACGAAGCTGACTGGTTCACTGACGAAGCTCATCGGTGGAACTGACTACCTTGTGGCCGGCACGAACATCACCCTCACCACGGGTTCTCTCGGACAGGTCACAATCGCGGCTCCGAGCGTAGGGGGAGCCCCCACAGACGCGGACTACCTCGTTGTCGGTTCGACTTCTGCGGGATCTCTCAGCAACGAGAGGACTCTCACGGCCGGACTGGGACTCTCGTTCACTGACGGCGGGGCAGGCGGTTCTTTCACGGTACAAGTTCTAGACACTGCGATACCTTTCCTCACAGGCGCCAATTTCAACGGTCCTGTCACGGCCTCAAGCTTCCGATCGACCGACATCTTCACGACGAGGATAACGGGCTCCCTCACAAGGCTGTCCAACGGTGACCCCTACCTTGTCGCAGGAACGAACGTAAGCCTCTCGACAGGATCGAACGGAGCGGTGACGATATCCGCTCCGTCAGTCGTCTCTAACGCTTCACCGTTCCTCCTCAGGTCGGCGGACGGAAGCCTCCCGAATTCCCTGGTCCTCACCCACGGTGTCGGTATCGACATCATCGAGGACGGTTTCGGAAACTTTGAGATTATCGCGGACCTTGTCGCTGGTGACAACATCTCTATCACCGAGCTCCCAGGCGGTGAGTACGAGATTGCGTCGACAGGGGGCGGCGGCGGTGCGGACCCAGCGGCTCAGTACCTTGTCCTCTCCGCGACCGGTTCGCTAAGCGCGGAGAGGGTCTTCACTGCGGGCACGGGTCTCCAGGCGACGGACGGTGGCTCTGGCGGTGCATACACCCTCTTCGTAAGGGACGACGTAGTCGCGACGATCAGTGGTTCAACGTTCAACGGACCTGTGAAATTCCAGCAGGGACTGTCGGGTTCTCTCACGCGCCTCCTCGACGGCTCATCTTACCTGAGGGCGGGATCGAATGTCACCATCACCACGGGTTCCAACGGTTCGGTGACGATTGCGTCGACAGGGGGAGGCGGCGGGAGCACCCAGATATCGATGTCAGAGGCCGTGAGCGGCTCGATAAACGGATCGAACAAGGTCTTCACCGTCGCGAATGCCCCATCTCCCACGAGCTCGCTGATGCTGTTCTATAACGGCCAGCTCCTCACCCAGGGCGCGGGAGAGGACTACACCCTCTCCTCGACAACGATAACTTTCGAGGCAGCGGTAAGCGCTCCCGAGTCCGGATCGACAATCCTTGCGACGTACTCGTACACCGGCGCTCCACTCATCAGGAATTACACTCTGATGGAGTCCCTGTCCCTCAGTCTTGTCGGGCCCTCCTACGTCGCCACCCTCGTGGACCCACCGAACCCGACCACGGCCCTGATGGTGTTCATGAACGGCCAGCTCCTCACCCAGGGCGGAGGAGAGGATTACACGCTCTCGGGTGACACCGTGACCCTCAACTTCAACGAGGACGTCAGCACTTCCACATTCTACGCGACTTACGAGTACTGATGCAGACGTACTTCACCCATGACATCTCCCTCACCGCGTTCCTCGTGATGAAGGGAATGCGGGTTCTCGACGCGAGGAAGCACGGTAATAAGTTTGATTTTCTTCTCGACTGTAAAGGATTGGAAGTACAAGGACTCGTTGAGGAATACGTAAGTTCGGAGTATCCGAAATACGATGCCTCGATGAGGGTCCTGAAAAGGAGACTCTATGGGACGCAATAGCCCAGTCCGGTAGACAAGCAAAAAAGAGGTGACACATGCCACAGGCAACTCAAATCAGACTTACACAGCTGACCGGTTCATTCGGCTCCGGCACCGGGCAGATCAGTGACCAGATCTCCGCGCTAGCGACGGGTTCTCAGAACCTCACGGGACTCGACGGGGTGCTCTCCCAGTTCGCATCAGCCATCAAGAGAATCCACGGTTTCGACTCATTCACCCAGGCCCTTCCCGGTGTCTTCGGGCAGAATCTCGTGGTCACGGGAGCTCTCAGCCTGAAGAACACAGGCGGCACCGAGACCGTGAACCTCAGCAACGCCCTCGGCGCCATCAGCGGTTCAGGAAACCTGCAGCTCGGTGGAAAGGCCACCGTCAACGGCAACGTCGAGACGACGGGGTCTCTCGTCCTCAACAGCTTCGCGGCGAACGCGGTTCCTGCATTCGACGCAGGCGGCGTCAAGCTCTACGCTGTCACGGGAAACCTGTACTTCAAGAACGCGGTGGGAACCGAGAACGTCGTCGGCGCGGGAACGGCAGTCCCTGGTTCGGACACGCTGGTGATCTTCAACGACGGTGGATCGTTCGGGACGGACGCTGGCTTCACCTACACGAAGGGCACTGACACACTCGTCGCGGTGACGGGCTCTTTCAACCACGTGGTCGCTCCGAAGATCTCAGGCTCCAACGGAAACCTGAACCTCACTCTGGGCGCCAGCGGTCTTGTAACTGTCGCAGGTAACCTCGAGGTCGACGGAAACCAGATCAAGGCCTCCGACGGCGCGACAAACATCACCCTGACCTCGAACACTCTAACTGCTTTCGCAGGTGATATCAGGGTAAACGGCAACGACATCCAAGCTTCCGACGGCGCGACAAACATCACCCTCGATTCGAGCACCCTCACTACATTCGCCGGTGACATCCAGGTCAACGGCAATGAGATAAAGTCGAGCACGGGTGCCGTCGCAATCTCTCTCACCGGATCCCAGGTCTCCATCCAGGGTAACCTCTTCGTGAGGGGCACGACGACCGAGGTCTCCTCGACGGTGGTGGTCATCAACGACAGGGTCATCCAGCTCGGAACAGGATCCACCATCGCTTCGGACACTTTCGAGAGGGGTGTCTCGTTCCTCTACGGCGATGGCGACGCCGTCCAGAACGGCTTCATGGGTTACGAGAGGTCGTCTGGCTACTTCGCTTTCGCTGATCAGTCTTCCGAGGCATCAAGCGACCAGTTCACGATCAGCCGCACCGCCCCCATCTCCGCCTCGAACGGTCGCCTGGGACTCGTGAATGTCGGAGGCTCCGGCGTCGGCGTGGCGGCAGGGACAATCGGAACCCAAACTGGTAACCTGACTATCGGATCGGCCACCAACATAATCTCGAACACCGCGAACTTCTTCGTGGTCACTGGGGCTGCTGGATCGACTCCCACCCTGCAGCTCATTGACGCAATCGTACAGGTGAGGGACTCCGACAACTCGGGACAGGCAATCAACTTCACCGACGGCGCGGGGACGACCACCAGGGCGTCCCTCTCGACAACCTCCGGCGGCACGGCGGCTCTCTTCTTGAGCGGCGCCGCCGGCGTGGACCTCCTCGCGGGTAACTCCCTCAGGTTCCAGACGGTCCACATGACCGCCGCGAAGGACTTCACCGCAAGCTCTAACCAGGTGACGTCTTTCAACTCCGCCTACGGTGGTTCGACATCTCTCCTCGGAGCGATCCTCGGCCTCAACGCGAGGAAGTGCTTCAAGAAGGTCGGCGCGACCATCGGGGACTACAACGGCGGTACGATAATGTCGGCGTCCGCCCTTATCGGAGGAGACGGCACCACGCAGTTCGGTACCTTGTACACCGCTTTCACCAGCCTTGGCAACCAGGCGGTGAGGAATGACAGGGTGAGCGTGTACTACAATGGCCAGCTCCTCCTCTCCAGCTCGTACGACGCCGTAACTTATGACTACGCGGTCAACGGAGCCGGCGACGTGACATTCAACTTCACGATGTCGACTGACGACATCATCATAGCGAAGGTCGAGTAAGGGTATTCCGTCACCTCGGCGCCCGGGTCTTTACCCGGGCGCCGTTGTTTTAATATCACACCGGAGGCTTGATGTCTACGAAGGAGATCATGGAGACGCTGGAGAGGACCCTTAGGGTCTCAGAACAAGATGCGACGGAGTCCGAGGTCGTGAAGCCCGCTGTCGAGCTTCTGCTCGGGGACCTCCTGAATTTCCACAAGAGCGTCACGGAAAGGGTCTCCTCTATCGAGCCCTCCGAAGCCCTCGAGGCGTACTCACAGGCGTTCGGGAGCCTGCGGACGTGGGCTGAAACCGAGCTCGATCGTGTGAGGTCCCGTCCAGTCGCCCTGAGGGAGAGGCAAAGGACGCTCGATTCGGTGATAAATTACATCAGGTCGGTCGATTCCCGAGACTCCACCGACAGGGAGACAGACACGTGATTCTCAGCACACTTCTTACGCTCTGCGGGGTCTACTCCGCGGTCGCGCTCTTCTCATTCCTCGACAAGGTCTACACCTACACTTTTGCCTCTCGTCTAGAGGCTGTCACCCGTTCACGTGAGGTGAAGAGGGACATGAAGGAGCTGAAGGACGGAGCGAGGAGGGAGGTCCGCGGTGCCTTCACCTGGCCCCTCGCCCTTGTCCTCTTTGCGATCGAGAAGTACCAAGCCCATCGGGCATCGAAGCTGGTTGATAAGTAGTCACAGGAGACATGATGGAAGGAAACACTAGCCGGATTCGCTGCTGATGCCACCAGCGACAAGGATCAAGGGTATCCAGATATCCGACGACACCGTCACTGCGGCCGACATCGACTACTCACTCGACGAGGCATACGACAACGGCGGCTCAGGGTTAGGTCGGACAATCACTGCAGACTCTGGTCCAGTAGTTGTCAACGCGACGAGTAATATCGTCTCAGCCCTGGTTGTCACGGGGACTATCACCGCGACTGGTGACATCACGGGGTCGAACATCCAGCTCACGGGTGATATCGCGGTTTTCGGTGGAGACCTTACATCGACTGCAGCGACCTTCAACCTTGCTACAAATCTTGCGACTCAGCTCAACGTCGGCGGGACGACACCGACAATTAGCATCGGCGTTTCAACTGGAACATCAACTGTTGGCTTAGCTACAGGAACAAACACAAATTCTTTCACAACTAAGCATGTCAATATTGGAACAGGAACGGGCGCCTCAGCCACAGTCAACGTCAACATCGGTTCGTCTGGTTCTCTTGGAAGGACGACGCTCAATAATGACGTTGCGCTGACAACAGGAAACATCATCGGTGCTCCCGGCTCCGGCGCCAACGTGATGTCACTGATCTCCAGCGGTAATTTGCTCGCAAAGATGGACGCCAATAATGATGGTTCAGGACACAAGTTCGCAGTCCTGGACTATAGAAACATCGAACAGTTCACAGTCTTCGAGGAAGGCCATGCAGCGCTCTCAGGAAGCCTCGTTGTTAGCGGTAGCTCGATACAGACTGTGACGACTACAACCTACAACCTTCTTACAACAGCACTGACTGGTACACTCAACATTGGAACCCTTGCTA
>Ga0181356_1000437_pt1 | contig 17979 bp, 25 predicted proteins | sample Fa13VDMM110SN_FD_130104 | JGI IMG/M metagenome (GOLD analysis project Ga0181356, IMG submission 130104) | Freshwater viral communities from Lake Michigan, USA - Fa13.VD.MM110.S.N | ecosystem: Environmental > Aquatic > Freshwater > Lake | place: USA: Michigan | collected 2013-09-24 | reverse complement strand
GTGGTCGGTCAGGGGCGGCAAATTTGAGCTGGGAGATTTTGCGGCCGATCGGGCGGGCGGACGGGCCGTCGGGGGCAGTCTCGGATTTTATGGAAAATTGGCTGAAAATTATGAAATTGGTTTTGGGGTGGTATAGCCAGCTGGTCGGCAATCAAAAAGACATTACCCTTGAAACATTATTCGACTGAAACATTAGTCCGTGGAAGGAGCCTCGGTTTTATACCAGCACGTATAGCACATCAATCCCTCGCTCGACATCTCGTCCTCTCGACACTTGCCCTTGCACGCCTCGCATTCTTCGAGCTCCTCCGCATCGTCGCTCTCGGTCTCCTCGTCGTCGCTCACCACGTTGTCCCAATCGGCTGGTTTCTCCTTGGAGATTTTGAAGACTATTCCGCCTTCCCTTTTCCACGCTTCGAGAAGCTGCTGAGTGGCCGGCATATTGCGGTCTTCGCAGACCATCTGCATCTTGGACTTCAGGAAGTCTCCCTGTGTGCTTATCTGGATATAGTTCATCGTGGCTGTGCTTGTCTGTCCTATGCTTGCTGTTCTGTCTGTATCACCCACAATCCGTTTTGCCGCCGCCGCTCGGATCCGTTTTGCTCAACTCGGGGTCGGAAAGCAAAAAGACATTACCCTTGAAACATTATTCGACTGAAACATTAGTCCGTGGAAGGAGCGTTTGACTTGGCGGGAGCAGTCTGCGGAAACATTCGATTAATGACTCCGAAGAACGGCTCGTTAAACTCCGTGTCGTTCGACAGGTCAATCGACCTGTGGTTGGTTTTGCGTCGTCCGTCGCCCAGCCAATAAGAGAGACTGCAAATGGTCTTATTGGTCTCGTCTGTTTCAAACTCGTATTCCTTTACCCGCATCGCTTGTTCTATCGTCATTCCCTTGTGCCGCATCAGTATCATCGTCTTGATGATACCGATGGCGACTTCTGGTGAATAATCGTCCATCCTGTCCTATGCTTGCTGTTCTGTCTGTATCACCCACAATCCGTTTTGCTCGGAACGGATCAAGCAAGAACAGGGGTAAGCAGGAGTTCGTGCTCTCCTCCCTCGGGTTTGACTATACTGCCCTCTTTGACGTCGGCCTCAAACTTCTTCAGCCGGTCGGAGCCCAAAGGAACCCACACCTTACCCGTTTTAATGTCGTATTTCGCCTTCTTGATATTGATGGGACAGCTCGTCCATCTGTCGCCATACCGCTGTAGTGTATCGTACTCCCAATTCAGTCCAGTTTCCTGATCTCGAACGCCGACCCACTTGATCTCGCACCACTTCCACTTGTTAAGCTTCTCTATGCGATATACCTGCTGATCACCATTCCAAACAAACGATACGAGCGAACCTTCCATTGTGTATGCCGCTCTTTGTTCGCACGAACCTCGATCCATTTTAGGAACAAAACGGATGGCTCGTCCTGAAAAAAAATGTCTAGCATAAGAATAAAATGGTGGTCAAGAGCGAACAGACAGCAAAGGTGTACGGCCAGATCATCGAAGCCCTGTTCAGAGAACTCGGCGTGGCCATCGACTTCGAAGACGACGCCGAGGCCGTGTGGGGTGCTATGCAAACAGCCCGTGGACGCCAAGCCTCTTCTGCGACCATCCGCACACGCTGCTCCGCCATCATCAACTACATCACCAAGAACGGTGGAGACCCGACCTTCTACAAGGCCAAGCTGCGTGAGCTGTTCGAGGAGGCCGACAAGGTCAAGCACGATCCCGAAACTTACAAACGCAAAGAGAACGACGCCACCTGGAAAGAGCTGTCCAGCCTATACCTCAAGTATGAAGGGCAGGATCGCCTGATCCTCGCTCTTTATACCCTCGCCGCAGCACCACGCCGCCTCGACTACACCAATATGTACGTCGTACACAACCAGAAACTCGCCGCTCTCAGAGACCGCAACTACCTCATCTGGAACTCCTCTCCTCGCTTCGTATTCAACGAGTACAAGACCTCCGAGAAGTACGGTAAGCAGGTCATCCGAGTGCCCACGCCCCTCGTACGCATCCTCGCAGAAACGCTCACCGAGAAGCCCACCGGCCAGCTGCTCCTCAACAACCACGGCAGCAAATTCACCGAGGCACAGTTCTCCGACAAGGTCCGACGCCTCACCGGAAAGCACGGCAAGAAGTATTCTATTAATGACTTTCGGCATGCGTGGATCACTGCCTTTCTCGCACGCAACCCCACCACCGACGGCCGCATTAAGATGGCCTCGCTCATGGGCAACTCCGTCGCCTCGCAGCTCGAGTACGACCGCCGCCGAGAGGACAACGATCGTGGTCCCAGCAGCGACTCGGATGATTAAGCCTTCGCTGCCTTCTCGCTGTGCCGCTTCGACTTCAAGTGGTTCTCAAAATTACCCTTAAACTGAGTTTCATAAGCACACGTTTTACAACTGAACATCTGAGGTGTAATCGCATCTGGATTTTCAGCATATTTATGCTTTTTCGTTGTTAGGTGCTGATTGAACTCGATCAGCGTGCGGCACTGGACATTACACCGGTCGCAGAACAGAGCCTTCTGCTTCTGTATCGCAAGGTGATCGGGAGACCGCAAGTGCATACCATACACCGCACGATACTGCGTGTGGAACTTACAGGCCTCGCAGTCGTAATCGCCAAGCTCCGTCTCGAACGGCTCGGGCGTCGCCTCGCTTCGGCTCCTTGCTTCCTCTGCCTTTACAGCATCAATCTCCGCCTTCATTCGCTCACGCTCGGCGTTATATGCTTCTCTCTCGTCACGCCGTCTTTTACAAATACCACAATCATCGTGCGTCGGGATTTTATAACCATACCACCGACCGCAGTCGGGGTCTCGCTCGAACTCTGCCTCCCACCATTCCGGCGGATGATGATGTACGTGAGCCGCATTCATCGCACGAGATTCGTCGATGCCCGGGTTCTTTTTAAGCCACGCTCGCTTCGCAAGCTCATACTTACGCTCTTCCATGACCTTCAGCTCATCCGTGCCGGCTTTAATTTCATTCTGATACTTCTCGCCAATTTCGACCATCTCACTCACCTTCTCGCAGTAGTCCGTGTTCTTCTCCCAGTCGAGGTGCTTCAGGCACACTTTAAGATCTCCAAGCAGCTTCAACATATAGAAATGATTATCAACGAGATCGAAGTCCTTATCACTGCGGCAAAGCCACTCAAACGGCGTTTGATACATCCTATCGGGGCTTTTGTATCGCCAACTGCAGTCGCTATACGGGTTGTTCATCCCATAAAACTCGGCCACCGCCCTATCCAGCAAAGCAGTGTTCTCATACGCACTCTTCTCAAACTTGACGAACTCCTCCGTAAAATGAGCCCATAGCTCTTCGTCTGTTGTCTGCGTAGTCTTGGCGTCATAGGTGCGGAGGCACTTCAGGGCGGGGGGGATAATAGGACGGGGCATGTCTTTTGTTTTAGGGCGAGATAAGTTTTTCTGTATTTTAACTTACATAGTAATTTCTAACTATAATCTCTTTTGGTGGTATAGTTGTATATTACAAGGTAAGTCCCAAGGATTTTAAAAAAAGTACAAAGCAGGGTGTACTTTTTCTTCCAACCCTCCCTCTATGAGGCAATTTCAAATGAAAATGTTACAGGGATTATTATTATTAATTGCCCTGTAAAACGGATCAACCATATTGCAATCCAAGCAAAGCTAAAATGGGTAGAAATAGGGTTCGAAATATTGGAATACGCACGGCAGAGGAGATTGTTCTGCACTATGTAGTCGGTGGGGAGATAATAGCGGACAGGTCTATTATGCGTGATACTGCTGTTCGATGGGCGAATGGCGAGTATAAGGATCTTGATATGCGTTCGTTTGAGCTGTACAAAGGTGAGGTATGCCCCTGTTCTTTGAAGCACGACGCCTCACTTGCAGCTGCTCATCAGGCCGCCTATGACGCCAAGAAGGCTAAGATTGTTAGCTCAGAAACGTGAATTCAAATAGCGTTTTTCGAACCCCAAAAACTCAAATCTCTATATAGGCCAAAACCCGTCAGTCTGTAATGCTTTACAGGCTGGCTGACCTTTGTTTGGCCTTTTTCAATCTACACAAAAATCTAACTACTCGGCTCAGTCGGAGTCATCGTCCGAAGAGCTGTCGTCCTTCACGGGCTTCTTGCTCTTCTTCGGCAACTTAACATCCAATCTAGGCTCGTCCTTCGTTTTGACTAGCTTTTTCTCTTTGGGCAGCTTTACGACCTTTTTAGGTTTGACCTCCGGCTCACTATCGGAAGAACTATCGTCATCGGACGGGGCGGGCTTCTTCTCGGCCTTCTTGGCTGCGGCCTTCTCAGCTTTCTCGGCTGAAGCTGCGGCAGCCTTCTTGGCCTCCTTGGCTGCGGCCTTCTCGGCCTTCTTTGCGGCCTTTGCGGCTTCCTTGTCGGCCTTGACCTTGTCCACGTCGATCGAGCTCAGCACTTCCCGCTTGTCGATCTCGGCGAGGATCTCGTGCTTCTTCATACGGCTCACGGGTTTGTGATCTTTGAGCCGCATGGCCCGCAGCTGTTCCTTGATGTCCTTGAGCATCGGCATTTGTATATAAACAAGACTTTTTTTCGCCTTTTCGGACAGGGCGAGCCCAGCCTTTTACTGCGGCCGATAATATATTCGTGTTATATAAATGAGTGCCTTGGTCCAGACTTCGTTCGCCAATGAGACCACTCCGTACTTTGCTCTGGCGAATGCGTCGAGCGGGCCGTCAGTATCAACATGGTCGACCTTCCCTGCGGTGAGTACGATAAATGCGAGCGGCAACGCTATAACGAATGTGTCGTCTCTGCAAATTGACGCACAGGTTCTCACGGCGAATGCGAGTGAGTTGTTTCTCAATAACGTTCCGATCGCTACAATATCCGACATTTCAAATGTGTCTGATTGGGCCTTGTATCCTGCTCTGGCCAACATCAACGCCAACAACTTTGCGATCAGCAACGTGAGCGGCTTTGAGCTGGACGGGGAGCAAGTAACGGCATTCGGCAACACGATACTCATCAACGGAATGAACCCGACGAGCAATTGGAGTGCGTACCAAGCAAATCATAATGTGGACATTGCGGGGTATAACATTTTTAACACGCCGAGCATCAGCATCTCGGGCAACACGCAGAACGTTGCTTTGACGGCGAGCGGGACGCAACTGCTCGTGGACGGCCAGCCCGTATTCACCGGTGCAGTGCCTCCCAGCGATACGAGTAATTGGGCCAACTTCCCTGCTGTGGCGAACGTCAACGTGAGCGGGTTCGACGTAGAGAACGTGACGAGACTGAATACACTCATCGCCGTCACTCCCACGATTACGATGTGTTCTAGCGTGACGACAACCTCTTTCGTAACTCTCACTGCAAACGATACGCAACTGCTCGTGGACGGCCAGCCCGTATTCACGGGTGCAGTGCCTCCCAGCGATACGAGTAATTGGGCCAACTTCCCTGCGGTGGCGAACGTGAACATGTCGGGGTTTGCGATTATATCCCCGACCACCGATTTATCGCTCATATGCGGAGCGAACATCGTCCTCAACTGCACTTCGAATGTCAAAGTCCAGCGACCGATGGAAACGAGGAGCATCGATATGACGGGAGTGATTACGCAGTGTAATGCGGGTGGTGGGTCAAACTTTTTCCAGAGCGAAGTTCAGGTCGGTGTGAACGGCGTCCTGCCAACGGACAACTTGGGCGTGGTCGCAATCTACGGCGGGAATGTACCTCCGCTTCTTTCCACGTTATACGTGAAGGGCGGTTGCACTCTCGACGGCACTTTGTTGAAGGGCCACACCATCGGGTGTCTGCCTGCTGCGGGCATCAACACGCAACGCATCGATGTGCTTCCAATCGGTATTGAGATGACGACGCCGACCTTCATTACGATGAACGGCTTGGGTGCTGCCAACATTGCGATGGGCGGTGCGATTGCGATTGCGGCAGGCAGCTACGTGACCCTCGAGCACGCAGCAGGTCTAGGTGCGAACGGCATCTTTGTCCAAAACGCTGCCGACGACAGCAACTGCAAGATGATTTTTACGAGCGGAGGCACGCTCTACAATGCGACGGAAGTGCAGGCGTCCAACATCGTGAACCCGCTGGGTGTGCGGTTCTATGACGGCGTATACAACCCGAGCGGTGGCAGTATTATTGTCCCGCCAGTCTACGGCCGTGCGATCGTGGACGGGTCTGCGAGCTCTTACCTTGCGACCCTTACAGGCGGAGACCTGCCTGCGACGAAGAACACGAACTCGGTCTTCATCGGCAACCTCCCCAACCTCACGACACTGGGCGACGCATCCGTGATTGCGATCGGCGACATATCGGGCATGACGGGACAAGAAGCAGGGGCCATCGCCATCGGCACACAGGCGGGCCAGTTAAACCAGCAATCGTTTGCGGTCGCCATCGGCGGGAATGCCGGCAACGAAACACAGGGAGATGGTGCGGTTGCTATTGGGTTGAACGCTGGGGCATCTCTACAAGGCACAAACTCCGTCGCCATTGGCAACCGAGCAGGACAACTGGACTTGGGTTCAAACTCCGTAGCCATCGGTTCAAACGCTGGATCCAATTTCTTGGGAAGCAACTCGGTCGCAATCGGCGGGGAAGCAGGGCGGACGGGGTCGGGGACATCGTGCGTTGCCATAGGATACAGGGCAGGGTCAAACAATCTCGGGTCAAACTCTATTGCGATAGGTGCTCTGTCGGCGACGGGCGGGATGGGCGAGTTCTCCACCTACATCGGCACAGCAAACACGCTTGAGGGTGCAGTCGGCACCAACACCATCGTGCTCAACAACACTGGCCTTGCGATGAACCCTGCGAACAACAACGCCTTCTATGTCGGCAAGATTACCTCACAGGCATCCTCCGCAGGGTTCAACATGGTGGCCCACAACAACGGCACGGGCGAGTTCATCCAGACGCTGACGTCGAGCTTGTCGATGGACGATACGATCTCGAACACGCAACGCATCTTGTACGACACGGGCCTGCTGACGACGACGATTGACGGCATACTACAAGTCAATGGAAACCTCGAAGTATCACAGACGGCAAACCTTGATAGTGGACTGAACGTGCTTGGACTGACGACGTTGTCCTCGCTTGTGATACAGAACATCTCGGCAGGACTATCGGCAAAGTCGGTCTACTACAATCCCTCGTTAGGAGTCCTCACACAGGCAGATGCACCGACACCAATCGTAGCACAACCTGCCTTCGTGTATTACGTGGCAACGAACGGACGGGTAGGTGCGTCGGGTAGTATCACCGACCCGTTCTCTACGATAAACGAAGCACTGACGAAACCTGCATCAACCGCCACCGACAAACCAGGCATGACGATATATGTCGCACCTGGCGAGTATTTGCAAGATGTCGTGGTGACTCTTACACTGACGCTACCTGCCGTTGCCATCATCGGCATGGGTGACGATACGGACGACAGCAAACGGGTGCAAATTCGTGGTTCGGTTTCTATGGGTTGCTCCTTCGTCGGTGCAATCAACACCATCAACGTAGTTATACTCAACAACCTTGCGGTCATTGCGAAAGACCTCAATACGTCAGCAGTGAGTATCACAGGAGCAGGAATGAGAGTGTATCTCAAAAATGGTCTCTATACAACGCCCTTCGTCACAGCTACTACGCTCATCTCCCTGTCCTCCACAGGTGCGACTGCCAACACCATCAACCAACTCGTCATCGACAATGCCAGTATGTCTATCGGTGCGGCAACTGCCACGGCAAATATGATTAATGTTGCATCAGGACAGCTATTCCAAATCCTATTCAGTGACCTGACGAACTTGGGAACGGGGTTGTGCATCAATATGGCAGGAGGAGCATTCAGTGAAGCAACCCAGTCCCGATTTAACGCCCGAAACGGCGTGCTGAATATCGTATCCAGTGCCGCAAGTTTGACCTCCCTGACCCAGTGTCTTGTCTCTGGACGGGCCAGCACCAGTGTTGCACTGATTACATTGGGGACGAACGCAAACTTGAACGCCAACGACAACACCATACAGAACCTCGACACGACCACCGAAGTCAATAACACCAGTCGCTACATCTACACGACCTCTGCGACGGGCAACCTTATTGCGGCAATTCGCAACAACATCACCAATTCCAGAGCAGCGGCAACCCAGATTACGCCATTCCAAGCAGCAGTTCCAGCAGCATCACAACTACTCTACTTCGGAAACATCTACACCAACTCCACCGCAACCCTCGTCGGCAACCTGCCCCAACAGGGCGGAGCAAACTTCAACGCCGTCCGCCAGTTCAACACCGACACATACACCCAGCAAATACAGGTCGTCGCAACCTCGGCGTCCGCCATCGTGCTGACCCCCGCTATTCGGGGCAGAACATTCATCTTGACGGGGACAACGACGCAGGCGTTCTCCACGGCAGGGTTTGGTTTGGCCGACGCAGGGTTCTTCGTCATCGCCCACAACGGCAACGCATCGGGCGGTGGCGACATCAACCTGATGGGAATGACGGGGACGCCAATCATACACAACCGAACCGCATTACAGAACGGTGGAGATGTCTACCTGTATTGGAATGGCACAGGTCTTGTCGGGTATTAGTATAACAATGCCGACGGAAAAGGAGGGAGCGAAGCGAGCGACGCACAGAGAGAACGTGATAAAAAAATACGGACTGGCCGACAAGCCGCACTCTCTTGCGGAACTCTCCATGATTACAGGAACGCCCTTGGGGACGCTTCATGCAGTCAGGAACAGGGGGTACGGGGCGTACAACACGCAGCCGTCGAGCGTGCGAATGAAGGGCAGCTTCAAGAAGGGCGTGAATGCCCCGATGTCTATGAAACTCTCGCCGCAGCAGTGGGCTATGGCGAGGGTCTATTCATTTCTGGACGGCAACCCGAAGCACGACAATGACCTGCGATAGACGCTTGCGTTGATTAGCAGAGCGGGATGATTACCGCTTGGACGGCACTATTGTCGGCACCGAGCGAAAGGTTCGTTCCGGCGTTCGTTGCAAACCGGGTGAGTTGGTAGGACAGCGTGTTGACGAGCTGTGCGACGAAACTCGTGGCGATGAGATAGTCATTTCCAGCGGCAGCCATCGGGACGGGGAACAAATCTATTGCTGAAACGAGGACGTTATTGCTATTGACGAGACCGATGGTAATGAAATCCTCGCCCGTCGTGTTTACAACCGCCTTGCTCGTGGCCGAATCAACATTGAACCCGCACCGCACCTCAACGAGATGCGTTCCGGTGTCTTGAGGCGTAAAAGTGCTTCCGGTATACAGGCCGGCAACAGACGTCGTGGGATACGGAGCGGGACCCCACGTCGCCACGATGGTTGTGGGTGCAGTCGAATTGCTCGTGAGGACGCCCGTCAGCGAAACCTGAACCGAGCCAATACCGCTGGACGGGGTAAGGACGACATTCGCACCAGCCGTGAGCGAGGAAACACCGCCGCCGCCAGCACCCGCAAGTGCGTAGTACGACGTGCTTTCATTGGCCAGCGTGGGCGAAATGAGGATGGACATCTTTGCTTTATAGAGAGACTATAAATAATTATAGCTTCATTATGAAGGCGAGGGCGTAATATGGCGGAATGATGTCAAACGGCGTTCCACCAGGCGAGACATACCCGACCGACGAAATGCCCGTCGTGTTGCCTCCTATTCCGCTGACATTGTAGTCGTTAATTCCAGCAGTGCCTCCTGACCCAAGAACCGCAGCACCGCCGTGCTGATGGTCGGGGAGGTTGTTGACGACGAGCGAGACATTTGATTGCCCGCCCGAAGATCCTGATGGGTAATTGGCGGGACTCGCACAAATGATGAACTTGTCGAGAAGATTGGGCGTGCCTTGCGTGCCGTCGCAAATCGCCCACCCTGTCGGTGCACTCACGCCATTAAACATCAAAATCATACCCGTAGTTATGGGAGCGGAAATAGTCACAACGCCCGTTCCGCCCGAAGGAGACACGACGATGCCCGTACCTGCGACAATCTGCGAGACGCCGCCGCCGCCCGCACCAGCGAGAGCAAAGTACGACGTGCTTTCATTGGCCAGCGTCGAAGAGAGCAGAATGGACATTTATATATCGGATAGATTATTCTTCGTCTGACTCAATTTCGCAGGCTACTTGTTCGGGCGTGAGCTTGCACAAGTAGCACGTGCCCTCGAGGTTGTTAAGGAAGAAAAAGTGGTGGTCTTCGGTGAGCCGCTTGTACAGCTGTATCTTCTCGGCCATCTTCATCTTGGTCGGGAAGTATGTGTTCAGGTAGAACTTGATGGTCTTTTCTATCTCGGAGGCGGAGTTAAATGAGAAGAGGCAGAGATAATTGAGGTTGGCTCGGCCGACGGCGTTAATCAATGTGGGGGACTGGTTGCAGATGATTGCGTCGATGTATGAGTTGCGGTAGAGGGTGAGCAGGCGGGTGACCTCTTGGTCGGACTTGCTCTTGCCGCCGTTGACGTCGTCGAGGATTGCGACGAACTTGTACTTGTTCGAGGTGCCGTGGTTGCAGAGGTACATCTCACGGAGGACGGAGGGCTGGAAGTCGTTGGCGACGATGAGCTTGCGGCTCATATCCTTGTAGATCTCGTTGTGGTCGGAGAGCGAGAACATGACGCCGATGTGTTTGGTGTAGTACTTCTTATAGATGTACTTCATACATGAGCTCTTGCCGGAACGGGAGGCACCGATGAGGCCGATGCTGACGGCTCCGTTGTCGAGCATCTCGAGGGAAAAGTCTTTGGTCGGAATGCTGGCCTCCTTGAGCTCCTTTGCTGCTTCGAGCCGCCGCAACGCAACCTCTTCCCGCTTGGCGGTCTTCCACTTGCGAACCTTTTCGTCCAGATCCTCTTGGGAGTGGGCGGTAAGGTTGGTCTGGTGCTGCTTCTTCAGCACGGCGTCGTAAACTGAAATGTGTTTGGAAAACATCTTATATCTATATAAGACAAAATAGATGAGCTCAATTCCTCCCCACATCCGGGCCATCATAGATCGTCGATCGGGTAAGGCACCTGCCGAAGTAACGCCCGTGGCTGCCGGGCCGCCGCCGACGGGAAAAAAGGCGGCGAAGGATAAGCCGGCGTTCCACTACAAGGACATCATCCGGGACGCCCCGAGCAGGAAGGTGGTGCGTGAGTACTTTGCAGCCAAGGTGGCGAAGCTGAACGAGCCGCCGGACAGCGACGACGAGGAGGAGAAAAAGAAGCCCAAGAAGACGACGAAGGCTAAGTAGCGTGTCGGCGATCACATAGACTTGACGCTGACCATCCCGTATGTAAGTCTGCGGTGGTGTGCGACGGGGTGGGAGTGCTTCATCAGCCGAGGCATCGGGCAGGGGCGGTGATCCTCGTGGATGCCCTCCTGGCGGGTGGCGGGGTCGCTGAAGGTCGTCGCCTTGGTCATCCCGAAGAGCGGCTTCGTCTTGGGCATCGGTTCGGGATCCTTCTTGAGGTTGTGCGGGATCTCGACCTTGCGGTGATCGACGACGCCTAGCGGGTTCTTCTTGAGGACGCCTGCCTCCTCGCCGATCTCCTCGCCCTTCTTGAAGTGGGAGCGGACGATCTGGCCATCGAGCAGCTGCTCCTCTGTAATGTGGCCAAGGTACTTCCGCATAACCATAGCGGTCATCGTGGGGCGGACTTCACGGGGGTGCGAACGAATAACGTGAGGAAGAGCCATTTGCTTTACAGCAAGAGATTATTGTTCGTACTAAAGATTGTGTGTCTCGGCCCAGCGGAGATTGGAGACGAAATTGTTGAGCCTGTTGTGATTAATGTGTTCTACTTGCAGCACTCCGTCTGGATTGGGAATGAATGCCTTGGCCACGAGTCGATGAACTCGGAGGTTCTTTGCGACGCCGTTTTTGTGTAGTCGGACTTCTACGTAACCTTCAAAGATCCTGCATTTCATAAACCGCCCCTTGCTGTTGCGGTTCTGTACACGCCCCAAGGTCGAGACAAGATAGTCGTCGTATCCCTCAATCGGCCGCCACTCCTCTGGCTCCCAGGGTCGCCAATCGCCCTCTTTCAGCTCCATATCTCGCCACCAGTCCTCTTTCAACTCCATTTGTCGCCTCAACACTCTCTCAAAGTTTTATCCGTTTTAATATTCTCTCAGGATTGTATAAACATGAGCCATTCCACCCAAGCCCTTATCCGTGTCGGCAAGCTGGAAGATTTGTATTATGCGGACGAGGACAACACGAAGGTCGAGTCCGTGCCGGTGTCGTACAACACCCGGTACACTCAAAACATGAACAACTTGTCGGCGGGCACGAACGTCTTTACGATTCCGCCCGGCAACGGCCTGAAGCACGTCGTCATCGTGCTTGGCTACAGGGCGGCGACGATCAACGGCCAGCTCGGTGCCCAGGCTCTCCCTCGGGGCTGGGGCTACAAGGCCTTGTCGCTGGTCAGCTTCCGTGTGGGCGGCTCGAGCCAGTACTTTATGACCGGTGAACAATTGCTCAATCGGGCACTGATGCAGTGCCGCACGCAGACGCAGCGTGATGCGATCCTGTCGCTCGGCGGCAACGAGTGCAAGGTTGCGTCGGACTTTGACGTCGACCAGTTCGCCTACATTGTCGTGCCGATCTGGTGCTCTCCTTCGGCGGACGGCCTGAACGTGCCGCTACCTGCCGACTTGTTATCGCAGCAGGTTCAATGTACTGCCCAGATCGCCCCGCCCTCGTCGTGGTGGACGCCGGCACTTGGCGGTGTCGGTGCCCCTGCGGCCGTGCCGCTCCCGACGGCGTTCGACGTCGGCTACTTCCAGGTCGAGCAGCTCATCATGAACGATCGTGGTATGTCGCTTGCGAACAAGGCGGATCTCGACAAGGAGATGTACACGATGCCGCTTGTGTCGTTCTCGCAGCAGGAGCTCACGTTCCCGCTGGCGGCGTCGGCGGCTGACCAACAGATCACGCTCACGGGCTTCCGCAGCGGCGAGTGCCGTAAGATCGTGATGTGGATGACGAAGGACAGCGATGTGGCGAACAGCATCGGTCTCTGGTATGCCCCGACGAATGCGACGATCCTGTATGCAGGTGAGATCTTCGCCCAGTACAACGACGGCGTCGGCCAGCTGTTCAACTTGCTCGACAGCACGGCCCCGTCGCTGGTCTCGCAGTCTGCTCTTGCTCCCTCGTCTGCGGCGGGCATTACGGCGGGCACGGCGTTCACGTCTGCCCCGCAGGCCTCTCGCTGGCTCGAGCTGCCCTTCGGCACGCCGACGGGCTGCGACTACGAGGCGGAGGTCCTCGCCCACGGCAAGGAGATCCTCAACGGCGTGGTCAACGCCATCGTCAACACGGGCGATGCGGCCTCGGCCTACACGCTCCACGTGCAGTACATTTACAATGCATCCATTACGTTTTCACGGGGTAAACTTCACTGCCCCTGTGCTGCCTAATAAAGCAGTGCTCATATCCCTTGCGGAATTAACCGCACACCACGAAGTCCCTAAAGTCCAATCTACTACTCCCCGCCCGAAAGAGCGAAGGAGGATCAGCGTTAATGACGCTTCCCGATAGTAACTAAGATTGGAATGTAACAATGGGTAATGTGGGTGGAAGCTCCTCTATGCCGCTATGCAAGGCAGTGGAGAACCTGAACGACTTTATAGGATAGGTCGCCTTAACCGAATTAGCAACTCGGGGCGATGAAGAGAAAGTCTAGTCCCTTCAAATATGCCGAAAGGCAGGGTATAATCCCGAGTGCGGATTTCATCTTTTAAAAAACAAATCAAAATAAGATCTTGCGACAATACAAATGCCGTATCACATGGTTAAGGCAAAAGGACTTCATCGCTACTTTGTGGTCGGCGAGGACGGAATGGCTCACTCGCACAAGCCGATGTGTATGGACGTGGCGAAGCGGCAGATGATTGCCCTGAACATCGCACACGCTCGCAAGATGGGGCATGAGATTCCTATGATGCCCGCAAAGAAGCATTAAAAGCGAAAAATTAATGTCTATCTTATACAAATGCTCGGATCGCAGATGTATAAGATAAACAATGCCGAGGTCGGTTCGGCCGTCAGTATCCGCCCGTCGGCGACCGCCCTTTTTACGTTGAATAGTGCGGACCGGTTTGGCGGTATTGAAGATAAGCGTTCGGCGAACTTGTCGTTGTCGTCGCCGTACGACTTCACGATTCGGAAGCAGGAGAGTTTGCTGAACGGCTTTTTCACACGTATGGGTGTGAGCGAGGTTGCATTCCCGTTCACGCTTCCGAACGTGGCGGGCTCGACTGCGAAGCTTGGGGTGGTTTACAACACAGGTGCGGGCAATGTAACTGCTATATTCACGGGCTTTGGCTTCTACACGCCGCCCGAGATTGCGGCGGCACTTCAGATCTTCATCCGTGCTCTTGATGTGTCGCTTGCTGCGGCATTGGTTACGTATGGAGGGGCGGGATCGCCGAACTTCACGTTCCAGTCGGCCTCTGCGACGACGCTCGACTTCCAGCCGATCGCACAATCCTCGGCGTTCAACTACCCTGCGAACCAGGTGCAGATGTACGATATGCTTGGCCTGAACGCCCTCGTTCCGGCAGGAACGTCGGTGACGGGTGCTTCGACGTTCTTCCAGAAGTACCAGTACCTCGACATTGTGAGCACGCTGATGACGGGCAACCAGAACTTGAAGGACAGCACGAGTTCGCCGATCGACCGCAATATTCTGTGCCGCCTGTATGTGGACTATGAGAACTCGTACAACGTTCCGGCAAATGATCCGCTGTTTGCTCCGGCGGGCACGACGCCATTCACGATTTACCGCAAGTATCCTGTGCCGAAGTATGTGCAGTGGGACGTGAAGCAGCCGATCGGCCAGCTGAACTTCCAGGTGTATACGCAGGATGGCGTGCTTGTGGAGAACTCGCCGCTGTTCGGCAGCACGGACTGGAAGATGTCGGTGCTTGTATCCGAACAATAATCTCGCAGAGATTTTCGGTGCTATATACAATGTTCACTCTCGACAAGGATGGGTCTTGTTATGTTCTTAAATCGGATAGTGTTGTTCTTGCACGTGATTTATCAAGGTCTGAAGGGCTTGACCTCTTGAAGAAGCTTGTCCTTGCGGAACAGACGAAGTTCAAGGGCGAGGCCGGTGCGAAGGGCGAGGTCGGTGCGAAGGGCGATGACGGCAAGCAGGGCGAGAAGGGCGATGCTGGTAAAGATGGTGAGAAGGGCGAGAAGGGCGACAGCGAGAAGGGCGAGAAGGGCGATGCTGGCGAGAAGGGCGAGAAGGGCGATGCGGGTAAGGATGGTGTAGACGGCAAGGACGGCAAGGACGGCAAGAATGGCCGAGCCATTGCGGAGATCGGCACGACGCAGCCGTCGCACGGAGCGATCGGAAGCCTTTGGTTCGACACAACTGCAATGAAGCTGAAGGTGTGCTTGGGGAGTTCGTGGGTTTAAATCGCATCGTAAAATAATGCCTCCCCGAAAGAGAACGCAGGAGCAGTACGACAAGTACAAGGCATACCACAAAGACTATTATAATCGGTATACTAAGCTGGGACTTTTGAAGGGGAAAAAGTGTTCAGTGAGCTCGAGCAGGCAGTTGCGGTGCTCGGACGAGACGAGGCAGCAAATACACGCATACTGGGCACAAAATCCGATGTGTTCAAAGTACATGTTGCGGGACATTTTCCACGTCTCGTTGTCTGAGGCAAAGTATCTGCTGGATCATATGCCGATTTACGTTCATCCGGTCATTTCGCCTGTTTCATTTCAAGAGTCTTCGTGTTAAATATCCACGTCTTGCTCCACGGCGTTATGCCTCTCAATTGATAGGCCCATTTGCCGTATCTGGATCCGAGCACCCCTTGTACCCGTTCAAGCCGCTTGCGTGCCTCGTACTTCTCATTGACTAAATTGATTTCAGTTTCAGCCGTGTACCACTCTTTTTTCTCCATTTTATATAATCGAATATATAATGGAGAGCGAAATATCGGCCATCGTGGCGGGATTGAAAAAGCCGAAGACTGGGTCGGAAGCTCTCGAGCTTGTAGCCAAACTTGAGCTCAAGATCTTGCTGTGGGCTATATCGGACTTGCCTGCCGCCGAGCAGAAGGTCATTGTTGCGGCACAATGGGCGTCGCCTGCCGAAGTTCCCGAGAGCTGCTGTATTCCCAAACGCAAGAAGTCGTGGAAGCCTGAGCCAGTATTTCTTGGGGTTCATTAAGTATATGATTAGCCGCATTCGTTTCCTTGCTGACGAGATGGTGATATTTCTGCAGACGAAGGAGCGTGAGAAGGCTATGGACGCATTGCTCGAGATCATAAAGATCACGCTAGACTATTTGAAATGGGGAAACTAACTTGCCTTATCATAAATGGCCGTACAGGGATCGGTTGTTCCTGGTATTCCCGTCAATCTTGCTTTTCCTAATTATGCGATCAGGTATAACTTTGTCGGTGCTCCCGATATAATGACTTGGGCTTCTGAAGACGGGTCTGAAGCTGGAATAGCACCATTCGTCAGAATGCCTGACGCACCTATATGGAGCAGAGCACCGGAGACAATACTTAATTATATTGAGAGGTTTTGTGATGTTGGCTCGTTCACGCCATACAAGTTTGTATTGGACGCAAGCGGCGTAATATTCGTAGACACAAACACATTCCCCGCCTATGCGACAGCAGATAAGCAATTCGTCAGAATAGTTTTCAGTTGTGGAGTACTCGGCGTACTCGTGTGCGAGGCTCAAAGAACAAACATAAGCGGAGCGGGAATTGCGAGATATATATTTTCCGATGATATTTCGTTCACACGATACAATCACGGGATAGATATAGTCCCCGATTCGTTTACATATGCATTTGATGATTTAAGCGAGCCTCCGAGCCCACCCCCAGCTGGTTTCACGCACGGCGGCTCGATTGTTATAACGTTAGGCGGTGGGATAGGTGCGGCGTGGGACGGGCCGTTCTAACTCAATGGAATCGCTTGCGAAAATCGGCGATCGCCGATGTAAGCGTCTTCTTATTCCATAGCAAATAATAGCTCAAATAGCCAGCTCGGGTATAGTCTCCAGTATCGAGGTCCTTTTTGTGCCTCGCTCTGTATCGCCCCCGCTGCTCTTTGTCGTGCGTGATCGTGTAGTCGTCCATTCCCGCAGCCCCGAAGTCGGTGTGCTTGTGCCTGTTCGTCTCTGAATCGGAAAAAGAGGCTCTCCACTTCTTCCCTGCAAGTGGCGAGGGTTCAACAGACATCAGCTTCCACACCATTATATATACGCTCGATCTATTTTGAGGAAAACGGATCCGAGCGGCAGCAGGAAAACGGATTGCGGGCGACACTATAGATATTACACAGACAGACAAGATGCCGAGGGGGCAATATTCACGCACGCCAGAGCAGAAGGAAGCACACGCAGAAATGTTAAAGGCGAGATGGCGAGACCCAGAGTTCAGGAAGAAGTTTGCAGAGCGGAAGAAAGATCCCGAAGTCATAGCGAAGCGTCGTCAAGCACAGACACAGGCGTTCAGTGAGAAGTCAGAGCTGCGGAAGTGGATGGCGGAGACAGGATGTAACAAGGATCAATACTACCACGCATATGTCCGCTGGTTCAAAAACAAAGACAATCACATCACGGGATTCTCGTTGGAAGAGGAAATCGCTCGTGCGATGGACAGACCCGACGGAAAGGTCGTCACGGGACACACTCGTAAAGTTTCAGGAGAGAAAATACAGGCGAACGGGCAAGTCCCCGTGCCCGTGCGTCGCAAAAAGCGATTACCCCCAGCTCCCGACGCTTCTGCCGTGCCGATGCCGTTCGAGCAGTGCTGGACGGACTTTCCCGACGACACTGCGTGGGTGGACGAACTGGACTAAACCAATTTCATAATTTTCAGCCAATTTTCCATAAAATCCGAGACTGCCCCCGACGGCCCGTCCGCCCGCCCGATCGGCCGCAAAATCTCCCAGCTCAAATTTGCCGCCCCTGACCGACCAC
>Ga0181356_1000434_pt1 | contig 17984 bp, 23 predicted proteins | sample Fa13VDMM110SN_FD_130104 | JGI IMG/M metagenome (GOLD analysis project Ga0181356, IMG submission 130104) | Freshwater viral communities from Lake Michigan, USA - Fa13.VD.MM110.S.N | ecosystem: Environmental > Aquatic > Freshwater > Lake | place: USA: Michigan | collected 2013-09-24 | reverse complement strand
TTTCAATTACACATTCTAAAATGTTATCATTAAGGTAATTAATTTCTTCGTCAGTCATGCATGTACTTTTAATAATACCAGTTTTATTAAAATCTTGTAACATGTTTAGTGTAATAGTATCTTCGATACTACGTCTAAACGAGGGTAGCATATCTTCATGTGATGTATGCAGATCTTCTATTACAAAAATACCACCTGGTTTTAAATTATAAAATAATACTCCGAGACTAATTTGCTGGTGATGCATAAAATGACTACCATCTTCGATTATTATATCTAATTGGTTATCTTGAAATAATTCTTTTAGTTTGGCTCTATTACCTTGATCTGCCCTGTAAGTTCTAATTCTTTCACCATTTAATCTTTTATGGTCATTAATATCAATACCAATTATTCCTGAATTATAAAAATAATCTTTCCACATTAGCAGAGATGCTCTTTCGAAGGGTCTGTTAATTTTGTCAGGATGATTAAGTATACCTATCTCGCAAATATTAAGTTTTTGATCCCTACGAGATTCAAAATGTTTTTCGTAAAATTTTGTAAATCCGTGATCAGACATCCTTTTGTCTGTAGCGTAGTAATGAGCTAATTCTTCTATAGTTTTCATAATATTATAGTTTAGTTTAACAACAAATTAATTAAACAAGGACTTAAGATTTATTTCGTTAAAGTAATCTTCTAAATAAATATTTTTTCCTGGTGTAGTTTCAAAATCTAAGGTTAAAAAATCTGCTACGTCTTTAAACTTAATGACGTCAGGTCTATTAAGTTCTGGATACCATTCTAACATACTATCTGTATATTGTTGTACCACCGTACATCCTAATTCTAACGCTTCATAAAATCTCAAATTTAGAAATTTCCCCATTCCTAACGGATTTAGTATGTATTTGTGTTCGTTTAATATATTTAAATATTCAGTGTATGTATATTTTCTTTGACTTTTAATAATTTTTACTCCACAATTAGCTTCCTCAAGATCTTTTAATAAGGTTACACGAGTAGTATAATCAGGATATATTTGACCTATAAATAAAATTTCATCTCTTTTTTCTGCAATAGGAGGAACCAATACAGTACTTCTAGATAAAAATTGTCTATTAACATATGATTTATTAAGTATTTTAGCATCATCTACATCTGATATAAATTGATGTAGATTTTTTATCTGTAATAAATTATTTTGATGATCTTCATTCCAAGCATAAGAGCTATTATATACTTTTTCAAAATTAAAGACTATTGTACATAAGTTTAACTCGTTAAGTTTACTAATAAACTCAGGTTTTTTCCAGACATCAACATTTAAAAAATAGTGTTCATCAACAATAATTAAAGCACGCAACTCGTTTAGATCGTTTGGCGACTTAACTAATACAAATTCTGAATCTAAATAATTATTTAAAGCTTTGTAATAATTATTAAACAAGCTATGTCCAACAACTTCAATTTCAAATACACCTAACAACCCTATTTTATCCATATCAATTTATTTAAATAAATTCAGCAAGTTATCAACTGCAACTTATATTAATATAGCATACTAATGCTGTTTTTATAAAATTTAAAAGAAATTTCGATGTGTATAATTACCCTGTTTATATACAGCTCGAGATATATTATTATTACTCATATATTTTGAAAATCTACTTTCAAAAGCATCAATATGTGGGTAATCTGTTGTATTAAATTCTTGTAATAATTTATTAAAATTAAGATAACTTTTATTTACTAAAAAATTTTGATCGGAAAAATTTTTAACATATAAAAATTTTTCATCTTCTTTATAAGATTGACTTCTTGGATGATCCAAACTGTCAGCCCAGTTTAATGTGTAGGTATATGGTTCTGATGTTTGCTTATCATGAGTTAAACAATCCATGATAAAATTAGTCATAGAGGTAGGTATACTATCTCCTGTTAAAAAAAATAAATATTGTGTTTTACTGAAAAATAAAGCTGCCATTCCATATAAGCAAATTTTATAATGTAAGTTGCATGTAAATTGCGATTCAGTTAGATTAAAGTATTCTAAAATATCATGTAGATATTCATTTACACAAAAATAATTATTAATAAGCTTTTTTTTACGTAATATCTCACAATGCTCTTTAACAGCTATGTAGTTATCACATAAATTAATAATAATATTATAAGGTAATTTTATTAATTGTGTTGTATTAAGTATGCGATTTTCATCAAGAACATATTGATAGTCTCTATCGTAACATTGTGTAAAAAAACTAACTTCTTTTTCGAATTGATAGTACATAATTAGCTTAAAATAGATTTACATTTTGCAATGAAGTTGCTATGACTTTTGCGTATTTCAAATTGATGATACAGTATATCTAAGCTGTTATGACTATACGTAGTACCAATACCAAAATCTCTATTATTATTTAGTTTCCATTTAGGAATTTCAGAAGAAGTAGCTTTAAATAATTTTACTTCATAATTATTTTCTTCACATAGCCATGTTAACTCTTCACCTACATCACTCCTATTACCTTTCTGCATTAATGATGGCTCACCCAATTCTTTAAATAAATCTACAGGAAAAGCTAGACACGCAGGACCAGCATATAAATGATTATGTGGATTATGATTACACATTTGCTCTATACCTATAATACAATTATCTTCTTTTAGCTCATCGAGAATTATATCGTAAAGGTTAGGCACCAGAGGTATGCAATCAACATCAAAGAATATAATATACCTACTATTACAACTTATAGCAGTCTCTGTTAAAAAGTCACCGTGATTTGAATCAATCTTTACCTGTGTTATAGGTAAATTAAATTTGTCAAAAACCGCGCGTTGCAACTCACATACCTCATCTGATATGTTTGAATTGGCGTATGAAAAGGCTTCAAATAAAGTTATGTTATTATCTCTGTCCATTAATTAAGAAATTAGTGATGACCATATACCCTCAGCTGTTTTTTGTATTAACCCTGGCTCAGTCCAGCCTGATACTAATGCTCTCTTCTCTATAATTTCATTATAGAGGTGATCTACTGGTCGGTTAAAGTGGAAATCATCAAGTACTAGTTTTGCGCCATGTTGGCTTATTATATATGCATGAGTACACCTTGAATAGCTTTCTGTGGAAAAATAGGAAATTTCTCCAGCTACTTTTTTCTCTGCTGGTATTGCGTATTTACCTGTCCACACGTCTCCAATCCATAATATATCACCTTTTTTTGCTTCTAGTTCATTAATGCTTTGCTCAAGAAATTCTTGAATTTTAGGAACACTTTGCAAGTCTACATCATCTTCAAAAATTACTCCATACTGAATTTCATTTTGTATTATTTGCTGTAGAACGTATTGATGCTTGAGTGATAAAGAGAGCTCACTACACTTAATACTAGCACTAATGCATTTAATTTCATCAGGTAAAAAAGCTTCTACCCACTCTATAGAGTAGGATAAGCTCACTGCATCGATATCTGCTGACAAGGTATTTTTACGCTCTGCAGCAGGTGTATGATGTAAAATAAAGATTTTTGTTTTATTATTCACGCTTTAACATTATATGTGGTTTATTTGTTTTATTTGGTCTTAATTCGTAATCATAAAACCAGTTATTATTATCCTCTAGTTGGATCTGCTCCCATAAAGGTTTAATATTAGTAAAGTATAGAGCAATTATACCTTGGTCATTTGTCTTTGAAATTTTATAACTCTCTGCTAGGTCTACCAAATCATTAAATGTATTGTCGTCTATTATAGACGTATCATATAGCATAATTGTTGTTTGCGGGTAGTCTATATTAAAATTGTACTTTGTAGAGAGCTCACTATATAACGGATCTTCTTTTATAAACTGAACCTCTAAAGTCCAGGTATAATTTGGATATGTATCGGAGTGTGCTAAAAATTTACCTGCTTTTTTAGCGTTAATAATAGGCATTATTGAGCTATATATTTTCATTCCGGCATCAATATAAAATATATAATCCCACTGCTTAAAAAAAGGGTTGAACAAATTTAATTTATGATATTGAAACTTTTTCTGACGCCAAAAATCTTCACGAGGTATTGAAATAAATTTATCGTTAAATTCTGATGTAAAAGAAGTATCAGGAAAATGTTTTATAATAACATTATTCGATTTTAGTAGTGGGTGATTTAGTTTATCAGAGTCTACTAGATCATTTCCTATGACAATGCATATATCACCCATGTATTCATATAATAATAACTCACTGAGTGTTTGTATTAGACGGTCAAAAAAAATATCGTTTGTTACAAGAACTGTGCATATAGTATTACTCATAAATATGTTTTTTCCAATATGTTATATTTAATTCGGTTAAAGTATTTTTTAAGATCTGTTGAAAGCTATATATCGACGAGTTAAGAAAGTCTGCTGTTACACTATGCCAATCATCTACAAATAAAATAGGTAGGTGTTTAAACTGATTATAACAATCATCATATTTTATAATAGGTATTGTTTTTAAATAAAGACATTCCCAGACTCTATAACAATCAACACCATTACCGGGTGGACTTACACAAAAAATACTTTCAGCTAAACTAGTTAGATAGTTGGTTTGATCTACCTTACTAGACATTACAATGCCGTTTTGTGAGGTTATATGATCTATATAACTTCTTGCTTGGAAGTTAGTGTTTATGTCAAAGTTCTTATAGGCTAAATACTGTTTAATAGGCGAGCTATCGATTATCTGATTGAGTAGTTTTAAGTTACCGTGTGGGTATTGTTGATTTGCTACCCCTATAGGTAGTGCAAAGAGTTTTTCGTGGTTAAGAGCTTTGTTTTGACTGTACCATTTTAATACCTTTTTATCGTTCAGGTGGTTAATATAAGCATCAGTAAAAGCGGCATCTGAATTATGTGATATAAATATATACTTATTTTTTAGTAACGGAAAGATTTTATTAAAAAATCTATCTAAAGTCCAGTTGTTTACAAATATTATACGTGCGTTTTGAACATAGTCGGGTAATGTAACGGTAAGATCGTTATAGTAAAATGTATTATAGTTATTATTCTGCTGTTGTTTAACTACAAAATCGCAATTACTTTCTCCTACAGAATTACCTTCTGGTATAACAGAAACATCTGCTAATGATTGAAATCTCTCTCCGGTTATAAAATTTTCTATATTCATAGTATTCTACATCCAGGATCCAGCCCACACATGACACGCAATTGTTTCAGGCTGTAGGTATATTTTATAATCAGGCTTTTTATTAATATCCGTATTCGGGTAAGGATAGAAAAACGACACTGGTAGTACTAGCATATTTGTAAAATTTTCAATATGCTTAAATACCTTTCTTGTTATAAAATATGGACCGGTTGTGTTGATGATATCCATACCATCTCTATAACCGATGGCCATATCTAAGTTCAACATATCTGCTATAACATCATTTTTGGGTGTTGTACCTATAAGCCCGTTAAATAGACTTGGGAATCCATCGTATGCTACACCGCAGAAAAAATCGAGATCGAGTAAATCGTCAAACATTTTCAGCAATATAAAATCTGTATCTAAGTAAACGCCGCCGTATTCGTATAAGATTTGAGATCGAACAATATCTGATTTCTGTCCATTATTAGGCGTACTATTAAACGCATCTATATTCTTAAATTCACTCAATTGATTAATATTATTCTCTGTCCATAGAAAATATTTCCAATTATTTTCTAAGGCGAAGGTTTTGACATGCTCGCACATCTCTTGCTCACGCTGCGGCATATTACCACCTATCCAAACTTGATGTATAATCTTCGGTATTTTATCTTGCTGGACCGGGTTACCTCGATGTAGATTGTATCTATTAATTAAAAGGTTCCAGTTATCTTGATGTGACCTAGAGTTGTTATACTCTACGGATAATTTCATCGATTCGTCAAATGTCGGCCAATTAGTTTTCATAATACCTCTTTTTCTGAGTCGTTGTGATATTTTTCGTTGACATTAAGGTATGTCAACTGTGGGTTGAGGTATAGAGATGTCACAGACACATTCGATGTAGATCTTATAAGATGCCTACACTTTGATAATAAAATCATATCAGTAAGAACATTAAGACCTTTTACATAGCCAGAAAGGTCTTTAAAGTTATTATGTATACTAATAGTACTATTACCTCGTATCGCGTTAACATTGTAAATTACCTTTTTACCGTATTGTTCTTTTATAAAGTTAACAGCATCTACACAATCTGTAGCTAGGTATATATAATCATAACTATCTACTACCTTATCTATCTCTGCTTTAAACAACTCTAAATCAACAGGTGCATGTTTATGTGTGGTACCGTGCATACCTATTAAAAATTTGTCAGTACGTCTTATATGAACACCTAACACATTATTCTCTTCAAATACCTTGTAATGCGGTGATAATTTTTGTTCTGTAGCGTCATTAAGAATAAAGTAATTTGAGTAGATATGGTTCATGGTAGCTCGAAAGCTACCACCCTTTTGTAATACCAATTCTGTATAATCTCGAACCACTTGAGCAGGTTCTTTCAAATCATGAATTTGTTTGAAATAATACTCCCATACATTACTACCACGTGCCGAATCATAATATAGCGTTTCATCACCCCACATAACGAACCACTTTTCATTATTGTTAATACACTGTGATATATGACGCGCTGTATCATTTGAAACAGCAAAGAATCCTTTATCTGTACCTTTAATTACTTTCATTATCTTAAATCTATGTATTTGTGATTAGGGCTTTGAATCAATAGATCAACTCCATTATACGGGTCGATTCTATTATTACCTTTCGTAGGTATTGCATTAATGATGTTCTTACCTTCGCTGAATAGGCTAGCCCAGAAGCTAAATGAACCAACACTTAAAACAGAATTGTTATGCGAGGCAAGAAAGCAGATTGTCTCTCTTTCATTACCAGTAAAAATTTGAGCGTTATACTTTTTAATTAAAGGTAGTATATATTCACTATCTGTTGGTGTATCAGTACAAATAGTAAGTTTGTTAAAATTAATCATATCTAGTGCCTTATGATAATACTCTACAGGTAAAAGATCGGGGTGATTAGTTTCTCTCAAATCACCCAACCTTATGTGTATAGCTGCGTGATCAGAAGGTATATCATAATTAATAAAATTGTACCAGTCCTTAATTTGTTCTTTATACGGTAAGAAGTATTTTTTTCTCTGAAAGAATCCTTCGAGTATAATTCTTCTAGGGGTAGGATCATTACAGACCGCCTCTAAATCAACATCCGGATGCGCCCATTCGAGCGTTTCTGTGTAATTATAATTGCTACTTGTCCCTATTCTCTGTACTGGATTCTCGTAATATGCGTAACCTGGTTGATTATAATTTAATTCAAATCCATTCATAGAGAATTCTCTATGATTTTGATCTATTCCTAATAATTTAAATTTTAACCTTTCGGATATAGTTCGCCCGATCATGTGCTGACACAACTGGTTTCCGTGTCTAGATCCGGAAATATGATTAACAATAACACTCATAATATGATTTAGTTTTTAAATATAATAATGCAATTACTAATTACCAGTAACACCCTCCTTCTATATTCTTATAAAATTGAGGCGTCTCTTCTATAGAAGGATATACCCATGAATCATTATAAAAATACTTGCCGATATTAGAGTTATTCCATCTTTCGCCTTTTATACCGAATAGAATTTGCAGTGGACCTCCTAGGTGAATACCTTTCTTTCCGTTCTTTTTAGCGTGCGCTACAAGTGGAAGCGATGTAGCACCTGCACCTACAAGCAAAACATCATACTGTATATTATCCATCTGCCTTTTTAAATCTGCTACCATCTCTAACCAACTAGCATACTCACTAGGTGTATCTATACCTGGTGAGTGCTGATGTTTTATTGTTATAAGTTCAAAATCTGGTAGAATGCGCTTATCGTCCCATATCTTATCACGTTTAGTATACTGCGACTTTATTGTCTCGATAAAAGGCGAAATAACTAATACACGTTTACCCTTTAAATGCTCCGTCCATGGTGAACCTGAATAAAAAGGCTCTAAGCTTTGAAGGTCAATTAGTACACTTTTATTATTATAGCTTTTAATTATATTATATTCAAAATCTCTATTAAAAGACGACCACAACGGTAACGAGTCTATGTAAGGCAGACTGTTAGAGATTTCTTTAATAAAGTCTACTCTAGATTTTTCTGTCTGCGGAAAAACTCCTGCATTTTCATATATCTCTTTCTCTACCACTGACCACCACTTAACTGGTAATCCCTTAGATGTATATTCATAATAATTACTGATACACATTAATTCACAATTTCCAATCTTCCCACAGGCGAATGGAGCATCAGTTTTAAATTGTTCATTTAAATAAAAACTACCGTCAACGAAATTTATGTTACTCATAATTATTAAGCTTGTAAAATTTGTAATATACGAGTTGACATACCGTTCATAGTAAAATATTTGTTATACACACGTTTACCATTTTGAAGCATTTCTTCATATTGTTGATCGGTTACACTTTCTAAAATAGTCTTTAGTTTGTCAATGTTATCTATATGCAGAGTAACACAAAAACTATTCCAATCAATTACATCATTAAATGGAAACCATTCTTTATCGTAAATAACTACAGGTACAGTGTTTAACTGTAACACTTCATATAATCTAAAACTCTGCGCCCCATAACCTCTAGGACATAGAGAAAATTTTGAACGTTTAGTTATATCTATAAAAGTATTAAAGCTATCTTCGCTAACTGTACTCGTCCAGTTCTTGCCCAAAATTAAGAAAGAACTATCATTTGAGTATCGGTTATATATTTCGGTTCTGATACTATGTGTAATAGAACCTACAAATGAACAGAATATATCTTTTTGTACGAGTTGTGTTTTTTGCTCATCAATTGGAGAACATATTAACGGTATAGGTATACCGTTTCCATTACCACCAGCTTCAAAACTTAAAGTACCTATCGGTAATTGCTCTTTTACCGCATCATCATGTTGCGATACAGTAAAATATTTGCCTATAGGAAGTGAGTCTAAGTAAGGTTGAACTAAATTAACATTTTTATTTGTAATATACACATTAGTCCAAAAGATAGGTATTAGAGTGTATCCTGTCTTATCAAATTCATTTTTATGCTCCTTATAAAAACTATAAAAATGTTCTTCCAGATAATGACCTTTATGGTAGGGTGGGTATACTGGATAATCAGCGGCCGGTCTTAAGTTTTTAAAGTCAATACTCATTTAAGTTTATTTCTAACAATATTAAGTAAATTAATCTTATTATCTATACCCACTGTCCAATTAGCATGGTGTATAACAATGTCAGGCGGCACGGTAAAATCCTCTGCCTCAGATGTCCAGCCACCTTTATAGGTATTCGGTTCTTTGCCAGGTTGTGCGGCTATATGGCCATATGTCCAGTATTTTGCAGGTAGAAACGACCAATCTATAGCAATTGATGGAAACTGACTACTATTAAGTAAGTGGTTTGCTAATACTTGCTCCTGACTGAAAGAGTCTAGATTACCTAAAATAGTTTTAAAGAATGATCGAACTTTCTTATTATTTTTAACAGCAAAGAAACCTGTATTAACCCCTCCTAATACATCATTTTGAAAGACAGCATCTTTATTTTTTAGACTATTAATAATATCATCATAGATATCACCGAAGAATTGAATATCGGGATCTATAAACATAAAGATCTCATCTTCACCACATTTTTCTATACCTTCTATAAAACAGTTTACTTTATCCCGCATTGTATCATGCCACCCTTCTGTTTCAAAATTAGCTGTTTTACAGTACTGTGGACGATGTAGTATTGTGAGCTCTATTTCTTTATGATATGGAAAAGTTGGAATAAAGTAGTCTGTTAAAAACTTTTTATGTGAATCCGTAAATAGTGTATAAACTTTGATTTTCATTTTAATTTAAGGTTAAATTGATTACTGTGTCTTCGTAGGAACGTTGCTTTATCTTCACTTTCATATAATTCGTTTTGAGAATATGTATCATCAAAACCTTCGTTTGTTATAGAGTGATGATCATGTTTAATAATAACTTGGTCAAAGTATTTTTGTTTACCTAGTATGTTACCAACTTGGGTAAATTCCATATCACACCACAAAGATTTATATTCTGGGTTATATATATAATTAAATCTATTATAATACTTTCTACCTAAAATGCAAAGGGTATTAAGTCTATCTTGCTGTACACCATCATTAAACCAGATGACGCCATCAAAATCCGGAAAGCTTTCACACATACGTTTAATTATGATTGCATCGTAACCTCTAACAATCGGTATCATATCATCTGATGCAAGTAATACAATTTGAAAATCACGCTGCATAACACCAGCATTAATAGCTTCAATTTTAGTCTTACTATCACCATATTCTACTTCAAGATTATCATATGTTTTAAATCTATCTCTTACTATAGAATTATTCATTGATAGATCATCACTATCACACGTAATTAGAAACTCTACATTACATTTATTGGATAGCAATTCATAGTACTTATCTAGGGTATTAAAGAACTTATCAACTCTACCTCTTGTAGGAAACTTAACCAAAAGCTTAGGTTCTTCATATATAAACTTATCTGAGATTTTAACATCCTTATATTGCTGTCTTATATTCTGAAAAGCTTTATATTTCTGTTCGTACGCGCTTACGTAAGCAGGATTGTTATGAGTACCTCCAAAGTCAATTCCAGTATCTTCTTTAGTACTATCAAATTTATTTTTATACCAGCTCATACCCTCTATATGAATATAATATTTGGTTGCGAGATCGACATTACCAATCTTAAGATTATGTTTCTTGATATCTTCCAGAAATGTAGATCCAATATCATATATCTTATCAGTCTTGAAGCTAATCGTCATTCTTTCCTCATCAAAGAAAGTAATATTATGATGTTTAATTTTATCTACGTCAATAAAGCAATGCCATGGATTGACTCTATTATGGATAGACTTACCGCCGCGATCACCTTCTACTTTACCCATAATAGCTAAATCCATATCTTTAAATTGCTTAAAGATAGAACTGTGATCTTGCGTAAAAATAACGTCAGTATCAACAAGCAGCGCGTATTTTGTCTTACATAGTCTTAAAGCTTCATTAACACCGTTACCGTGACTCATTCCTGGTCGCGTTATATATGGAACTTTATGTTCGTCGAGTAAGTTTTTTGTTTCATCATTAGTTGAGTTATCAACAATAATAACGCGCTGTGTTCTATTATGAACATGCATCCATGACTTTAACATTGTTAGTGTTATATCAGGCGTATTGTATGAGCAAGTAATTAGAGTTAGATTGTCCATTTAGATTTTATACTCTTAAGATTTTTAATAACATCCTCCCTACTAGTTTGTGGGCACATATTTGGATAAAAGCCGTGTTTCTTATTGTATACCTCTCTACCGGCATTTATATTTTTGAACCACTCTTCCTTATTATTAGCAGTTGTGCTCCTATCAATAGAGTCAGATGGTATACTCAAATATTTTATACTATCGTGTATATCTGCAAACCACCAAAACGGAGGATGGCCGTTAGCTTTTATTATTCTAAATGTATGATCGACATGCTCCCAGGCATTATAAAATTTATCATCATGTAACCCAACGTTTTGTAGTATCTCTTTTGTAAAGAAACTAAATAACCCTGCTACGTGTTCATATAGATCAATTTTAACATCGCTTGAATACTGAATAGTAATCTTTGGATTGGGGGTAGATTCATTATCTAATAAATGTCTGTTGTGTAGATCATAATTAGAAATTAATTGCTTTCTATTAAAAGGTGTACCTGGTCCAAAGTTAAAGTGCTGTATGCCTGTTTCCCTACTTGCTTCTACATAACGGTTAAAAATTAGTTCATCCAATACAATTGTATCATCCTCAATAATAAAGATGTAATCACAACCCTTATCTAATAGATGTTGCATAGCTATATTCTTCGATTTACCTACACCTAAATTAGTTTCATTATGATGAATATAGTAATTATACCCTGGTAAGTCTAATTTATCACCATCATTCACTATGATAAATTCAGCCCAATTACAATGAACCATACTATCTAGTAATTTCTTAAGATAATCTGGTCTGTTACATGTAATAATACCTATACCTATACTGGATTTTGTATCCATCACTACAGCTTAAAATTATTTTGTTTATCCTTAATATCCATACCAAACTTACTAAATAGCTCTTTCTCTTTAGTTTCTTGCTCAAGAGCTGCTTTTTGCTGCCTTACAAGAGCTTCGAGTTCGTCCAGCTTTTCTGGGTTAAATAGGGAATGCTCATCTCCGTATGGTTCCCCATCAGCGTTTATATATTCACATATTATATCAACTCTCCTTTGAGGATCGGATGGTAATATTATTATAGCAGGTGAATCATCCTTAGGAAAGAATACATCCGCATCATAATTCTGTTCGTATTGTGCAAATAGAGCTTTGAATATATTATCTATTTCCTTAATATAATCTATATTTGTATCTCTAAGTCCATCCTCCTCTATCTTAATTGATGCATCATACTCAAGTATAAATATAATATCTAAATGCCTCATAGATTCCTTTGTTAGAGTAATGCATTTATCAACGTATTTTTTATCATATGATTGAAGCTGATCAATCATAAAATTTAAAATATCCCATTGAGAATCGGTTGTAGTTGAAGAAGAATGCTTTAGATCTTTTTCCTTTATTAAATCTCTATATGTTTTATCAGGTGTCACATAATTAGACCACACTGATATGAAGTTTTTAATTAAGGTAGTCTTACCTGTATTTGCTGTACCTGAAAAAGCTATTCGCATACTGATATATATATACTCAATTATATATTTTTCAAGAAGGAATCCCATTCAAATTTATAAATACTTAGAATAAGACCGTTTTTAGGCTTAAATGTTTATATTTAAATTTTTATACAACAATCCAAGAACCCAATCCAATCTGAATTGAGCATTAAAGCGATCACTGATGTAAAACAAATCACTACTAATATCTTTTTTACTCCTATAACCATAGGTATCTAGCGGACTTCTATCGTCACGACCATAATAATCAGTAATGGCAAGCCATTTGGACTGTGCAGCAATCACACCAGCATAAGGACGAACAATATCTTTTACAGGTTCTAAAGATACACCTTGTGTATAAAAATTATTAAATATATGTTTAGTCAAAAGCATGTAACGCTATCGTGCTTTCTTTTCGAGACGATTTTTCGTCTTTCTTTTCATATTATTTTATCTTTCTGTTGTTCGTAATCCCAGAAATAATCTTCATTATTACCAATCTATCTCTTCTAAACTATATTTTCAGGTAAGTTCTCCACCAACTTTAATATCTTTAATTGCTCTTTGAGGCTCACTAGTAAATTCTGTCATATAACTATAATCAGTATATTGTGTCCTTTTATTTTCAACACTATATACAGTTAGATCTATTTTATAACCTGGGTTTTTATCAAGCGGAATATCTACCCAAGCATCATCGTGCCATATAATTCGATTATTTGGGTAAGCATAAAAATTACCATTGTCCATTTTAAAAAGATGAGCACATTTATGCTCTGGAGTTTCAGAAAAATTTGTATCAATTATTGCTTTATTTTCCCAGCTCCAATCTAAAGTAAACATATAATCACCCCACTCTTTTTGTCCTTTAGGGTTAATTAATTTTGCTCTCAATCCCTTTAGCCGGGCTCTTGATTGCACATCAACATACGGGCTAAAGCAATCCCAATACATCGCGTGTTCTAGTGGTACGGGATCACACTCTTTCCAGCAAAACGCTGTAATCGGCCTACGTGTCCAGTTAACACCGTTAGTTAAAAAAGCTTCAAAAAGTGGAGCTCTCTTTTCCATAGAAGCAACTGAATGTACATCGCAGTGAGTATATTCCCCCTTACCTTTTTCATGATTATAAAGAAACTCATTCCTTATTAAACAGGTAATTGTTGGTATATTATGATTTAAATATGACATAACATTTAAATACTAAACCTTGAGAGAGTTAGGTTGTTATTGTAAGTATTTATACGCGTAGGGCCAGATTCCATAGAAGTAGATGAAGTCGAGGACTAAAGTTAACATTCATAGCTTTAGCATATTCAGCTACAGCAGGTGCTTTTTCTATGTGCTCTTCTCTTGAACCACAACAAGGCATAAACCAAATTCTATGTAACGGTACTTGAATATCTTTATCATCTTTTACATACTTACGCCAGATCTCTTGAATATCCTCAGATCTATTAATAACAAACTTAAAGCCTGAATTATGTTCCTTATGCCATTTAAGTACTGCAGGTTTATATGTCTTCTCCTCAGGATCACCGTTAGTTGTAAGCTTAGGGGAGGTAGTAAACGTAGCATTAAAATCAGTAACCCATTTATTATCAGGCATAATTGTAGCATTAGTTTCAAAATCAATTCGAGGTAAGAAGCCATACCGATCAATAAATGCGTATGTAAATTTAAGTAATTGATCTTGCCTTACAAAAGGCTCTCCACCTGTATACTTGAGAATAGCGTTGTTTTTAAGATGATTAATAAAATTATTTTTTTCCATAAGCTCGAAAGTATCTTTAAAGCTTATTTTATTTTTCTTTGACCATGAAATATATGAGTCACACCCGTATGGTGCAGCCTCAGAGATAAACCCGGGACACCTAAGATTACATCCAAAAAATCTCATAAACACCGATGGCTGACCTACAAATTCACCCTCACCTTCTATGGTGAAAAATATTTCAGGTTCGTTATTTTCTCCTGCAAAAAGCAAAAATTCGCTATCAATATCAATCATATATTATAATTATAACTACTTTAAAATAAAAAACAAGTTTTTTATAAAGCTGTACTATCCAAAAGTTCTAATAATGTATTTTATTATAAAGCTGATTTTTATTTAAACTTTTTAAATAAAAATTATATTTTGTTATCTTCCTACTGCACGTTTTTGAGCATATTTTAATTCTATTTCTGAGCCGACATATTGTACTTTTACTTTTGTAAGAGCGGTATCAAGTTTACTTTTAACTTCTACTTGATCTTTACCAATTGCCATAATCCAACTTGTTACAATTCCTTCACCACCGTGAAATGAATAGTCATATTCAGACGCGGCAATTGTATCTTTCGGCAATGCCTCATATGCTTGTTCATCAACAATAAATTTATAGCGTTCGATTGGGTGTACTTTACCAACAACTGGAAAATTATCGTCAACTCCATATTTATATTTGTTTGAAAATGGCGGTGCATTAAGTTTTAACTTTTGAAGTCCTGGACTTTTTGGTAAAAAATAATCAATATTTGATCCAATGGTACTCTTATTTGACTTAACCCAAGAACTTGCTTCTTTTGCTGCAATTGTTTGGTCAAAAGGATCCCACCCTCCAGCGCCATCTTGTGGGTCAAATGAGTACAAGAAAAAATCCCCGTCAGATGTTTTTTCATATTCATATATAAGATCCTTGGATGTGATCTTTACAAGGTCACCGACTTTAGAAGCTTCTGCTATATATGTTTTAAATGTAATCATGTTATTTTAAAAAATATTATCTACCTGTCAATTTATTAACTTTTTTAATTAGACTATTTACCCCAGTTAACTCTTTTTGAGCTTTTTTTCTTATACATCTTACCCTTAATTTTTCTGCATTGAGCCTTTGTAGGTCTGCAAGCAGGGTAAGAACCCTTTGATGTATTTTTTCTTCCACACGGCCCGCCTGTTTTACAGTTGATCCAACCTCTAAATTTTTTACCTTTTTTATCAACTTGCGGTGCAAACCAATCGCGTAAGTTTTCTAGTAACTGTATTTGAGACATTTGTTCCATTACTTTATTTTACCTCTACGATTTACACATTTTTGAACATACCCTGAAGCATACGCACTAGGCCATACATCGTATTTAGCTTTAGCTTTTGATTGACATCTAGATCGTAATTTACTCTTTGTTTTCTTTTTTGGCTTATATTTCTCTAATAATATATCTACCGTTTCATTAAAAGTAACACCCTCGTCAAGATTATGTTTTTTATTACTTAAATACGACATATTATTATTTAATCGATTAAATAATAATATCATATGATAATTAAAAAAACCTCTCGTAAGAGGAAGGAATTGGATGTGACTCATGAGTTTACAGAACATATTAAGAAGAACTTTGATTGTTCAAGTTTACATCTTAAAAAGATGTTTCCGCTAACAGATAATCAACAGAAATTTTATTATTCATCTCAAAATAATAAAACTAATATGATTTTTTTAGATGGTCCTGCTGGTAGTAGTAAGAGTTACCTAGCTGTGTATACAGCAGTAGAGCTATTGAAATCTAGACAAATAGACAAAATAATTTATATTCGTTCTGTAGTAGAAAGCTCTTCTAGATCAATAGGATACCTTAAGGGAGATGAAAATGAAAAATTTCATCCATATATAATGCCTATGATGGACAAGCTTAATGAAATATTAGATAAGTCTGATATACAGCTACTCTTAGATCAAGAATATATAAAAGCAATACCGGTAAACTTCGTAAGAGGACTAACCTTCCATAGATGTGCTGTTATTTCTGATGAGATACAAAATATGACTAAAGGAGAGCTTACTACCATTTTAACTAGATTTGGTAGAAATTCTAGATATTTTATGGTGGGAGATAGTAATCAAGCAGATATTAAAGACTCTGGGTTTAATCAAGTCTTTGATGCATTTAATACAGAGCATTCTAGAAAGAATGATATTCACTGTTTTAAATTTGAATCGTGCGATATAGTACGCTCAGCTATACTCAAACATATTACTCAAGTACTTAAGGTCTAACCCCACGAAGTACCTGCAAACGGATTACCCATTCCCTGAGTAACTCTATTACCAACAGAAGCGCCGTTATTTGGAGCAGGCTGTGCTACTGGTTGTACTGGAGGAGATTCGACGACAGCAGTAGTATTAGAGGGTAAGGTGACATCTTGTATTGCTTGAACTTGTTTCGCAGGTCTAAATATGGCTGAGTTTTCCTCATGCTCAAAGACCTCAACAGCCTCTACCCAACATCTACCATAAGTTAGAGAATCAATATGCTCTTGTGCAATACCATATACAGTCTCTGCAACTCTCTCAACACCTACTCCGTTATCAAGTACTCTAAGTTGAATAATACCCTTACGATCTAGCTCTTTGAAAGCTTCAAGCTCCGGATCATCAGCAGCTATTGTAGTTGTATGATCAAAGATATGTTGTAGTTTAGCTTTGAGCTCCTTAAGACCTCCAAAATCAACACACCAGTTCTTATCATCTAAAGTCGATGCACCGAACCAAAGCTTAGCTTTGAGCTGATACCCGTGAAGAAACCTACAGTGTGAATGACTCGCGCGCCATTGTCTAAATGCGCATGAACCGAGTTCAATAATTTTTGTGCTTTGGTAACTCATATACTATATTATACGAATCAATTATAAAATTCAACTGACTTTTTCCAGTTTTTTTAATTTGTTCGTTAAATATCTTAGCACTAATAAAAGCCCGTTTAACCAGTTGTATTTCTGCATCATCAAGAACATCAGCTCCCTGCGTCTTTTTAGTAAGCTGTTTTATAAAATCTTCTATTGATTCTGGGCTGGATGTAGGAATATTATTCGTTGTGTATAGTGATGTTATCCTCGGTCCTCTTAAATGAGTAATATCATTTATCCAGTTGACTAAATCTTGAACTTTAATAGATGGACCAAAATCCTCATCTTCAAAAGCATCAGCCCAACTGGGTCTCTGTTTTTGTCTCTTATCTTTAGTACCTCTAATTATTTTATTTTGGGAATCTCTAATTTCTACCTGATACTCACCACCTACACCTTTTTGACTACGTGTAAGTATAGCTGTGTATATTTCCTCATCGCCTTGACCACCTTGAAGACCTGAA
>Ga0181356_1000432_pt1 | contig 18002 bp, 21 predicted proteins | sample Fa13VDMM110SN_FD_130104 | JGI IMG/M metagenome (GOLD analysis project Ga0181356, IMG submission 130104) | Freshwater viral communities from Lake Michigan, USA - Fa13.VD.MM110.S.N | ecosystem: Environmental > Aquatic > Freshwater > Lake | place: USA: Michigan | collected 2013-09-24 | reverse complement strand
GGCTTGTCTTGACCCAAGCGCAGGACGCCAAGGCGGTCGAGGTGCTGCGGTCCACCTACACGATTGCGCCGTTTCCGGCCGCCTAAGCATGCCGACGAAGGATAGACAAATGCGAATCTATCGCGCTGAGTGCTGGGAGTTGAATCTCGGGTGCATCGTGTCTTGGCACGCCAGCAAAACCTCTGCCGACTCGTGGATTCGGTCGAACCGAGACAACCCCGGGTTCAATACCGGGCCAAGCGGAGTCACTGCGGTCGATTTCCCAAAAACAAAAAAGGAAATCATCGGCTGGCTGAATCAGCATTTTTCAACAGACAACGGTTAGGTGATTATTTCGCATTTGTGTGCGAAATCAAGGAGATCAGCATGACTTTCACGCCATCGGATGTTTGCAAGGTTTTTGCTCAGCACGGGTCTTTCGGGCTGCCGTCGTCGCCCTGCTTCATCGGTCACGCCCGTCGGGCAAACAAGGAGGCCGAGTTCGGCGCGCAGGCCGGGTGGGATTACATCTACTGGGCGGCCCGCGTCGAGGCCAGCAAGAGCGAGGCGGACCTGCTGGCTGCAGCGCACGGCGCCGCGATGGAGGCGTGAAATAGCTAGGCTCTTGGCGCATAATCGGCGCCAATGACCCACACCGATATGATGAACGCCGTCATGCTCGCCCTGTCGCAGGATGGCCACGCGACGTTTCGCGCAAACGTCGGGCTGTTTTTTACTGCGGACGGGCGGCCAGTTCGCACCGGGCTGCCGGTTGGATTCTCGGATCTGTTCGGCCACCGGGCTGGCGATGCTCGAGCGTTCTACCTCGAGGTCAAGACCGGCACCGGGCGCTTGACCGCCGACCAGAAGGCGTTCCTGGCTGCAATGAAAGCCCGCGGGGCGCTGGCAGGTGTTGTGCGAAGCGTGCAAGACGCCAGGGAAATTCTTGGCGGCAGGTAACATGAGCATCGGCACAGGATAGGTCGACGGACCGAAAAGGCGATTCATCACGCCCTGCCTGACGCCACCACCTTGATGTCTTCGCTTTGGATGAAAGCTGACAATGAATGCTCTACAGTCCTTCCGCGATGCGATCGCGGCTGCTGGCCTGACCCCGCCGTCTGAGATTATCGGCGACGGCAAGCTGCACCGGTTCTCCTCGAGCGGCAAGCCCCGCGACGAATCGGGCTGGTACAAGCTCTTCGACGACGATCGGCCGGCCGGCGCATTTGGCTGCTGGCGGGCTTCGATGAGCGTCAACTGGAAGCACGACGTCAAGCGCGAGTTCTCGCCCGAGGAGCGTGCCGCCTGGCGCCAGCGCATGCTGCAGTTGGAGGCCGAGCGCGAGGCCGAGCGTCAGCAGGCTGTCGAGTACGCGGCGAAGACGGCCGCCAAACTGTGGGCTGCCGGGCGCGAGGATGCGGCGCACCCGTACCTGGCCCAGAAGAAAATCCCGGCGCTTGGCGCGCGCGTGCTGAAGGACATGCTGCTGATCCCCATGAGGGCGTCCGCGAAGGAGCTTGTCGGCCTGCAGCGCATCTATCCCGACGGCAGCAAGCTGTTCATCAAGGGCACGCCCTTGACTGGCGCCTACGCCAAGGTCGGCACGCCGGCGCGCGACGGCACGGTCGTCATCTGCGAGGGCTATGCCACCGGCGTGTCGATCCACATGGCCACCGGGCATTGCGTCGTCGTGGCTTTCAATGCCGGCAACCTTGCCGCGGTGTCGCAGAAGATCGTCGCGGCGCTGCCCGATGCACAGGTCGTGATTGCGGCGGACGACGACGCGTTTACGGCGGGCAACCCGGGGCTTACCGCGGCGCGCGCGACGGGCCTGCCGATCGTGGCGCCCGTCTGGTCGGGCGAGCGCGGCCAGGGCACGGACTTCAATGACCTGCACGCGGCCGAGGGCCTCGATGCCGTGGCCGCCTGCTTCATGCGTCCTGCTACACTTCCAGAACCGGGTTCCGTATCCGACAAGCGGACTGTCCAGCCGGACGGTGACAGCAACAACGCCGGCAGCAGCGACGTCGAGGCTCATCCTCCCTTGTCGGTCGCTGCCGTCCACGAACAGCCGGGCTCCTTGGTCTGCCAGCCAGAGCCCGGCTCGGACGTCATCCCTGACTATCACGACTGGCTGCCCGACGTGAACGACAAGGGCAAGCCCCTGTCGACGATTGAGAACGTGGCCGAGGTCTGCCGGCGCCTGGGCGTCACGGTGCGCTACAACGTGATCTCGAAGGAGGAGGAGATCCTCATCCCTGGCGCTGCGTTCAGCCTGGACAACAAGCAGAACGCGAGCTTGGCCTGGCTCCTGTCCGAATGCGCCAAGTTCCGAATGCCCGTCGATCGCGTGCCCGATTTCATTACCTACTTGGCCGACCGCAACCTGTACAACCCGGTCGCGCAGTGGGTCGGCAGCGTGCCGTGGGATGGCCGGGACCGACTCACCGATTTGATTGCTACCGTCACCGCGGTCGGCGAGGCCAGGGATCCGCGCGTCGGGCTCATGAAGCGGGCGTTCATTACCCGGTGGATGATCAGCGCCATCGCCGGCGCCTACCGGCCCACAGGCGTGAGCGCGCACGGGGTGCTGGTGTTCCAGGGCGCGCAGTACGTGGGCAAGACGAAGTGGTTTAAGCAACTGGTGCCTGGCGATCTCGGGCTGGTCAAGGACGGCATGTTGCTCAGACCCGACGATCGCGACAGCGTCATGAAGTGCGTTTCGAACTGGCTTGTTGAGCTTGGCGAGATCGACGCGACGTTTCGCAAGTCGGACGTGGCTGCCTTGAAGAGCTTCCTTACCAGCGATCGCGACGTGCTGCGCCGGGCCTACGCGCGCAAGGAGAGCGCCTTTGCTCGGCGCACGGTGTTCTTTGCCAGCGTCAACCCAAAAAACTACCTGCACGATGAGACCGGCAACCGGCGCTACTGGACGATTGAGTGTGAGGCCCTGGACCATTCGCACGGCATTGACATGCAGCAGTGCTGGGCGCAGGTTCACGCCATGTGGAGCGCCGGCGAGTCGTGGTTTCTGCAGCCCGAAGAGATGGAATTGCTCAACGAGCACAACAAGGATTTCGAGGTTATTGACCCCATTGAGGACCTGATCAGCAATGGGCTGGACTGGAATTCGCCAGAGCAGTACTGGAATTGGCGCACTGCAACCGACGTCTTGATGAAGCTCGGGCGTCAGCAGCCGACAAAGTCAGATGTGACGAAGGCCGGCACAATTATCCGAGGTCTGAACGGCGGTCGAGCAAAACGCACCGGGACCAGCCGATTGATGCTTGTTCCTGACACCCTAATGACGCCTCTCAGATGATGCGTCATTCTGTAAGTCATTGATTGTCGGTGACTAATACCACTATGACACCTATGACTCTTTATATAGTAGTAGTAGTAGTAAAGGGGGGAAACTGAGGGTGCGCGAGGCCCGCGTGAGAAACGGGCGCCTCAATGACATTTGTTGTCATGGTGACGGGTGGCGTCATTGGCTGGTTTTCTGCCGACCGTTGCGAACCTCATCTCTTTGCGTTAAATTCCGACCATGAATCCCTGCCACGATTGCAAGCTGGCCGAGTCGAACCCGGCGCACATCCTTTTTTCCGGTCAGTTATGCTGCGCTGCCCGCGGGCTGATGGGCTCGCCCAAGCGGTTTCGGCGTGAGCGTGCTGTTGCCCTGAAGGCCGCGCTCGAACCGGATCAATGGGCGCGTGTCAGGGCCCGGCTTGACGTTCTCATGCAAACTCGGTGACCTATGGCGGCTCGAAAGAACACCGGCGACACGTTTACGCAGGCAGCCTTTGATGAGGTGATAGCCAGGCTGTCTATGGGCGAGCCTCTGGCGGCGATTTGCCGTGACGAGCATATGCCTGCGGTGAGGACGTTTCACGATTGGAAGGCGCGCACACCCGAACTGGCCGCCCGGTTCGCGCACGCGCGCGATGATGGGTTCGACCAGATCGCGCTGCAAGCGTTGGAGATCGCCGACACGCCGGTCGAGGCGGTCATTGAGAGGTCGACTGCGCTGGGTGTTGAGACGACGCGCCAGGACGCGCTGGGCCATCGCAAGCTGCAGATCGAGACCAGGCTCAAGTTGCTGGCCAAGTGGGACCCGCGCAGGTATGGCGACAAGCTGGCCATTGGCGGGGCTGAGGGGCTTCCGCCGGTGCAGACTGAGGCGAATGTGACTCTGGACCCGTCCGAGGCCTACAAGCGGCTCCTGGGCGGTTCTGCGTGACCGTTCCGGCTGACTTTGACTGGAAGAACCCGGACTACGCGCCGGTTTGGGCTGCAAGGATAGAGCGGCTCAATCGGTTGCGGGCTGAGCCTGGCATGCTGCCTGGTCTGAAGGCGTTTTATGCCGATCACCCGGTCGAGTTCATCACCGACTGGATGTGCACGTTTGATCCACGCAACGTGGAGCGTGGCATTGATTCTGTGATTCCGTTCCTGCTGTTTCCCAAGCAGGCGGAGTTTGTCGAGTTTGTGGTGGCGCGTTGGCGGGCCCGCGAGGACTGGCTGTGCGAGAAGTCACGCGACATGGGCGTCAGTTGGCTGTGCGTGGCGATCGCCACCTGGATGTGGCTGTTTCACCCGGGTACTGTTGTCGGCTTTGGTTCGCGGAAGGAGGAGTACGTTGACAAGCTCGGCGACCCAAAGTCCTTGTTCTGGAAGATCCGCGAGGCGCTGAACCTGCTTCCGGTGGAGTTCAAGCCCGCGGGGTACAGCGAGCGCGCCCATGCTCTGAGCATGCGAATCGTCAACCCTGAGAATGGCAGCACGATCGTCGGTGAGTCCGGCGACAACATCGGCCGTGGCAATCGAACCTCGATCTATTTCAAGGACGAATCGGCGTTTTACGAGCGGCCCGATGCGATCGACGCGGCGCTGTCGCAGACCTCAAACTGCAAGGGTGACGTTTCAACGCCGAACGGCGCCGGTAATCCGTTCTATCGCAAGCGGCACAGCGGCAAGATCAAGGTCTTTGTGTTCGACTGGCATGACGATCCGCGCAAAGATCAGGCTTGGTACGAGCGCCAGGCCGATGCGCTGGATCCTGTTATCGTGGCGCAGGAGATTGATCGCTCGTACACCGCATCGGTGTCGAACGCGTGGATTGCTGGTGAGATTGTGCTGGCCGCTCGGCACCGCGGCCCGGCCGACGTGCAGGCTATTGGCCCGCTCATGATGGGCGTTGACGTGGCCCGGTTTGGCGACGACAAGTCGGCGATCACGCTTCGCCGGGGTCGCGTGGTTTACCCACAGATCGTGTTTGGCCAGTGCGACGTGGTCGATGTGGTCGGCCGGGTCATTCGAGCCATTGAGGACTGGGGCGAGATCCCCGCTCAGATCGCGGTTGACACGATCGGCATTGGTGCCGGTGTGGCCGACCTCCTGCGGCGCAAGTATCCGCGTCAGACAGTGGACGTCAATTCAAGCCTGCGCTTGTCCGATGGTCAGAACTTCAACCTGCGAGCCAGGATGTGGCGCGACCTGCGCGAGTACCTGAAGAACGGCGCGGTCATCCCGAGCGACCCTGAGCTATCAACTGACCTCACGGCGCTGCAGTACGAGTTCCGCGGTGGCGCTTTGCTTATGGAGTCGAAAGAGGATGCCAAGCGCCGCGGCATCAAATCTCCAGACAGGGCGGACAGTCTTGCGCTAACATTCGCGTTTCCGGCCCGTGACGCCTCGGATCTTCCGCCTCGGGCTGAGACTGAATACTCGGTTTTTTCGTAGGAGCGACCATGGCAGCATTGTTTAAGGCACCTCAAGTCCAGCAGGCACCGGCCCCGATCGAGGTCAAAGCGCCGGTCGTGAACCAGGAGCAAGTTGACCGCGGCATGGCGGATATCATGCGTCGTCGCAGGGGCATGCAGGCGACCGTTACCGGTGCTGGCGACTTGGGCTCGACCGCCGGCTCGGTGGCCAGCAAGTCGTTGCTTGGGATGTAATCGCCATGGCCGACTCGCGCGCAGACACTTGCCTGCTTCAGCACGAGCGGCTGAAGACCCAGCGCACGACCTTTGAGAAGGTCTGGCAGCAGATTGAGGACCGCATCAATCCGACCGATGTGCAGTTCTCATCGACCGTTGCCAATGTCACAAAGGGTCAGCAGAACACCGACAAGGTGTTTGATGCCACGCCCGGCCTGGCGCTTGACCGGTTCAAGTCGGCGATTCATTCGCTGGTGACCCCGCGCAATCAGGCCTGGCACAAGCTCAAGGCCTCGAACGAGGAGTTGAACGACGACCAGGAAGTCACGCGCTACCTTGAAGAGGTGAACAAGCGACTGTTCGCGGCACGGTACGCGGCGAACTTTGACACCGAGGTGCAGGGCTCGTACTACCAAGCCGGCAAGTTCGGCAGCATGGGCATGTACACCGGCGAGCGCCCGGGTCGGTCGCTGTTCTACCGATCGGTGCCGATGAAGCAGTTGTACTTTGCCGAAAATGAGTACGGCATCGTGGATCTGGTGCATCGCGACTGGTTCTGGACTGCGCGCCAGGCCTACGAGCGGTGGGGCACCAAGCTGCCGCGCGTGATCCTGAATGCTGCCGAGAAAATGCCCGAGACCGAGTATCGGTTCTTGCACGTCGTCAAGCCCAGGGCCGATGCGGACGTGTCGCGCAAGGACTACCGCGGCATGGAGTTCATTTCGTACTACATCTCCTACGACACTCGCGAGGTGATCGAGGAGGGCGGCTTCCGTGCGTTTCCTTACGCGGTCTGCCGGTATGACCTCACGGCCGGCGACGTGTATGGCCGATCGCCTTGCATGACGATCCTGCCCGACGTCAAGATGCTGAACGAGATGAACCGCACGACCATTCAGGCTGCCCAGCTTGCCCTGCTGCCGCCGATGCTGGTTCACCGTGACGGCATTCTGGACGCCATGCGCCTGACGCCTGGTGCGCTGAACTATGGCGGGGTCGATGACTCTGGCCGGCCGCTGGTGCAGCCTTTGAACATGGGCCAGAACGTGAACATCGGCATGGAACTGATGGACCAGAAGCGCGCGATCATCAATGACGCGCTGCTATCGACTTTGTTTCAGATCCTGGTTGACAAGCCGAACATCACGGCGACCGAGGCGATGCTGCGCGCGCAGGAGAAGGGTCAGCTTATCGGCCCGACTGGCGCTCGCATCGAGTCGGAGTTTTTGTCAGTCATGCTGATGCGCGAGCTTGACATCTTGGCTGCCGCTGGGCAATTGCCCGAAATGCCAGAGAAGCTGGCCGAGGCGGGCGGCCTGTTCGAGATCGAGTACGACAGTCCGCTGTCGCGCGCTCGCGAGGCCGAGGGCGGCGTGGCCATCCTGCGGACGTTCGAGCAGTTGGCGCCGATCGCCCAGGTGGCTGGCCCGTCTGTGTTCAAGCGTTTCAACGTCGACAAGATCAGCGAGGAGTTGGCCCGCTTGAACGGCATGCCGGCCAGGCTGCTGTACACCGACGAAGAGATGGAGGGCATCGACCAGGCCGCGGCAGAGCAGGCGCAGATTCAGCAGATTCTCGAAGCGGCGCCGGTGGCTGCCAGTGCGGCCAAAGACATCGCTCAGGCGCAGTCGATTGCTGGTGCTGAGCCCAGCGAGATGCTGCCCGGGATTGCATGAGCCTGTTCCTCAAGTTCTGGAATCTGCGCGAGCACTACCGCTCGGTGTTCTGGCGTGGCGACATGCAAGAGGAGCACCTGAAGGCGATCATCAAGGATCTGCGCGAGTTCTGCCGTGCGGATCAGTCGTGCGTCGTGGTGGCCAAGGATGGTCACATCGACACGCATGCCACGGCGGTGGCAGAGGGCAGGCGAGAAGTCTGGCTTCGAATCACGCAAACTTTGAACCTGTCCGACGAAACCCTACAACGATTCAAGGATCAAGAAGATGTCTGATACCAATGCCCCTGCCACCCCGGCCACCCCGGCCACGCCGGTCGCCGCTCCTGCCGCGCCGGTGAGCGCCGCTGGCGCGCTGGTTGGCGATACTGCGCCCGCTGTTGCGCCCGCTGCTGCGCCTGCCGCCGTCACCCCGACAGATCCTGCCGCGCCTGTCGCGCCTGCTGCGCCGGCCGCGCTTGTCGTGCCCGGCAAGGACGCAACGCCGGAGGACTGGTCTGCGTTCTATGCCCAGATTGGCCGGCCGGAGACGCCCGATGGATACGAGCTATCGGTGCCGGATGGCGATGACGGGTCGTTTGCAAAGCAGATGGCGCCTGTGCTGCACAAGCACGGCGTGACCGCTGAGCAGGCCAAGGGCTTGGCCGCCGACTGGAATGCAATGGTGGCCGCCCAGATTTCCGAGATGGACGCGGCCGATGCGGCTGCTGCGGCTGCCATGAACAGCAAGAACGTGGCTGAGGCGACGGAGCTTAGGAACGAGTGGGGCCAGGCGCACGACGCCAACATGCATTTTGCCAAGCTGGCGGTGCAGCAGTTCATGCCCGCGGACAAGGCCGGTGAGGTAATTTCCGCGATTGAGTCGAAGATCGGTTACAAGGCGACGATTCAGCTTTTGCACGGCATTGGCAAGGGTTTGGGCGAGCACGACGCGGCTGGCATGGGCTCGAACAACGGCGGCGCGGTCGCCACAAAGTCGCTTGCTGAGCGTTTGTATCCTGGCGCAGGCTGACCGATGGTTGCCCTGCTTGCACGAATCGCTTTCGTGTTGTATCTTCGCGAGCAATTGGTGCCGGTTGACGAAGAGGCATCGAGTGATCCTCACTATTTTACCGGAGCTTAATCAATGGCCACACTCCCCACTAAAGCCGGCGCGGTCACTTTGCTCGACTTTTCAAAGTCAATCGATCCGAACGGATCGACCGCCACGGTCATCGAACTGCTCGCGCAGTCGAATGAAATCGTGCAGGACATGACCTTTATCGAAGGCAACCTGCCGACCGGTCACCAGAGCACGATCCGCACTGGCTTGCCGCAGCCGACCTGGCGCAAGTTGTATCAGGGTGTTCAGCCGACCAAGAGCCTGCGCGCTCAGGTCGTTGACACTTGCGGCATGCTTGAGGCGCGCAACGAGATCGACTGCAAGGTCGCAAGCCTGAACGGCAACACGGCGCAGTTCCGCATGTCGGAAGCAATGGCCGAGATCGAGGGCATGAACCAGATGTTCGGCGAGACGCTGATCTATGGCGACACCTCGGTCAACCCGGAGCGTTTCACCGGTCTGACCCCGCGCTACAACACTGTGTCCGCTTCTGTGCCGACCAGCCAGAACGTGATCGACGCAGGCGGCACCGGCTCGGACAACACGTCCGTCTGGCTTGTGGTGTTCGGTGAGAACACGATCACCGGCATCTACCCCAAGGGCTCGCAGGCAGGTCTGAATCACCAGGATCTGGGCGAAATCGACGCATTCGACGCTTCGAACAACCGCTACCGTGCCTATGCCGATCTGTGGAAGTGGGACGTTGGCCTGGCCGTGCGTGACTGGCGCTATGCAGTTCGCATTTGCAACATCGACGTGTCGGACCTCGTTGGCCAGACCAGCACTCAGGCTGCCACGGCATCGACCGCTCTGATCAAGTGCATGATCCGCGCGATGGCTCGCATCCCGATGATGGGCATGGGTCGTCCGGTGTTTTATGCAAACCGGACGGTCAAGGAGTTCCTCGCCATTGCGGCGATGGACCGTGCCAATGGCGTGCTGGCGGTTCAGCCTGGGGTCAGCCAGTTTGGAACCGTGGCGCCTGGCTCGGTGAACAACGGCACGACGACTTTCCTGGGGATTCCGGTTCGCACTGTCGATCGCATCCTGTCCACTGAGGGTCGCGTGACCTGATACGCCGGGGGCCTCGGCCCCTGGTTTGCCGCCTTTTCATTTCAAGGAATAGTCATGATCCTCGACACACAGAATACCTTTTGCACCGCGCTGAGCGTGGCCCGCGCGGTCGGCGATGCGGTTTCGACCGACGTCTACGACACCGGCGCCGCTGCCGATACTGGCATTGGCCAGAACTTCTACGTGTTTGCCAAGATGGATGCCGCGCTGGTTGGCGCTGGCGCATCGATTCAAGTTGTCCTGCAGGATTCGGCAGACAACTCGACCTATGCTGACGCCGAGGCCGGCAAGGTGATTGGCGTGGCTTCTGCCGTGGCCAACAGCGACCTGGCCCGCCTGCGCGTGCCGCTTGGTTTGCGTCGTTATTTGCGTGTCGTGTTCCGTATCTCGGGCGCCACGACCACGGGCGGCACTGCCTCGGCAATGCTCGCGCTTGACGTCCAGGCTCAGCAGTACGGTGCCAGCGGCTTCTCGGTCGCCTGATCATGCGGGTTGTTGCTACTGCTCAAGGTTACCTTGGGTGCTTCCGCGAGGTGGGCGACGAGTTTGAGGTGCCGGATGGTGCCAAGGGCTCGTGGTTTACCGCGGTCGAGGCTGAGTCGAAGCCCGCGGGCAGGGTGCGGCGCACGCGTGCCGAGCCTGGTCCTGTAGGCGACGAGGACGACGAGGCGATCTGAAGCGGCCCGCAAAACAACCTAACGGGATCGCAAGTGGTCCCGTTTTTTTATCCGCCAAGGACACGACATGCTGATTCAATCGTATCGAACCCCGACGCAGACGCAGGTAGCTTATGTCGCGCACTGGGACAACGTCACGCCTTCTGACACGGCCGAGCCGCTGCAGGCCGCGCAGTACACTGACAAGTCTGTGCAGGTCTTTGGCACGTTCGGCGTCGGTGGCGCGGTGTCGTTCCAGGGCTCGAACGACGGCGTCAACTGGGCGGTGCTGACTGATCCGCAAGGCAACCCGCTGTTGTTTACGTCCGCCAAGATTGAGATGGTCAGCGAGGCGACGATGCTGGTCCGCCCGGTGATCACCGGTGACGCATCGACGTCGTTGACCGTTTTGCTGTTGGCAAAGGAGTGATTTTCATGTCGAACGAATTGATCAGTGCGGCCGACGAGGCCAGGCGTTTGCTTCGGGGTTTCAAAGCCTTTGAGGAGGTTGCCCAGGCGCTCGAGTTGGCCGGCACCGCCGTGCAAGCTCATGCAGAGGCCAATGCTGCGATTGACGCGCTCAAGCCTCAGATTGAGGCTGCCAAGGCCGAGTTGGTCAAGATCAAGTCTGCGACCAAGGCCGAGCATGACAAGGCTCAAAAAACAATTGAGGCGGCGACCCGCCAGTCTGACCTGGTCGTGAAGGAAGCACAAAGCAAGGCCGAGGATTGCTTGGCTGCTGCCAGGCTAACGCTTGCCAACGCCAAGGTTGAGGCGGATGAGTTGACGGCCGCCGCGGCCGATGTGCTTGAGCGGGCAAACGAGGCCCGGGATGCCGTGGCCGCTGAGACTGAGCAGCTTCAGGCGAAACTGGACACGCTCAAGGCGCAGGCTGCTGTTTTGCTGGGGGCTTGATCAATGGCTGATGACGTCACACTTCCTGGCGATGGATCGGTCATCGCGACTGATGACGTCGGCGGGCGTCAGTTTCAGCTTGTCAAGATGGCCTATGGCGCTGACGGGGAGGCCAACCCTGTATCGGCTGACGCTCCGTTGCCAATGGCGGCGACCGGCGAGTTGGTCGAGGCGATTGAGGCTATGCGGATGGCCGTGCATTCTCTGTCCAGGTCAATCGGTCAAATGCAGCCTGATGCTGGGGCGCGTATGCGGGTGGCGCTGGACAGCATCACCGCTGGCCTGACGCTGGCAACCCTCACGACCGTCGGTACTGTCAGCACGGTGACGTCAATCACCACCCTGGCAAACCAGGCGAACGTTGGCGGCATTGCAGCAAACGAGCAGGTCCCGTCGTTGATGCGACTAGGCGCGGAAGCTGTGCGCCGTAATATTGTGGTGAGTTGATCCATGACGACAACCAATGGGAACAGAAAGATCCTTGACCTAAAGCGATGGGAGTGGTGCACGCCTGCGCCGGTCGTTTCGGGGGCGGGTTCGTTTATTGCGTCATCTCGTCATTTTCGCCAGCAGCAGTTGTATGTGCAGGCCGCAACGGCTGCATATCTGTACAGTCCGCTTGAGGACGGCTGGATTGCAACGCCGAATCCGGCCTTGGGGGGAACTTTTGGCGCGGGCGCCTGCGGGGTTGCTGGCAGCTTCAGCACCGGCTTGGCGGTCGGTGTGTTTTATTTGCAAGCTACCGCAGGCACGAAGACGAGCATAGATACAAACCAAACATTGGCTCGAGATTTGCGCGGTTATTCGGTGCACATCATGGGCGGGCCGAATGCTGGCAAAACCAAAGTCATTGCATCAAACACGCAGACTAGCGGTTCTTCTACTATCAGGTTTGAGGGTCCGCCGGAGACTTTTGATTTTGATAACACTACCTTGTACAGGCTAATCACTCCTGTTTGGTATTGCCTAAGTGCCGGCATTCTTGGTGCGGGCGCTTTTAAAAAGTATGATTTTGCAACAAACTCTTGGCTGACCTTGTCTGCGACCGGTTTGCCTGGCGGCACAATTGGCACGGATTGCAGGTTAATAGGCACGCCGTCTTGGTTTGATTCCGCCTACCATACTTTTGGTAGCGGAAACGCTTCCTCTGGCGGCGCTCTTGTGCTCAATGACACCACAAAAAATTGGGCGACCAACCAGTGGGCTAACGCCTTTCAACTGCGAATCACGGAAGGCGCTGGAGCCGGGCAGTTTCGACCGATTGCCAGCAACACGGCGACGCAGATTACGGTCACGGCCGGCGGTCACTGGACGACTGCTATTGACAATACAAGCAAATACGTCATTGAAGGTAATGACGACTTTTTGTATTGGATTGGAAACAACAATGCGAACCTGTATCGTTACAGCATTTCGGGGAATAACTGGCAGTTAATAACTCCAACGACCCCTCGCGGCGCGGCGCCAGGCGCAGGCATGTCCGGTCATTGGGTGTGGGACGTGGCGGAGGCTGAGTGGAATGTTGAAAACACCATTTTGAATGGCCGTCGAATTTATTCTTTCCGAGGCGCGGCCGGCGCAATTTTGGATTACTACGATATCCCGTCAAACGCCTGGACTCCAATCGTTACTTACGCGCCCGCGTTTGAGGTTTTTGGAGCGGGCACAAAACATATTTACAACGGCAGTTACCTTTACATGCAAAAGGACATCACCGGTCGCTGGTTCCGGTTTAATTTTGCGCGGAGTGAAATGGATGGCTGGGGCGCTATGGCTTATCCGCAGGGGGCCGCCGTTGTTGGAGACACGGCTTTTGACGTGACGTATCGCGACGGGGCGACAGAGATCACTTACGCGCATATGGTCCTCAACACATCGTCGGTGATGCTTAGGCAGTTGGTGATTTGATGGCAATCAGCATTGTTAGTTTGATTGACATGTGCAAAGCGCAGATAGCTTATCTTGGTCAGCTTCGCGTTTCGGCCGAGAGGCTTGGTGACGTTGAACAAATTACGGCAATTGACGTAAAGCTGACCGAGTTGGAGACGACCTTAAACAAACTTTTGACCCTGACCTAATTCATGCTATTGCTGTTGTTTAAGGGGTCTGGCACACCGCCTGTTGTTGTGAGCGGTGGCTTGCTTGTGTATTTGCGTCGACGTCGCCGTCGCTAGGCTTTTTGCAAATCAATCATGATTTAAGGGGTTGCCATGGCGTCTGATGTCACCATTGCCAATCGCGCACTGACCAAGCTCGGCGCCGATCGCATCCTTCTGCTCTCCGATGAGACGCAGTCTGCGCGCGTCATTAACAGCATGTTCTACGACGTGCGCGATGCCGAGATCCGGCGCTACACCTGGAAGTTCTCGATCAAGCGCACCAGTTTGTCGGCGTTGGTTGAGGCCCCTGCCTGGGGTTACCAGTACCAGTACCCATTGCCTGACGATTACCTTGGCCTGGTGCAGGTCAACGAGTTCTATGCGCGCTTGAGAGACCGCAAGGCGCCCTGGTCGATTGAGGGCGGCAGGCTGCTTTGTGACTTCGAGGCGCCGCTGAATGTGCGCTACAAGGCCCGGATTGAGAACGCGGCGCTGTTCGACGCACTGTTCGTCGAGGTGTTTGCCTGCAAGCTGGCGATGGAGGCCTGCGAGGCGCTGACGCAATCAAACACAAAGCACGACGCTGCAGCCCAAGCCTACAAGTTTGCGCTGTCCGAGGCCGCCAGGCAGGACGCGCTTGAGAACCCGCCTGAAGAGTTTCCGTGGGGCTCGTTCCTGGACGCAAAGGAAGCTGACTGATGGGCAAGTCCTCGCCTATCTTGGAGAACTTCAACAGCGGCGAAATGTCGCCGTTGCTGGCCGGCCGCGTCGGGTTCGAGAAGTACCCCAACGGGGCATCGCTGCTTGAGAACTTCATTCCGACGACGCAGGGGCCAAACCAGCGCCGGGCCGGCACGCGCTACGTTTCTGCGGTCAAGGACAACAGCAAGAGGGTGCTGCTGGTCCCGTTCGAATACTCGGTGACCCAAGCCTACATGCTTGAGTTCGGTGACTTTTACGTGCGCTTTTACACGTGGGATGCGATCACCAAGGTCCGCGGCATTCTGGAGTCGTCGCCTGGCGTGCCTGTCGAGGTGGTCACGCCGTATTCGCTGGCCGACCTTTACAATGCTGACGGCAGTCCGCGGTTGCGCTTTGTGCAGTCTGCCGATTTCCTGTATCTGGCGCACTCAAAGTACCAGCCGCGCGTGCTCAAGCGCACGACGGCTACGTCGTTTACGATAAGCCTCTACGAGGTAACGGGAGGCCCTTGGAAGGCGCTGAACGACACGGCGACGACTGTCTATGCGTCTGCCCAGACCGGCGCCGGCGTGACGCTTATTGCCAGCGCAAACATTTTTCAGGCTGGCCACGTCGGTTCGCTGTTTTACCTTGAGGCGCGAGACGTCAATTCCATCCCTGCTTGGGAGGCCGGCAAAGGCACGACAGCCGGCGACCGCTGTCGTTCTGATGGCAAGACCTACGAGGCGCTCAATTCGCACCAAACAGGCACCATCCGGCCAACGCATACCGAGGGCGCCCTTTTTGACGGTCACACAGGCGTGCAGTGGCAATACCGCGACTCGGGCTATGGCTACGTGCTTATCACCGGGTTCACCAGCGCGACCACGGTCACCGCAACCGTGGTTGACCGGCTGCCGTCGCAGGTTGTTGGATCCGGACTGGCCACTACCCGGTGGGCATTTGGCGAGTGGTCTGAGGTCGAGGGGTGGCCATCAAACGCGGCGTTCTTTCGCGAGCGCCTGTGGTTCGGGCGCGGCCAGACATTGTGGGGATCGGTGTCGGCAGACTTTACCGACTTCTCGCCAAAGACCTATGGCCAGGTGACGGCCGACATGGCCATTACGGTTGCGCTGGTGTCGGGCAAGATCAACGACGTTCAGTGGCTGGCAAGCGATCGCGACCTGGTGGCCGGCACGGCGGGCGGCGAGTTTGCAATTGGCGAGTTGACCAACGGTGAGCCGCTGGGCCCGGCCAACAAGCGATCGCGTGTCATTTCGACGTTCGGATCTCGGGCAATTCCGCCGATCAAGAACATTGAGTCGCTGCTGTTTGTTCAGCGTTCCGGCCTGAAGGCGCGCGAGGCGTCGTTTGACTTTGGCTCGGACGGTTACAAGTCGACCGACACCACGGTTCTGGCCGAGCACATCACGGCGTCGGGCATCACTCAGATGGCCTTTGCGCCAGACCCCGATCAGGTTGTCTGGTGCATCCGCGCTGACGGCGCGCTGCTGGGCTTTACTTGGAACAACGAGCAGGCCGTGCGCGGCTGGCACCGGCACCCGATCGGCGGCGCTGGAATCGTGGAGTCGATCGCTGTCATGCCCGCGGCCGAGGGCGATCGGTCCGAGCTTTGGCTGGTGGTCAGGCGCACAATCAATGGCCAGACAAGGCGCTACGTCGAGTACCTTGAGCGCCCGTACCGCGCTGGCGACACGCAGGCCTCGCAGTTCTATGTGGACTCTGGCCTGACCTACACCGGCGCGGCGGCCACGACAATCTCGGGCCTGTCGCACCTGGAAGGCCAGACGGTCAGCGTTCTGGTGAACGGCGCGCCTCACCCGAATGTCGTCGTGACCTCTGGCGCCATCACCCTGCAGATCGCGGCCGCCACTGCCCAGATTGGCTTGCCGTGCCCGGCGCGGTATCGATCAATGCGGCTTGAGGCCGGCTCGCAGGATGGCACGAGCCAGGGCAAGACCAAGCGGATTCACAAGTGCGTGTTGCGCCTGCTATACACCGGGGGCGGCAAGTATGGTGCGCTCAACGGCGGCCCGATGGACAACTTGTTGCTGCGCCCGGCGACCGCGGCCATGGATCAGCCGACCCCGCTGTTTACCGGGGACAAGGTGGTGCCTTGGCCTGACGGGTACAACACGGACGCATACGTGGGGTTTGAGATCGACCAGCCGGTGAACGCCGTCCTGGTGGCCATCATGCCCCAGATCGTCACCAATGACGCGCGATGATTCGGCTCGTTTCCCTGCGGGCTGTTCACTTGTCTGTGCTCGAGCTTCAGGACGCGCAGAGCTACTTCTCGGGCGAGCTTTCCAGCCGGGAGTACGCGCTCGGCCTTGAGCGGTCCGGCCAAGCCTTTACCGCGCTGTCTGGCGATCGGGTCATTGCCTGCGCCGGGCTGACCGAGATCTGGCCGAATCGCGCTGTGGCCTGGGCGCTGCTTTCCAAGGACGCCGGCCAGCACATGCTGAGCATTCACCGGCTTGCCGCGGGGTTCCTAAAGGCCTCGAAATACAGGAGAATTGAGGCGTGGGTTGACGAGGGCTTTATGCCTGGGATGCGCTGGCTCGATCTCTTGGGCTTTACTCTGGAGACGCCTGCTCCGATGCGCGGGTTCCGGCCGGACGGCGGGGCCTGCTTTTTGTTTTCAAGGATCACATAATGGCTGCACTTCCAGCAATATTCGCGGCGTCTGCGGTGCTTGGCGGAATCGGCGCAATTCAACAAGGCCGGCAAGCTAACGCTGCCGCGCAATCAGATGCCAATATGGCCGAGTACAACGCCAAGATGGCCGAGATCCAGGCCGGCCAGACCTATGCTGCCGCAGGCGTCAAAGAAGAGCAGATCCGGCGCCAGGGTCGCGCTGCGATCGGTCAGCAACTTGCCTCAAGCGCGCAAGCCGGCGCTGGCCTGAATGCCGACCTGCTGCGCGAGTCGGTTTATGGCATCGAGGATGACGCCATGGCGATCCGTTATGACGCCGACTTGAAGGCGGCCGGCCTGAGAGACACTGCTGCGATTCAGCGGTCTGGCGCGCAAGTGGCGCGCGACCGAGGCCGCAAAGCGGTTGCTTCGTCGTATCTCAATGCGGCGTCGTCCATGCTGAACGCGGGCACCGGCTACTATGGTATGCAATCGAAAATCAGCGCGGCTAAGGCTGGCGTATCTGGGAAGGTCACATAATGGTTCGCGCGATCCCGGTCTATCAGCGTCAGGTTCTTGCTGGCGGCGCTCAGGCGGCGCCCAATGCCTCAAGCAGTGTATCGCCCAATGACCCGGGCGCCGCGGCGCTGGTGGGGCTTGGGCAGGCGGTTGGCAATGTGGGCACCGCGCTTGGCGAAGAGGAGTTTTACAACGCCAGGGTTGCTGCCAGAAACGCCGAGATTGCTGCGGCCGAGGCGAAGAAGGCCGTCGAGAACGCGGCGGCCGTCGATGTCTCGAACGTTCTGTCGCAGGGCGATGTGTACTGGCAGGAGGATGCCACTCGGCGCATGAAGGCTTGGAAGGTCGGCGACCCGGACATGCGCGAGGCGATCGGCATTGACTTTGACAAGTGGGTTGCTGACTCGACTGCGAAGCTGCCGACCGACGCGTCAAGGAAATATTTTCAGCAGAGCGCGGCCGGCATGAAGTCGCGGTTGCAGACGACCGCGTTCTCGTTTCAGGAAAAGTCAACGACGGCCAAGCTCAATGCCGACAGCGATGCCGGCCAGCAGGCTGATGAGAACACGGTCTACAACGATCCGGCGCGCTTTACCGAGGTCTACAGGCGGCGCATGGAGCCCCTGCTGGCGCGAACGGACCTAAGCGAGGCCGAGAAAGTCAAGGCGGCCGCCGGCTACAAGCGCCAGTTGAGTCTGG
>Ga0181356_1000430_pt1 | contig 18030 bp, 15 predicted proteins | sample Fa13VDMM110SN_FD_130104 | JGI IMG/M metagenome (GOLD analysis project Ga0181356, IMG submission 130104) | Freshwater viral communities from Lake Michigan, USA - Fa13.VD.MM110.S.N | ecosystem: Environmental > Aquatic > Freshwater > Lake | place: USA: Michigan | collected 2013-09-24 | reverse complement strand
TATATTTATATATAGAAAAAGTTACTAACAAATAAAATTTATGGAACAAAAGCAAAAATTTCCTACCGAAATGGTAGAATTACCATCAAAAGGATTATTATATCCAAAAGATTCTGCACTAGCAGAAGGAAAGATCGAGATGAAATATATGACAGCTCGTGAGGAGGATATCCTAACCAATCAAAATTATATCCAACAAGGAACCGTTATTGATAAGCTACTTCAATCTCTTATTGTGACTCCAATTAATTATGCAGATCTTTTAGTAGGAGATAAGAATGCAATCTTAATTGCTTCTCGAGTATTAGGATATGGAAAAGATTACGAATTTGACTATAAAGGAGAAAAAGAGACAGTAGATCTCTCAGAAATAAAAAATAAAGATATTGATTATTCCTTATTAGAAAAAGGAAAAAATGAATTTACATTTACTACACCATCTACAGGAACAGATATTACTTTTAAACTACTTACTCATGGAGACGAAACATCGATTAACCAAGAAGTAAAAGGACTAAAAAAACTACACAAAGACTCCTCAGCAGAACTATCTACAAGATTAAAACGAATGATAACTTCAGTAGAAGGGAATCCAGAGACTAAAGTAATTAGAGATTTTGTTGATAATTTTCTACTTGCAAGAGATTCAAGAGCTTTAAGAGAATACATAAAAACAATCCAACCAGATGTAGATTTAAGATTCTTCCCAGAAGACGGACCAGAAGGAGGGGTTGATATTCCTATTGGGGTTACATTTCTTTGGCCTGACGCCGGAGTATAGAGCAGCACTTTTTGCTCAACTTCACGATATAGTATTTCATGGTAATGGAGGATATTCGTTTGAAACAATATATGAATTTCCTATATGGCTAAGAAGATTTACTCATCGAAGTCTAATAGAGCATTTCGAAAAACAAAATAAAGCACAACAACAACAATCAGGACAAGGCAATCTATTGCAAAATGGACACATTAAAGCACCTGATTATAGCACAAAAGCTTCTAGATAATAGAAGCTTTGCCTATTTATAATAAACTATTAAATACAATGGCAGTACCATTAAGTAACCCCAACCTTACCCCACAGCAGCTTGCAGAGTTCCAAAGGCTCGAAAAACTATTACAAAAAGTTAATAAGAACGCAGATATATTTGCCGACCTTCTAAATAAGGCTGGTGGTAACACTACTAAGATAACCCAGGAGTTGAACGCTATGGAGGGCTATGTTGACGGCTTAAATACTGCAACAAAACGGTTTAATACAAGTTTAACTGAAAGTTTAGATTTAGCACAAGGTATAGTTGATGCATTAAAAAAGCAAGAAGGAGCTATTAAAAGAGCTACAAAAGCTATGTCGAGTATTGTTAGTTTAGGACAACAATTAGTTTATGAAGATCAAAAGCTAGATGCACTAGGCGAAAGGCAGTTACAAAAAATGGCAAAAGAAGCAAAGCTTCGTCAAGAACAGTTAGCAGATCAAGTAGAAACAATAGCACAGACAAGAAATAGGGCTGGCATACTAAATAAGATAGTTCAAAAAGAAGCAGAATTTAACAGTTTGGAAGCAAAAGGGCTCGAAAACTTAGATAAAGCTGAAAGGAAGCGACATCAGATTTTAGAAAATGAATTAGATATACTAAAAGCCTACACAGACTCGCTCAAACCATATCAAGAGATTGTTAGAGAAGTGGAAAAAAGGTATAAGTTAGAAAAGGAAGTAACTAAGACTTTTGGACTAACAGGAGTAGCTCTATCAGCAGCATCCACAATAGCTTCTAAAATGTCAATGGGACATATCTCAGATCAACTAGAAGATATAAACAATAAGCTTCGATATGAAATGCGAGAAGCTATTAAATTAAATAGTGATAAGGCATTAGGGTTTGGCCAAAGATTTATGTTTGCAGCGAAGGGAGCAATGCTAACAGGAAAAGCCATAGGAAAGGGAATGTTAGATCCTCTTTACTTAATGGGTAAAATTTACAATGCATTCCTAGATGTAAATAAAGAAAGTGTCGAACTTTCAAGACTTTCAGGTCAAAATGGTGATGCAATGGCAGGAGCCAACTTTGCCTTAGCAGACACAGTGGATGTTCTTAAAGTAGCAGGAGAACTAACAAAACAAATGGGATTAAATGCCCAAAATGTATTTAGTCCCAAGGTAATGGCAGGTGCTGCAGAGTTAAAAAATACAATGGGACTTTCAGCTGAAGAAGCTGGAGGACTAGCATTGATGGCACAAACTGGAGGTAAAGACATTAAAGATATGTCTACTAGTATGGTCTCTGTAGTTAGTAATTTTAATAAATCAAACAGATCAGCAGTTAGCCAAGGAGTAGCACTTAGAGAAGCAGCAGGCGCATCAGATAGTATGAAAATCTCACTAGGCAACAGTGGGGAAGCTTTAGCCAAAGCAGCAGCTTCTGCTACAAGGCTTGGGTTGACGCTAAAAGATATGGAGAGTATTTCAGACTCACTAGTAGATTTTCAATCATCAATTTCAAACGAGCTAGAAGCAGAACTACTAACAGGTAAGGATCTTAATTTAGAGAAAGCTAGAGAACTTGCATTAAGCAATGATATAGCAGGAGTAGGTAATGAAATATTTAAAAATTCATCTGACGTTGCAGAATATGGAAAGATGAACAGAATTCAGCAAGAAGCATATGCTAAAGCACTAGGTCTGACAAAGGATCAGATGGCAAAAGTAGCATATAATAAAGCTCTTGACTTAAAAATGAGTGAGGAGGAAGCCGCAAAAGCTGCAGGAGTAGAGGCTTCAGATATGAGAAGAATGGCTGTTCAAGAAAAAATGGCAAAGGTAATGGATAAAATCTTTCAAGCATTTGCTCCTATACTAGATGTTATAGAGTTAATTGTTGATGCAATTGCACCACTGCTTCAAATTGTAGGAGGAATAGTAGGATTTGTTGCAAAACTCTTAAGCAACGTATACATATTATATCCAGCAGTGCTATTACTTACAGCAGCATTTGCAGGAAAGGCAGTAGCATCTTTCTTCGGTACAGCCATAAAAGGTACAAGAGATCTACTTGCTTCGACAAAAGAACTACTTTCAGGTGGCATTGGTCAAAAATTATCAAAATTTGGAAGTAGTTTAGGAGAAGCTTTTAGTCAAGCAAAGAGTGGAGGAGCTGGAGATATGGTTAAATCTAAATCAGGTAAATTATACAGTAAAGACTCTCCGCAAGGAAAAATGATTACCAACTTATCAGGAAAAACTGACAAAGCAGAAGACTTAGCAAATAAAGTAACAGGTGGTGGAGAGGAAGTGGCAAAACCAGCAAAAGGTGGAGTTAGAAAAGGTTTACAAGATCTTGCAGCCGGACTAAAATCAATGGGAAATAAAGGTGTAATACAAGGTATAGGTAACTTGGCTTTAGCAGGACCTGCCATGGTAGTAGCCGTAGCATCTATACCATTTCTACTTACGATAGCAGCAATAGGAATACCAGCAGGAGCAGGACTAAAAGGACTAGCGTCAGGACTAAAAGCATTAGGAAAAGCAGGAGCAGGGGCATTAGAAGGAATTGGAATATTAGCTCTATTTGGAGTTGCATTAATTCCATTTACATACGCATTATCATTACTATCGCCACTTATTGAGTCTTTCGGAAAAGCAATTAAATCAACTTTTGAAGGAATTGGAGCACTTATACAATCAGCTGCAATTGGATTTGCAACACTTATGGGAGCGTTGACGATAGAAAATATAGGACCAATGCTATTACTAGGACCAGCTCTATTTGGAATAGCAGCAGGACTTGCAGCAATAGCAATTGCAGGACCACTAGCAATACCTTCTTTAATAGCTATAGCAGGTGTAGGAGCAGTAGTAGGAGGGGTAGCGTCACTATTTGGGGCAGGAGAGAGTAAGTCAGCAGGAGAAGCAAAAGGAAAATCAGATGAAGGATCACTTGCAGCAGTAGAGAAAAAACTAGATAGTTTAATTTTAGCAGTTAAAGCAGGAGGAAATGTATACATGGATTCAAACAAAGTAGGTAGAGCGCAAGTTCTAGGAAGTTACAAATTGGCATAAACAAGCTATTTATAATAAACATAAAAACAATATAAAATGGGATTATTAAATTTACTACCAACATCTAATTTAGGATTAGACGGAGCAACACCAGCATTAATACCAAGTGCATTACCTGGATCAACTCTACACAACATTTACTCTATCACAGGAAACCCAGCTCAAACACAAACACAACCAGCTCCTTCTGTATTAGATATAAATGGAGTACCACCAACAATTTCACCAACTGGACAATTGCTACCTTACAAAGACCACTTACCAGGTTAATAAAAAACACATATGCCAAACGGATTAATCACACTGCATACAGACCTCAAAAGTCTGAAGTATGGGACCATGCCTCTTGGAAGTGATAAGCCGTATGTTACAAAAAACATAGGACAAGCACCAGGAAGCCAAATAGGATCAGAGATTTCACATCGCATTGACGATGTCTCACGTATTGCCCAAATGCTTGTAGATAAACCAGGTATTAAGTACTTACTTCATGAGGCTGAGTTGCAGCAAATTGGAGTAGGACAGAGAATCAAAAAAGCACAAAAGGGAGGAAAATCTTTAGTTGGAGCAGTTTTAGGGCAAATTGGAAATACTTTAATAGGTACAGCTAAAATTGCAGCTTCCACATTAGCACAAGTTCCTGTAAATGGAACAGGTACTCACTTCCTAAAAGGATTTAGAACAGATACGTACTTATCAGACGGAAAAACTCATAGTGGATTTGCTGCATTTTTTGGAGCAGGAGGAGTTGAAGGAGCGCAATATGCTCTAAATGGAAAAACAGTACCAAATACAATAAACAACGACTACGAAAATTTTGGAGAAACTTCCAAGATTACAGGAAAATTTAACCCAGCACCGAGCTTATTTGATTACAATGCGAAGGTAGATAGTAACTTAAATGAAGTAGCAAATGTTCAAAAACCAGAATGGGCAAGCAAACAATTTTATAATAGCACTTTATCATCAAAGGGAAAGGTAGTTCCTTTAGGTAAAACAGAAATTAGACCAGTCCAAGCACGAAATGCGGACACAATGGATGGAGTATTAACAGACTTTGAAAAAAGAGGAGAATTAACATTCTTATCAGGCTTCAATACACCATTCCAGCAGCCATCAATAGAAACAACTGCAACTCCAAATTTGTCAAATGCTAATCCCAAGCAGAATTTAATAAAGAGTATACCACATACAGGTTCTATAGCCGGAGATGTTAATCCAGACTCATCAACCAATATACCAAGTGCATCTTATTCCTATGAAAAAACCTATACAGGAAAAGAAGCAAGTACTTCAATAACCAATGCACAAACTGGAGCACCTATACCAACACAGTTTACAAGAGAAACAACTGAAAAAATAAAAGGAAGCCTTTCAAGTAACGCATCAGGACAGCAGATTGCTACAGTACCCTCAGGAAGTGGATTTAAAGATGTAAATACATTTACAGATGCTGGGAAGTATCGTGAAAAGATAGTATTAGAAAAACAAACAACTATATCTGACGTAGAAGGAACTCCTATTGAACTTTCCAAAGTAGTACCAGACTCAGGTAATATAGGGAATGATGGCAAACAGAAGTACAAAGCAACAAAAACATATACTGGAGCAGATACAAAGAGTAATATAAGATCTGCTTTAACAGGAAGTACACTACCAACTGGAGGAACTGTTCCTACAAACTCGATAAGGCATGAGTATTCGTCTATTGCAGCTGCAAGCGAAGTAGCTAAAAAGAACCATAAATCACAACACAATCCACAATTAGGTAGAACCTATGGAGAGGGTGATACATACTCACAAGAGCAAGCAAAAAGGCAAGTAGACCCAAGCAAGCCAAGTAGAGATGTAGTTAAAGAACGTAGAGTAGGATTAGGAGATCAAGGACTAACATCAAAAGCTAAAGTACCTTACTGGACACCAGCACAACCACTAGAACTTGATCAAGTAAATATGCTTGATGTGGGCGATAGACAGGATGCAGCAGGCAATGCAAGAGACATGGCAAAGTTCTATTTCGAGATAATAACACCAGAAGAATCGAAATTTCTATACTTTAGAGCACATATAAAAAGCTTAGATGATACTTTTAATGCAGATTGGCAAGCACGTAAGTATAATGGTAGAGCAGAAAATTTTTATACTTATGGTGGGTTTGACAGAGATATTTCACTATCTTTTACAATAGCAGCTGCAACAAGAACAGAAATGAGACCACTGTATAGAAAAATGGTATATCTAGCATCAGTTACAGCACCAACATACGGAGAAGCAGGACTAATGAGAGGAACGCTTGCTAGAATGACAGTTGGGTCGTATCTTGATCAAATACCAGGAGTAATAACTTCTGTAAAATACAATCTAGTGGATGGAGCACCTTGGGAGATAGCAATGGGACAACCAGAAGGAGTTGAGACGGATGTACAAGTTTTACCAATGGTAATGGATTGTAGTATTTCATTTAAACCAATTCACGACTTTGCACCACGAACAGGATTTCATCACTATTTTACAAATGCAAGTGAAGGAGTTAAATTTTTCGAAAAAGGAGAAGTAGCATAATAATATGGCAAATAGATACAGAGATACAAAACGTTTAAAAACATCAGATGGGATAGAATACATAACCAATTCAATATACCCAGACATTCCATTATCTGATCAGGACTACTATGTAATTTCTACAGGAGGTGATAGATATGATAATCTAGCACAACAGTTTTATAGTGACCACACTTTATGGTGGATTATCGCAATGGCAAATAATTCAGAAAGAGCATCACTAATTGTGGAGCCAGGAATACAATTAAGAATACCAGCAGACAAAGATAGAATTTTACAATTATACAGAGATATAAATAAATCAAGGTAATGGCAAGACCACCAGTTTCAAAAGGAGTTGCACAGCAAATAGCAGCTCGTAAAGCAGTTATAGAAAAAACGGCAAATAGAACGCCAGATGATCTGCTATACTTAAATTCCAAAACAGGATGGATTAAAATGCAATCCTCTGTTAATACTTTGACTAATGACGATATTGCTAGATTAGCAGCTGGAGAAGATCCTATAAATATAATAGGAAGTCCAATAACAGCAGGATATAATGTACTTATGGGAGGACTTCTTAGACCTGATAGAGGTTTAAGAGAAGGAATTGATATAAAGCCTACTGATGCAGTAACTGGAGTTATCAGCAACTATGCTTACCAAAATAGAGCACAAAGTACAGGAATACGTCCTATGCCAGGTATTACCTCTATGAACGTTAAATCAAAAAATACTTACGGAACCTTACGAGAAGCAGAAGTAGCATTCTCAGTATGGACATTAGAGGATTTTGAATTAATGGAGCAAGTATACCTAAGACCAGGATTTACAATGCTACTAGAGTGGGGACATTCAATGTACATAGATAATGATGGAAAGCTTAGTACAGAAGTAGAAACAATAGGAAACCGCTTCTACAGACCAGGAGTAACAACGGAACAGATACTTAATGATATAGCAGATCTTAGACAAAAAAGTTCATATAACTATGAAGGTATGATAGGATATGTTAAAAACTTTTCATGGAGCTATACTGCAGATGGAGGATACTCTTGTACAGTTAGTATAATATCTATGGGAGAAATAATTGAATCAATAAAATTAAGATTTGATCCACGTCTAAGAGTCAAGGACAAAACATTATTTGACGATCCAAAGTCAGAAGAAGGAAAGGAACAGCTTAAGAGTATGTACCATTACTTGGTAAGTAAAATAGCACCACTCACCTCTTCAAGCACTTTTAACAAAGCAGATTTACAAGCAAAAGCAGGAGATGTTGTTGCTGATCTAGAGGATTTTACAGGATACTATAGTGATGTTGAGTTAGATGATAGTTGGTTTTGGGATACAAGTACACCAATGCATTGGATATCCCTTAGAACATTCCTAGATATATTTAACAAATGCATAGCACCAGTAGACAGAACTAAGCTAAAGGATTTGAAAGGTAGAACTTTAACAAGATTTAATATAGATTACGAATACTCAGATAAATTTCTAACAAGTGATGAGCACTTTTCAATAGATCCAACAGTATGTGTATTAATAAAACCAGCCAAAATTGGAGATAGAACCTTACTTATAGAGCCAGTTCATACTAGTGGAGGGACTATTAAAGGTACACTTGACGATATATTGAATATTTACATATCAATACCATTTATAAAAACAACTCTTAATGCTGCTTTAGACAAAGATGGACATTTAGATAAAAGTATGTACGACATACTAACAACTCTACTTGAAGGAATAAATACGGCTCTTGGAGGAATAAACGATATTCAAATATCTTATAACGACGAATTAGATGGAGGAAGCCATACACTAATTGATATAAATAATACACCAGCAAATAACCCAGACAATCCAGTATTTACTTTAGCAGGAATTGGAAGTGTATTTACGGACATAGGTATTAGTAGTAAACTGTCAAATGAAATAGCTTCACAAATATCAATAGCAGCACAAGCAAGTGCTAAGAATACTACCACAAATGTAGAGAATATACTACGATGGAATTCAAATAGTATTGATAGACTGAAAGTAACAAAAAACGATGACACGAACGAGACAAACAATGCAGTACAGGATGCCGCAGATCTAGCAGAGAGAACTGAAGAATGGTTAAAAAACGTAGTAGATACCTTTGACGACTTTAATGGATCAGGTTATAAGAAAGACGACATGGAAGCTGTAAAGACTATGCATGCAGAATGGACAGTTACTAATGTACTAAAAAAGGGGAGAATTCAAAAAAGACTACCACTACCAGAACCAATCCCAGTAGAACTTTCATTTAAGTTAGATGGAATAGGTGGATTAAAGGTAGCAGAAACATTTACAATTGCAGATGGAATTCTTCCAAGACTATATCAAAATAGATTTGGATATATAATAACAGGACTTGAACATACTATAGGAGTAGATAACAAATGGGAAACATCTGTCACTACTCAATTTTACTTAGTGGAACTACCAACCGATGCAGAAGTTGCAGCAGCAGGTGCTCCACCAGCATACTCAGCAGCATTTCTAGCCACACAAGCTAATCAAGTCCCAACAGCCACAGGATTTAGTATAAGTAAAGGAGGGTCAACAAGGGTGATAGAGGGAATAACTTATAAAAATGGACAACTACCACCAAACAAGCTAGTAGCAATTGCAAATCAAGCTAAATATAAAGGAGATCTAAGTAGTGATGGTGGACGAATAAGATTGTACCCGAAAGCAGCAAGTGCATTGAACGATCTTCTTGCAGCAGCAACGAGAAGTAAGATTACATTAAAAATAAACTCTGCCTACAGAACAGTACCGGATCAAGTAATAACATTTAAAAACAATTGTACTAATCCTGCAGATAGCATGCAAAGGTGCAAACCAAAACCAGGAGAAGGACCAGCAGCAATACCGGGAACATCCAATCATGGATTTGGATTAGCAGTTGACTTTGCAAATAGGAATCATACAAAAATGAACACTTCAATGCGAGAGTATGCTTGGCTAGCTTTTAACGCAGCACAATACGGATTCAGAAGAATAGCATCAGAGGCATGGCATTGGGAATACCAGATATAATAAAACAATAAAATGGCAAAAACACCACCACCACCTTCTCCAAAAGGAGTATACTATCCAAAATCAAAATATAGCAAAGCAAAATCAGCTGGACAGGGTGAATTTATTACAAAAGTAAAAAAAGAGGACTATAAAGGATTTTATGTAAAAACTTTTGATAAAAAATACTTTGCTGGAAAATCTCCATTAGAGACGGGTATAGAATTGGAAAAAGTTTCGAATCACAATAAAGATCATAATGAGATATATGTTTTAGGGTTAGGAATACTAGGAGCAGCTATAGCAGGGTTTTTTAGAAAGAAACCAACAAAATCAGAAAAAGAAAGTGGAGTAGCAAAAAGGTATTTTGTACAAGACCTAAACAATAATAAGATAGTAGAAACAGACAAACCTACATACGCTCAGACAAAATTAACTACACCAAATAGATTTTTTGCAGAAGTTGACTGGATTATAAAAGGACCAGCCAAAGATATGATGTTTGGAAACTATCCATTTGAAGGAGCAGAATCTAAAAACAAAAAAACAATTCAAGCACTAGAAAAAACTATGCCAGGAATTTCAACCTTTGTAAAAGACTATGCATACTTAGTAGAAGAGCCAGTAGTAGTACAACCACAAGATCTAACAACTGAAACATTTATACAATTAGATCCGGATATACAGCTAGAAAATGATCGAAAAGCAAATTTTGATTTGAGAAAATAAAAGACAACAAGGCTTGCACACGCAAGTCTTTTTTCGTATATTATAAAAAAAGGTTATAAGATATGTTCTATATTATAGAAACGGAAGAACAAATACAATTACTTAAAAATTTAGGTAGCAAAGGGGGATATATAGAAGTTATTTCTTCAAATGATAACTATCACCCACTCCTCACATCCACCATAGCAGTTTATCTCAGACCTTTAGATCACCATGAGGGATACATAATTCCAGTAAATCATGACGAAGGATTAAATTTAGATAAAAATTGTGTCTATGACATTCTAAAACAATATACAACACTTTATACGTTTGACAAGAAACAGTTGATGTATCACTTTATACTACCTTGTGTAACAGATCTTTCTTTACTTTATTGTATGACTCATTACAATAGGTTAGAACTTCCAAGATCAAACTCAACTTGTAATTGGTATTACAATCGTTTTTATGAGTTCAGAGAAATAAATGCAATCATTCCAATATCAAAACTATTTGAGAGATGTGAGGAAAATTATAAAGGTGTAAATCGCATATTGCAATATGCAATACCAAGTGGATTTGACTTTTACAATAAAACAGCCACTTCAGTTTTCTTCATGATTGAAAGAGCAGGATTAAGAATAACATACCAATCATTTATAGAATTATTTAAACCAAATAATCCTGTTTACAATATTGATAATAATATTATTTATACTTCGTATAATTTATATAATACAACTTCAAGACCTACAAATGCTTTCAATTCTGTAAATTTTGCAGCTATTCCTAAAGCCCCTGAATTTAGAAAAGCAATTATTCCTCAGAACGATGTATTTGTTGAAATGGATTTTGACGGATATCATCTTCGTCTTTTATGTGAACAAATAGGATATCAACTAACAGATGAGTCAGCTCACGTTCAATTGGCAAGATTGTATTTTGGAAAGGATGAAATAGCTGAGGATGAATATGCAAAAGCAAAACAAATTAACTTCCATGCAATTTATGGAAAGATTCCACCTGAGTATGCTTTCCTTGAGGTGTTTGATAAGATAGAAAAGTACATTGCAATGCTTTGGAAACAATTTAAAGAGGAGGGATACGTAGAAGATCCAATCTCAGGAAAAAGATTTACACAAGAACTTCCAGACATGCATCCACAAAAATTAATGAACTATATGATGCAGAGCTTGGAAACCTCAAGAAATATCACTATATTAAAGGAAGTACTTAAATTTCTTCAAGATAAAAAAAGCAAATTGGCACTGTATACATACGATGCCGTAGTATTTGATTTTGATAAGTCAGACGGAAAACAAACATTAGAATCTTTAGAAAAAATAATGAACCAAGGAGGAAAGTATCCTATCAAGTTCAAATACAGTAACAATTTAGTTTTGTAAAATAAAAACATATTTATAAATGATACAAATAGATGTAGCGCCAACCATGTTCGATTATGACATCGAATACAATTACAATTACGCAGACATGAGCAACAAACTATTTTGTACTTTCTCCTCAGAACAACAACTAGATGAGATTCTAAGTACGATACAAACTAAATATAAAATCATATACAATAAAATTTTTGTTCTTTATTCAAAGAGCCAAGACGAATATATCTGCACTTATAACGTAGAATTTGGAAATGTTTCAAATTTCTTAGAGAATACTATTTTAGTTCATAGAAAAAAAGAATCAAACACCTTATACACAATCAATTCACTCAATCGTCTAATTGAATCTTTGAACGGAGGAGTACTAGACACAAACTTCAGAGTAGAATGGAATGACTACAAAAACTGCATACTATTAACAAAAGGGGCAGAATTAAAAAGAGTAAACACAAAATTATTTAGAATAATAGAACTATAAACAAATGGATAGCTTTGATTTAAAAAAATTCTTAGTAGAAAATAAATTAACCTACAATTCTAAATTAATAAACGAAGGGCAAGCACTTAGTCCTGATGATCAAAAAATAGTAAAGGATATTCTAGGTAGTTTAGAAGAGGGAGTATTTAGCGGTGTGCTGGATAAAGTTAGATCCTACGCTAAAAAAGGATTAGTAACAGCAACAGTGCTCACTGCTTTACTAGGAGCTCCAAATCTTACTCAAGCTCAGAAGCAAGACATTAAAAATGTAGCACAAACAGAAATGTCATCACAACAGGTAGATATGAGTGCATTTGCTACAAATAGACCTACAGCAAAGGCTACACAAAGTGGGGAAGATGTAAGAATACAATCATACACTAACCTAATCCAAAAAACCATTACCAACGGTACCAAATCTCAAATAACAAACTTATTTGTAGAAGTTATAAAAAGTACAGAGGTTAAAACTGGTAAAATAGAAATAATATACCAAATATCAGGACAGATACAGGCATCTTCTCAAAAAGAAGCAAATGCTAAAGCTATGTCAATTATAAAAGATACTTTAAATAAGACAGATATGTCACTAGCAGGATTGACTATTATGAATGAGGGCGATCAGTCTTTTCCATTTAAAGTGCAGATAAAAGTACTAGTAAATAAGTAGAATTATAGAATTATAAGCAAAAAAACAAATGGAAAATTTTAATTTAAAAAAATTTTTAGTAGAAAACAAATTAACTACTAATTCAAAAATGTTGAATGAAAATACAGTACCTGTCATTGATCTAAGTAAATTAGAACAAATACTAGCACAAGCTTCAGAAGTTGCTAATGAAAAAGGTAAAAAACTTCTTAATGGAGATATTTCTAACTTTCTTAAATTTGTAAACTTAGCAATTGTATCACTTGAAAACCAAAATGCAGATTGGGGATACGAAATAAAAGGAACTCCACTATTATACATGAATCTAAGTAGTAGAGATAAAGGCGAAGATGTAGATAAGTGGGAAAGATTTAATAAAGTCATGCAAGGATTTTCATCAGCATCCCACTATAGCACTATGAACTATTCACCGGAAAAACAGCTAAATCAATTACAGCAAGCTTTAGAACAGTTAAAGCAGTACGTTGATTCGTTCTAAATAAAAAAAGCAGGATATAGTTGCAAACATGCAACTATTTTCGTATGTTATATAAATAAAGTTTTAATTAAAAATCAGTTACACTATGGACTTAAACGCTATCAAAAACAAGCTAGCAGCTCTAAACAGCACCGGAAATCAAGACCGTGAAAAAGTAGACTTCGAAAAGATCTACTGGAGACCGGCAAACGGAAAATCAACAATTAGAATCGTCCCTTCAGCATTTAATGCTGCAGACCCTTTCACAGAGTTGAAACTACACTACAACATCGGGAAATTTCCTATGATGTCTCTATCAAACTACGGAAAACAAGATCCTGTAGAGGAATTCGTAAAAGAATTAAGAAAAACTTCTGACAAAGATAATTGGTCATTATCAGGAAAGTTGTCTCCAAAATCTAGATTTTTTGCTCCTGTTATTGTAAGAGGAGAAGAAGAAAAAGGAGTTCGTCTTTGGTCATTCGGAGTAAACATCTATAAAGCATTACTTGCTTTAGCAGAGGATGAAGACATTGGAGATTTTACAGACGTAATGAGTGGATGGGATATGGTTGTAGAAACTACACCAGCTGCAGGACCAGGTCAGTTCCCAAGCACTACGGTTCGTATTAAACCAAAGCAAACAGTATTGTCAGAGGATGACAGTAAAGTAAATGCTTGGTTAAAAGATCAACCAAACGCATTAGAAGTACAAACTCAGTACGACTATGAATTTATCAAAAAGGCACTGCAAAAGTATTTGAACCCAGGAGAAGAAGAAACTACTTCACCTGCAGTACCAACCGAATCTATTGCACCTGTAGCAGAACCTGAATTGCCAGCATCATTGGGAAGCAACAAAACAGACTTTACTTTAGAAACTGCAACAGCTGGAAACAAAAGCACAGTTAATAAATTTGACGATTTATTCAACTAATAATGGCAGGTAAAAAAGCAACTACACAAACCGCTAGCGATATAATCAAAGGCGGTTTTAGTTTGGATAACTTTAAGAAAAACAAAGGCTTTTCAAATACTTCGGTAAAATTTAAGAGCCAAGATTGGATTAAAGTTTCAGATGCCTTTACAGAAGTAACATCACTCAAAGGAATTCCTATGGGACATATTACTTTATTAAGAGGTCATTCTGACACAGGAAAAACTACACTACTATTAGAGGCAGCAGTAGAGGCACAAAAAAGACAAGTACTCCCAGTATTCATTATTACTGAGATGAAATGGTCTTGGCCACATGCACAAATGATGGGATTGCAAGTTGAGGAAGTAGTGGATGAAGATACAGGAGAAATAACTGACTACAAAGGATTTTTCTTATACGCAGATAGAGGTACTTTAAATACTATTGAAGACGTAGCTGTTTATATCCTAGACTTAATCGATGAGCAAAAGAAAGGAAATCTTCCTTACGACTTATGTTTCTTCTGGGATTCTGTTGGATCAGTTCCATGTGACTTATCTGTAAGATCAAATAAGAATAACAATGAGTGGAATGCTGGTGCAATGTCAACTCAATTCGGAAATAACGTAAACCAAAAAATTATGTTATCAAGAAAAGAAGCAAGCAAGTACACCAATACACTAGTAGCAATCAACAAAGTTTGGACTGCAAAACCTGAACATCCAATGGGACAACCTCGTTTGGAGAATAAAGGAGGAAAAACAATGTGGTACGACTCAACAGTTATCATTACTTTCGGAAATATTACAAACTCAGGAACAAGTAAGATCAAAGCTGTTAATAAAGGTAAAGAGTTCGAATTTGCTAAAAGAACAAAAGTTCAGATTGAGAAAAACCATATTGACGGTATTCAATCAAGAGGAGCAATTATTATGACCAGTCATGGATTTATTGCTGACGATAAGAAAGCAATTGATACCTACAAAGACACTCACAAAAACTCTTGGGCAAGTACCTTAGGCTCTACAGACTTCACTGTAATGGTAGAGGCAGATGTAGAAGAGGATTTAAACAACTTAGAAGCACTAGATGATTAATTATTTAGACATCCTAAATAAAATTGAACAAAAGCCAGACAGAAAACTAAACGACCATATTTTGATTGTCGATAGCATGAATACCTTTATAAGGAGTTTTGCAATGCTACAATCTATGAATCCACAAGGCCACCACACAGGTGGTCTCGTTGGCTTCTTAAGGTCCTTAGGATTCTTAATGAGAACAATTGATCCAACTAGAATCATTTGCGTATTCGATGGACAAGCATCTTCCTCAAGCAGGAAAACAATTAATCCAGAATACAAAGCAACTAGAAACATAAAAAGGATTACCAATTGGGAATTGTTCGATGATAAAGATGATGAATTTGCTTCCATGACTATGCAAATGCATAGATTGGTTGGATATTTACAATGTCTACCAGTTACACTAATATCAATAGATAAAGTAGAAGCAGATGATACAATTTCATACCTAGCACAAAAATTTGCAGCTAATGGAAAAAAAGTTACAATTACTTCTTCAGATAAGGATTTTTTACAGATAGTAGACGAAAATATAGAAGTTTATTCTCCTATCAAGAAAAAAACATATCAAAAAAAAGATATACAGGAAGAAATAGGATTAATTCCTGAGAATTACTTAATAATGAAAGCATTACTAGGCGATAACTCAGACAACCTTTCAGGAGTAAAAGGATTAGGACCTAAAACACTTCTCAAAGAATTTCCAGGGCTGATAGACAATCCAAAATTTTCACTATGGGATATTTATGAAATTTGTGAACAAAAGTTGCAAACTAAAAAAATATTCGCTAGTATCATTTATGATTGGGAAAAAGTAAAAACTAACTATGAATTAATGAATTTATCCGAGCCAAGGTTGGGAGATTACGAAATTTTTCATATATTAGAGAAAGTAAAAGAGCCAACACCAAGTTTACAGGTTGTTACTTTTTTAAACATGTTAGAAGCTGATCAAATCGAAGCTCTAAACAAAAACGTAGAAGGATGGTTAGAATTATTCAGACCGCTTTCAACATATAAAAAATAAGTTATAATAAAATAAGTTACATGACCTCACTAGCAAAACTATCTTCCTACGGGAAAGGCTTTCAGCTGAAAGTATTAGGAGCACTCCTAACAGACAAAAAGTTTCTACTTAACACAAGAGAACTACTACAGCCAGATTATTTTGATTCAGATGCACATAAGTGGATCTTAGAAACAACAGTAAAGTACTACGACAAGTACCACACTACAATTTCTTTAGAAGCATTAAAGATCGAATTACAAAAAGTAGAGAATGACATTCTACAAGTAGCAGTAAAGGCAGAATTAAGAAACTGTTACGAAGCAACCCAAGAGGATTTAGCATACGTAGTAGAAGAATTTACAACGTTTGCTAAAAACCAAGAACTTAAAGCAGCATTACTAAATTCAGCAGATCTATTAAATCAAGGGGACTTTGATGGAATTAGATCAGTGATTGAAAAAGCAATGAGAGCTGGTATGGATAAGAACATGGGTCATGAATATAACAAAGACGTAGAGAGTCGGTATAGAGAAAACTACAGACCTACTATTCCAACACCTTGGCCAATTCTTAACGATACTATTGGAGGAGGATTTGGACCTGGTGATTTAGTTATTATGTTTGGAAATCCTGGAGGAGGAAAATCATGGACAATGGTTGCAGCAGCAGCACATGCAGTATTAATGGGATATAATGTAAACTTCTACACTTTAGAACTTGGAGAGGATTATGTAGGAAAACGTTTTGACTGTTACTTGACAGGATACGGAATTGAAGAAGTGAACAAACACAGAGCAGAAGTAGAGCAGATTGTTAGTAAACTTAAAGGAAAACTAATCGTAAAAGAATATCCACCAAAAGGAGCTTCAATAAATACAATCAAGGCACACATCCAGAAATGCATCGACATGGACCACAAACCAGATATGATTATTATTGATTATGTTGACTATTTGAAAGCACCATCAAAATCTCGTTTCACAGAAAGAAAAGATGAAATCGATGATGTATTCATTGCAACAAAAGGATTGGCTAAGGAACTTCAAATTCCTATTCTAACACCCTCTCAAGTTAATAGAATGGGAGCAAAGGATTCAGTTATTGAAGGAGATAAAGCAGCAGGGTCTTATGACAAGATGATGGTTGCGGATGTTTGTTTATCTTTATCAAGAATGAAAGAAGATAAAGTTTTAGGAACAGGACGTATTCACGTAATGAAAAATAGATACGGTAGTGATGGTATGACTTGGGATGCAAAAGTTGATACAAATAATGGTCACATCGAGATTTTAGGAAACATGTTACCAACTGAATCAGGTGATAAACCTAGAGGAAATTTTAAAGAAATCGCGAATAAATTCTTTGAATTGGAGAATCAAGTTCCATTCTAAAATGCTATTTATTCTTACAGTCTTAATTTAAAAAACAATATTAAAAAAACCAAACATGAGTCTAAAAAACGAACGCATAGTTTACAAGCCCTTTGAATATCCACAAGCACATGAGTATTGGCTCAAAGCGCACCAGGCTCACTGGTTACACACAGAAGTTCCAATGTCGCAAGACGTATCAGATTGGAATTCTAATCTTAAACCACACGAAAAAAATGTTATAGGAGGAATCTTAAAAGGATTTGC
>Ga0181356_1000426_pt1 | contig 18066 bp, 22 predicted proteins | sample Fa13VDMM110SN_FD_130104 | JGI IMG/M metagenome (GOLD analysis project Ga0181356, IMG submission 130104) | Freshwater viral communities from Lake Michigan, USA - Fa13.VD.MM110.S.N | ecosystem: Environmental > Aquatic > Freshwater > Lake | place: USA: Michigan | collected 2013-09-24 | reverse complement strand
GATTAATGGGAAGAAGGTCGAGACCAAGGGTCTGGGCGAACGGTACCGCGACGAAGCCAAGCGTCTTCTTGGGTTCTACAGCCAGTCTAGTAACATCATTGACATGGTTGATGGCTTTCTTACTGAGAATGCGGCTCCGCTCAAAAACGGGGCGGTTCTTTTGCAGCTTGGTCTTAACGTATCGACTGCGCTGACAAACTTTGTTTCTCTCCCGCTTGCCGTCGTACCATATCTTGCAACGCATAACCCATCGCGGGGGTACGGCGGCGGGTTTGGTTTCCCTGCTGCTATGCAAGAAATCTCCAAGGCGATGTCGCAGACTAAGTCGTTTGCGTTCAACAGCGCCGAATCTCTGCGCGCGATGATTGATAATAATGAGTACACCAAACACGGACTGACTTTCGACGAGGCCGTGTTCCTCCTGAGCCAGACTGAAGAGGGTAACCTCCAGCCTGCGCTATCCAACTCGCTGCTGCAGACCGCCCGTGGCGGTATGAAATCCAACGTCCAAGCCACCGCCGAGAAAGGCTGGATGGCCATGTTCACTTATACTGAACAGCTTACCCGCAGGACGACTGCACTTGCAGCATACAGGCTTTATAGGCAGCGGGCGGTTGCGTCTGGTATCCCAGAAGGCCAGTTCACCACCAAGAACGAACAAGTTCTGCGCAATGGTCCCGCCTATAAGGACGTGTACCGCGAAGCCGGTAAGGCGGTCGTCAAGACCAACGGCGACTATAACCTGTACAATAGGCCGGGGTTGTTCCGTAACCACTTCCTGCAGTACGTCTTTATGTACAAGATGATTGCAGTTACTACTGCGCAGATGGTTGCTGCCCTGCCTAGGGGCGGTAAGATCTATTACCTTGCGGCAATGGTGGTGCTTGCCGGGGCGATGGCCGTTCCGTTCGCGGAAGACCTTTTCGACATCATCGATACGCTCGCGCAAATCTTTGGTATCCCGATGGGCAGTATCGAAGCTGCTACAACAGAGATGCTTAACGATCTTACAGGCGGCAACGGCGCGGTCCTCATGACCGGCGTCCTCAACCTGATTGGCATCAACGCATCAAGCAAGATCGGTATGGGTGATATCCTTCCGATGACAGGGGCGGGGCGTCAGGGTGCTGATCTGGGCAGAGAGACGATGCAGCTGGCCGGGCCGGTATTCTCTGCTGTGCAGGGTACACTGGGTACAGCCTTCCAGTTGGCGCACTGGGGTGCGGCTAGTGTCGGCCTAGCTGACAAGACCATGACTCTGCCGGAGATCCTCCGTAACGCTCCGTCCTCTGCCATCAAGAGCTTTGCCGACGCTCTGACTTACCTGAACGATGGAAGGATCACCGACGCAAAGGGCAAGGTTGTTTCAGAAGATGCATCTGCTCAAGTAATCATTGGTCGTATGCTGGGCTTCTATCCGGCAGAAGCTGCGAATAGCAACAGGGTCGTGCGCCTCGGTAAGTATACCAGTGACTACGCTAGTGCAATCGCGGGGAACTACCGCGCTGCGTACGTCCAAGCCTATGTGCGTAAGGACTTCGCCCGCATGCGGGAGATCGCCAGTGATGTGCGCGAGTGGAACCAGCACGCCAAAGGTACGCCGTTCTTCATCAAGAACTTCGAAGAGCGGGCGAGGAAAGCGGGCAAAGAAGCCGCCATCCCCGCTGCTGCGCGTTATCTAAAGGTTGCACCAGAGGCATCCAGAGAAGATATAAATGATCTGATGAACATCTACGGACTGGAAGAAGGCACGGGCTGAAGCTGGCCGAGGGTAAGGTTGGCCATAGCGTTTTCCGTATCGTCTATGATCCCGACCAGTCTGGGGTGGCTGAGATTGATACCGACCACATAGGTCTGTGCAGTCTTAGCCGCAGTGTCCTTGCCTAGGTACGCCTTGTTGCTCTTGGGTGAGGCCAGTACGTTTTCTGCAGTGAGGTCCTGCAGCACTGTGCGGTAATCATAACGCTTCTCTGCCAGCCAGCGGCGGAAATGTACCCTGTCCACAAGCATAGTCCCGCTGTCAAACTTGTCGTTGAGTGACTTCCTGTAGAGGTCCAGCCTGATGCGTATGTCTTCACGGGGCATGCGCTGGTAGTCAGGTTGCGGCTTCATCCCTGCTGTATGCATGACAGTCACAAGCACGGCAGCGTGGTCGTTGACGTACTCGGAGATGAGGTCGAAGGTATCGCGCTTGATGTCTGCCACTGAGCGGCGGATGGCTCCCAGTTGCGCAAGCATCCAGTCGATAGCACGTTCGTACTTGAAGGGTATCAGTCCCCAGCTGTGCGCTAGGTGAAAGCTGAGATCTGCAAGCACAACCGCCGCCTCCCAGTACCGTTCCTGCCCGCCGAAGCTGGCCTTGTACTTGGTGCGGAAGACTTCGTAGTGCCGGGATATCATGGCCTTGAGTGCCTGCGGTCCTAGCTCCAGCAGCTTGGATACAAACTCCCGCCCGATAAACCCATAGTTGCTATGGATGTGATCGTAGATCTTCTTACCTGCGGTGCTGTCCCTAGAGAACAGGGGATGCGACGGCACGTTGATCTCAAGAAGTCTGGCTAGCTGGGCTTCTGTCTCCGATCCGGCGGCGATCAGCATGGATGCAATGCTGGTGTTGGTGCTGAGTACAACAGGTATGAAGTAAGGTTTGCTGTCGCGCTCTTCCGTGTTGCGGTTGAGGCGGATCTTGTCTGCGCCTTGCGTCACTGAGTAGAGGAAGTCCCCGATGTCCTTGGGGTTCATCATGGTCGCTTCGTCCACAGTCATCGGCATGTTACGGTAAAGCGACATGCGATTGAACAATGCGTTTATGGTAAACTTGCTGGTGAAATGCAGCTTATCTGGGTTACCCCAGAGGCTCTGCCCCCACAGCTGAGTCAGTGTCTTGCCCCCGCCCGTGGGTCCGTTGAGCGAGATGGTCAGGCCCTTCAGTCCGGTAAACTCGTAGAGCGGAGCGGAGAGCATGACGCCCATGGCGAACATGTGCCATGGCATGTCTGCCCGTTCGAGTACCTTGAGCCCGTCCACCTGTGCTTGCAGTGAGCCCTTGGCTTCCCACAACTCTGCGCCCTGCCGCTGCATGAGAGCGGAAAGAGTTATCTGCTCCTCGTGTGCGGAACCACTATCGTCAAGACGTAGTACAGAGTCGCCCATGACGAACTGCGAGAAGTCTTCCTTCCACCCCATGGAGGAGTAGAGGTTAGTCATGCGGGTCGTCTTCTTCAGACTGTCTACGTATGAGCGTAACATATACTGAAAGCTTTCTGTCAGCTTCTTGTATTGGAATATGATGCCCTGATCTGCCAGTGCAGTGGCGAACTCGCGATGCCCGTCAGTCAGCAGTGCCTGTCGCAAGACAAGCGGTTGCCACCCTACGTGGGACCTGTCCCACATAAAGCGAACGACTTCATACCCTAGCGTCTCGTCCTTGCCGTAGCTGGTGGGATAGATATCAAACGCACACACATCCGTATCGACGCCGTCGATAACCATCTTGATGCCCTGCGCCGTACGCTTGAACGGTTTAGGTAGGGGCACTGCCTGTGCTATCGGGTCTGCCGCTGAACTCTGCGCAACTTCTTTATAGGACTGTCCTGTGTGGACGGGTGATGCGATCCTGCCCTTGAGCTTACAAGTCTTGCAGCCGTCAGGGTTCTCGCTCTCGAACTTGGTGCACAGCGTCGGGCCAGTGGCGTTCTTCTTCCACTGATCCAGCTTCTTGCGGGTCTCATGTTCCGAGAACTGCGGGTGCCCCTTGCTCCACTCAATAGCCGTCTGTTCGGGGTTCTCGCAGAATGCGGCCACGCCTAGGAGCGCGTACCAAAGCGGCTCCGGCACGCTGTCAGGCTTGTTGATGGCGTCCCTGATCTGCTGGCACTTGTTTACTATAACTCCCGGCACGCCAAGCGGGTGATCGCTCTTTACTGCTAGGTTATCCAGCAGTGTGGTCTTGCGCACCGGTTGTGCCTGCGGTTGGGCTTTGAAGACGCCTGCCCCGCCAAGAGCCCGCGCGAACTCCAGTGGATCTATGTCCGCTGCGTCCCGAATAAGCTTAGCTTTTTTACCGCTGCTCCTATTAGTAATACCAACAGCCCTGAGAACGCGGGCGCTGTCTTCTGTTACCGACGGGTCGATGATGACGTGCCTTGTGGCCAGTACCTTTAGCGCAGCGGCTAGAGGTTGCCACTCTTCGGGCGTCAGGTCCCGCGTCATCACCCAATACATGTGCAGTCCGTTGCCGCTAAAAACCATTAGCGGTGCGGGCAGTCCCGTCTTGGATATGAACTCTGCTACGGCTCGGCCTGCGTCCTGCAACGTGGCATAACTATTGCGTAGCTCACCGGATGCGTCGTACTTGCCGACGTCTACGTCGAGGGCGATGACCTTGGTTCTATTGACATTAGCTTGTTTCCTCCCCTTGTTTTCTACGAATGAAGATATAGCGTAGTAAATGTTTCTCCCCATCTCATCCATGCGGATAGAGATGCTGGCCAGTTCTTCTACCGTAGCGAAAAAACCGTGCTGTCTATTGTCTACGTTGAACGCACAGTAATGCCCGGATGACGGAAGAACTCGCCGGAGAAACTCCAGCGTGTCCATAAGCGAGCCCTTTCGTGCGAGGGGTGGTGCCCCTCGCACAGTAAGCGAAACTACTTGAGAAGCTCAAGCAACTTTTCTAGCCGTTGTCTGGGTTCCATAGCAATGACGTTTGGAGGGGGCCAGCTGTACACCGTCATAACGTTCAGCAATCCCCGGAGTTTTTGCTTCACTGTTATGACGTTGCCTTTCCGAACTGGCCTGCCCTTGACCCAGTTGTAGTAGGTCACGCGGCTTACTCCCAACAGCTGCGCCATATCCGCAGTGTTGAGAAGCATATGCCTACGCAAGCTTTCTACTTTCTGAAAGTCTATGCCGACATTAGTCATCGGACCCCATCCCCGCCAACAAGGACGTGATGTCATCTACAAGGGACGAGCTTGATGCAGGCTCCGGCGCGGCTTGTTTGGCCGGACGCCCACGCTTTAAAGGAGTGACACTAGCCACGCCAGCACCGCCATCATTGTCAATGACGCCGCTATTAGTACCGCCCAGAGGAATAGCGGGAGCAGCAGGAACAGCGCTAGCCTGAGCAGCAAATCCTCGCTTGGCCACAGCGGGTGGCGGCGGCGGGGGAGGGGGAGGAGGCGGAGGAGGAGGGGGCGGGGCGGGAAGGGCCGCGTCCTGATGTGTGGATCCTTCTGCTTGTCCTGTAACATGCATGATCTCGTCGCTATCGAGGAGGGGGAATGTCAGCTGCTGCGCTTCGTCCGAAATGAAGCCACCGAACTTGAAGGTAAGTTTGGGGAAGCTGGCGTCGGTGTCGAAGCCAACAACTGTACGCACGATCTCTACAGGAATACCGCGAGACGCCAGTTCTTTCTGGTATTTGCCCAGCCCCTGCAGCGCAGCCGGAGTAACCTGCAGCAGGTAGACCGGACCACCGGGGTCGTCAGCCGCCACCACAGCCAGTCGCTTGTGGTCAGAGCAGGCTTTGATCTCCTTGCCCTGCTGCGTAACCTTGGATCCCCACGCATTCTGCGGGCATCCCTGACACATATCGAATTGCTTCTGCTGCGCATCGTTGTGAGGGCGAATGCCGTCCATGGAGAAGCAGTCCGGCGCACCCGGCTCGTTGTCCGGCGTCCACTGTCCAGCGTAGAACGTCTTGGACAGACGCGGGTTGGCACCGACGACAATCACGTCAAGGGTAACTGTGTTGAGTACAGTCTCGGTCTTACCTTCCACGATACGAAAGCGCGAGCCTTTGATAGAGATGCGCGGGATAGATTCGCCACCGCCAATACCGCCGCCGAGCGCCTTGCTCAGCGATGAGCTAGCACCAATACGTCCGGCCAAGTGTGCCGGTACAGTCATGTTAGCTGGAATAAGATTAGTCATATGCTTCCTTTCTATGCCGACGCCGCAGGTTTGCGGACGTTGATCTCAAGTTTCGTACCGTAGTTGATGCCCGGAGGGACAGTGCGATGCATCTCGATGAAGGCGCGCACCGCAGTCTTGCTGACGCGTTTCTCCAGCATGTCGTATGCATCCGTTGTCTTGATGTGGTTCAGCACCGCGTCCCAATCCGCCACGTTGGCGAAGTCTACCGTGGTCAGGAACGCTGTCCCGTGGTCTGTCTTGAAACTGGTGACCCCGGTCTCTTCCGCCTTAAGCTTTAGCCATGCTTCCAGCTTGTCCATGTTGGCGTCGATAGCGGCGGTCTGTTCCTTGGCCTTGGCCTCTATCTCTTGCTTCTGTACGCGCAAGCGCAGGTATCCTGCGATTACGCTGTCTACCGTAAGTGTCATGTCACACCCTCTGTTGTTGGATCATGTCCAGCAGAACACCTTGCACGCTTTGTTTGTTCTTAAGCCGCTCGTACATTCGGTGTTCTAGTTCTGTGGCCTCTATGTGTATGATGTTGGATGTATACTTCTTGCCTATCCTTTCTATCCTTCCGCATGCCTGCACGTAAGTCTCGTTGGAGTTGATCGGCCCGTACCAGATGATAGTCCGTGCCGCAGTCAGGGTTAGTCCGTGCGCCATGGTTGCAGGGTGCGCGATAAGTATGTGCGGGTCTTCGGTGTTCTGGAAGTTATGGAAGATTACATCCCGCTTGGAAGACGATACCTCCCCGTTAACTACGCCAACTGTATAGTCCTTACCTAGTTCCTCCTCCAACATATGCAGTGTGCCGGTCAACGGTACAAAGATGATAACCTTTTCACCGATCTCTTCGATCACCTCCCGCACTGCTTTAATCCGTGGCGCGCAGTCCAGATGAATGTGCTTGCCGTCCTCGCCGTAAGCCACGCCGCAGCAGATTTGTATGAGCTTTATCGCCTTGACGGCGTCGTTCGCGGCAGTGATCTGCCCGCCTGCCACATCTGCTATCAGCGTCTTCATCATGCTCTTATAGTGGGTCTCCTGCTCCGCAGTCAATACAACTTTACGGGTTTGTACAACTGTTTCCGGTAGGTCGAAGCATTCGTCCCGTGTAAACCTTACGCTTGGCTGCAGCATCTTGCTGGCAATCTCCGTGGCGTCCGGTCTTGGCACCAGTCGGTATGGGCCTACTCTCTGCATGACCTTCTCGCGGAAGGCTGTGTACGGCATCGTGCACATGGGGCTGTCGATAAGTCTGGCCAGCGCCCACGCGTCTGTCGGTTCGTTGGGGGTAGGGGTCCCAGTCATGAGCCACGCGCGTGCCGCAGGGTTCTCCTGTAGCCAGCGGCGAAAGATCTTGAACTTCTTTGTGCTGGGGTTGCGCAACACAGCTGCTTCATCGACAATCACTAGGTCAAACATACCGTGAGTAGCTTCAGCTATGATACCGAAGCCATCGTGGTTGACGATAAAGAAGTCTGCGTCCGTCTTGAGTAGCTTCATCCGGCGTTCCGACGTGCCGTGTAGCGTCACTGCTTTGCGGTGAACAAGCTCAGAGAATATCGCGTCACCCCACACCCGCTCCAGTGTGGACAACGGCGACACGATCAGGACTTTCTTTACGTCGCCGCGCTCTATCAGATAGTCAGCCGCCCACAGTGCGCTGATGGATTTGCCTGTACCAATCTCGTTGAGCACTAGCCCACGTTTGTGGAAGGTCAGGAACTCAGCCGTCTTACGTTGGTGGTCGTAAGGTTTGAACCGGCCCGGCCAATCGTAGTAGTATAGTATGGGTGACGGGGCCATGATGCCGAGGTTACGTAGCACCTTAACTTCATCCAGCCTGTGCGGGACAATTGTCAGATCTATCCCGTCTCGGTGCAGTGTTCTAGCTGTAGGTATTGTAGATAATACACGTTCTGGATTGTTAAGCTTTAGTGCCAGTGCTCTGGCTTGCTCGACGACAATCATGGATAAATCCCCGCACTTGTTCTATGGTGTCTGTGTCGTAGACAAGGAACCACGCTCCACCTGACGCACGTATCCGCTCGGCACATAGTTCTTGTAGGGCAGTCGGTTTGTTACTCGCGTCTGCTTTGCATTCTATTCCGACAAATCTCCCGAGAACGCATGCCACCCTGTCAGGTATACCGGCGTGTCCGTACGGCCCTGACTGCGGCGGGAAGAACCATACCCGCTCTTCCTTGAGCATGGTATCCAGCTGTTTCTTTATGCGGTTCTCGGGAGTTGATCGGCTCATGCGGCGAGCTTTTTAACGCGCGGCCTGCGGCTCAGCCCAAGCCTGACAATCCGCGAGTTCACACTAGCGGAGTTCTTACCTAGGGCCTCACCAATCTCACGGGCAGTAACGCCTTGGATCCACATATCGCGCAGCTTGGCATCGTCTGCTTCTGTGTAGACCAGCTTGGTTGCCTTGGTGTTGTTGCCTACAGATACCCCTGAAGCTTTAGCCAGTTGCGTAACAAGCTCTCGCATTTTCTTTTCGTGTGTCGCGACTAGCTTTGTCGCAGCCGTCTCCTGCAGACGGGCGAAGTCTAGTTCTTGTTTTACTTCTTTGAGTTGTTCGTAGATAGCTTCGATATTCATTTCCATCTCTTCGCATATGAGCAGAAAGATTTGCACGGGCAGTAATTGCATAGGCCGCTTGGTTTTGCTGGCCATACGTCATGCACGAGTGCTTCCTCTACTCTGTTGATTTTACTAAGTGTTGTGTCCAACAAACGGTTATACATACTCCGCGTATATCTGTACGGGTCCATCTTCTTGTCCTGCAACCACAGGAACCCTGCGTTAACCTCGTTAACCTCAGGCTGATGGATGAACACCATCGTCGCCGAAAGTTCAAGTTGGTATGGGTCGGGTCTGCGCTTACCGGTCTTCCAGTCTAGGACCGTGGCCTTGTCGCCGTCAACAATTAAAACATCCAGCTGTGCGCGGATCCACGTATCGCTGTCCCACCAGTCCGATGGGTTAAGGCTAGTGTTGAGGGCAAGTTTCTTTTCTGGGGCGAGTTCTCCTTTGCTTGCGGTTAAGACTTCGCATACTGCAGTTACTTCCTGCAGTTCTGTAGGTAGTTCTTCTTCTCCGAGTAGCTTCTTCTCCAGCGCCTTGTGCACCCGCTCTCCGTGCTTGGATGCCTCGCCGCCTTCGTCCTTTGCATCACGTGCAATACGTTGGTGGTAGTATCTCTTCGGGCAGTTCTCAAATAGTTTGAGCGCAGAGTAAGAGTGCGTTAGCTGGATGTCGGTCATGCGTCACCGCTCCCCGCTAGTGCTGCGCGTGCTTGAAAAACGCAGCGGTCGTAACCGTCTTCAAAGTCGGCGGCTTCGTAATAGTCCTCGTCCATGTCTTTGGCCGGAACCTGCTTGGCGATGTCCTCAAGAGCGGCGCGCAGCCTCGCATTCTCCCGCTCCAGCTCATCGAGCCGAAGTGCGGCGTCGCGGAGCGTGGTGGCACGCTCGGGCGGCAGCGTTGGATAAGGCCAGTCGATAGCGGTGTTATCCGCAATCCAGATACGCAGCCTCTCCACCAGTTCACTCGTCGTGCTCATGGCTACCTTTCCTGAAAGAAAACCGCGCCGAGATAAATCAACACGCTCTTCGGATCATACCATGCGTCGGCTGGATCCTCCGCCTCATGCATTAGTATGCTGGCTCCGCGCTGTGCTTCAGCTTCGGACAAGAACTGTTCGCGAAGAATGCATGTGTTCTTGTCAAGATGTATAGCACCGGGGTCACACTTAGTCCACCCGTCAGCCGACCAGAATTTATTTCGCCAATGCCCGTGCGGAGGCACTGCCGTTTTTACCTTTGTGTCCTCGGCTAGGTCAGAACTCATCACGCAATGTCCTGTACTTAAGTAAGTCCAGCAGTCCTAGGAAAACAAACGGATCGTTGAGTGCTGTCTTGAGCGTGCATACGGTGTCCTTGGAACTTAGTATAAGCACCGCTTCTGATATGCTTGGGTTCTCGTGCACGTACTCAAACGCTTGCGTGAGTAACGCTTTAACTGCCTTCTGTTTGTTCTCTGCTACAGTACGTAGGTCGATTACGTTGTCCTTAACGTCGCTCATTTGGCGTCTCCATAAAACTTGGCGAAGCTACCTTCGCAGGCGATAGGAATATCCTTCGCCCAGTCTGGCGGCGTAGACATAACGTCCATCATAAAGGCCAACCCTTCTTCTGCCTTCTGCTCTGGTACAAGCGCAGCTAGTTCGTCGTGTACCTGCAGCACAACTTTATACTTGTTACTTGCATTAACACGCAGCCATTGTTCTTTGATGATGCATGTAGCGATTGCTTGAACAAGGTTCTCGACGACCTTGCCTCCGTAGATGTACGTCCATGGAAGATCGTCCATGTTATCCCCGGCCAGTCGTCCAGTCATGATAGACTTATAAGCGAGGGGAGTAGCGCAGTACCTGTACTGTTTGTTGCCCGACACATTGAGCAGCGGGTACTGGAGGGACATCCCGTTAGGTAGGTCTATCTTGTTGTCGTGGCACCGGAACCTGTCAGCCAGTACGTATTCCTGACCCCGTGCCATAGCCCCCAGTGCATGGCCTGCCTCATTCCATAGGCCCTTGATGCGGTGGTTTGTATCCCGGTACTTGCGTACAGTATCGACGGCCTCGTCCACGGACATGTTTACCTTCATGCCCATCGCCCCTGACTGCAGCACTAGCTGCAGCTTGGCGTGCCCAAGGCCGTAGCCCAGTCCCAGAATGCATACCTTACCCACGAACCGCTGGCGTGTGTCAGCCTTGGTGATTGGCCTGTCATACAACTTGGAGGCGAACTCGCTGTACACATCCCGCTTGTTACGGAATGCATCGAGGAGGTGCGCCTCTCCTGCCAGCCACGCCAGTACGCGGGCTTCGATCTGTGCGCTGTCCACTACGCAGAACACGTACCCGTCAGGCGCACTCATGGCCTTGCGTATAGCCCCTCCACGGGGGAGGTTCTGCATGTTGAGTTTATCACCCCCCGAGAAGCGACCCGTGTGTGCGCCGTAGTAGTTCAGCATAACAGGCAGCGGGCCGCGCTCCTGCACCCCGATCAGCGCCTCGGTTCTGGTCTCGTCTAGCGTGCTCTTAACCCCTAACCTTGCAGCCACGATGTTCTGGATAGTTGTGTCTTCGTGGTTGAGTAAGTCAGTAAACTCCTTGTCTGTCTTGGAGAACGCATACGTCATCTCGCCAGTAGTCGGGCTCTGCTTTGTAGGCGGAGTCGCACCATACTTGAGGAGCGTGTGCGCCAGCTTGTTGTTGCTCATCAGATCTTCGGTGCTGATACCTTCAGCAGCGAGACGCTCCATGAGCGCAGCCTTCTGGTCCCTTACGTTGGCCAGATGCTTGGCAAGTTTGCCGGGATCAAGCTCTACCATCGGCTCCGTGTAGAGCCTCAGTGTTGCATCGATGATGGCGATCTCTTTAGACGGGTACCCCTTGGCTAGTACCTTGAACAGCTTATACGTAAGCTCGACATCGTTGATGCAGTAGTCACCATAAGCGGCCAGCTTGTCAGGTGTAAAATCCCTGCGCCGCATACCGAGGGCAAGCACTACCTCCCTGCCTTTCTCGCCAAGCCCATGCGCCAAGCACAGGTTGGCAAGTGATACGCTCTGAGTCTGGCCGACCTTCGCCTTCGCCATAGACAGGGTATCAAGCCACAGCTTTGGTTTGATACCGAACTTCCATGACAGGATGGCTCCGTCGAACGCCGTGTGGTGCGCGAGGATAGCCTTGTCCGAATAGTCTAGTCCTTTTAGAAAGGCACCGACATTACTTCCGCTATACCAATCGGTAGGGTTATCGTTGACCTTTAGTCCTACACCTATGACCTCAAACCTAGGGTCGCGGATGTACTGCTCAGTCGTCATCTTGGATAGGCTATACTCCTTGTCGTAGTAAGTCTCGAAATCTATCGTGACTATATCCATTACTATGCCCCTCCTCAGGCGTATATCGAAACGCGCGGTGTCCTCTGGCCGAAGCGCGCCCTTGCGTACATGGCGAGCGCGTACTTTGTGTTGCTGTTATCCCTACACCCCCGGCATAAACCCCCCTCAGTGTGCGGCTTGTCTTGTACAGTAAAGAACTGTACCGCAACTTCGATAAGGCGGATGGCCCACTTAAACCGGGGCGGTCTATCTATCAGGGAAAGCTTTGCTTCGCATCTGGTTACGCTCCAGATCCTGTAAGCAAGCACGAAGTTATTCTTCTGTTGTTGGTCCCTTGTCATTAGCTGCTCCATTATCTGTGTTGGCATACGATGCTTCCACTAAATCGTTTAGTTTGTATATCAACTCTCGGCGTTGCTTTGAGATTGCCTCGATCTGTTTTTCTACGTCGGCAATCTGAGTACGCACATTGTTTATTTCGTCAACGATTGCTGCTGTGTTCTGCATGTTCAGTGAAACTTTATACAGCGAACTGTTGCTGTTGGCGGCTCTTTGGGCGTGCATCTTGACGCCATGCATAATAGTTGTGTGGTCCCACCCGCCAGTGTTCTGTGCTATCCACGGGTACGACATCCCTTGTGCACGCAACAGGTACCACACATACTGACGGGGTAGTACGAACTGTCTCTCTCGCGTCTTCACAGATAGCATGCGCGGATCATAGTACGGGAAAAAATGTCTGGCCCTATCAATAACACGTCTCATGATAGGGCCAGACGACATCACTTATCTCCGAATTGTTTGTGCCAAACTTCTGCGATTACACGAGACGGAGATCCTTTACGCAGCCATGAATCGCACGCTGCGCTTTTCTCTGTTGTCCTTGTGCCTTTGAATATACAGGGACCTTTCCACACCCTGTCAATACCCTTTGTATCGGCGCTAAAAAAATTACACTCGCCGCATCTTCTCCCGCTCATACCCGTGTGCTCGCTGCAGTCATGACAAGTTCAGTGAGCGCAGCTGCGTCTACGTTGTTGAGATTAACAGCACTATCCGCTGCAGGTTTCGGTGCAGCAGGCGTGCGCTTCTTACGCTCGACAACCTCCGCCATCTTAACTTTGTATTCGGGCGGGACAAACGCATGCATGGATGGCATAGCAGCCACAGCCTTATTAAGGGACGGCTGTCCTGTCATGAACTCCCGGAGCGTCTTGCCCATTCTTGTCGTGTCTGCTTTATACCTGTGTATCGCTAGTGCGTGCTCCAGTATGATATTGTAAGGCTCGATAATCGACTCATCGATAGTCGGTATCATGTCACTATGAGTATAAGTTATTGTGTGTTGGGATACAGCAAACGGACCGTGCTGTTCTGACTGCCATGAAGATGCAGACATGGCGTACATTTTTACTTCGGTTTCATTAGCTATATCGGCCTCGGTTACGTAGCTGGTAACGTTTGAAGACGGGACCGTAACGTGGAGCGTCTTGATGGTAGGGACCCGCAGTCTATTCGGTAACGTCTCAATAAGTTTTATCGTAGCCTCAGGCATTACGTAATCATAGAGATCGAGCATCGCCTGAATGGGGCGAGCAGCGATCAGCTTATCTTCTTCCGGCCTACGTACATTAGCGAGACGATAGACCATACCTTTGATGAGTTCGTCAGTGATGCGAACAGTAGCCATGTGTGTTACCCCTATTTGATGCTGATAGTCCGGCCCCAAGGGGCCACTTTGTCAGTCGTCGAAGCCCACAACACAGGGTATGCAGGCTCTACGCCGTAGTCATAGCACTCAAGGTCAGTCAGAACGACGCAGCAGACAGGGTCGAGACCCATGTTATCAATGCGCTTGAAGATAGGCGAGAACGCCGTGCCACCTGACTCGGTGATGTTGATAGAAACATCATCGACATTCTCATAGCTATCCACCCGGAAGACAGTCGTGTGGAAGTACGCAAGGTGGATCAGCTTAGGCTGTACGTCACGGCACAACTCAGTGACGTGTGCCATGAACATGTTGAGCGTATCGGGATTGATGGACCCGGAACAGTCAACTGCAATGACAATCTCGCCTATGATCTGGGAGTATGTAGACGGGCGATACATGCCAGCTGCAGCCATACGCCGGGAAGGGCGCGACCATGTACGCTGGTCACCCGTTGTTACACGCGTCATCCAGTCGGTCATAAGCGTGCGCCAGTCAGGCGGTGTCACCACCGCCTGCTCAACAAGACGCTTGACTAGGTCAGACATCTTGCCTGCTTGCTTAGCAGCGGTAAGTGCTTGGAGTATAAGCGGCTTCCACTTGCTATCCATCTCGCCGTCAGTGACATCATCAGCTGGCTCCATCGAGTCCATCTGCTCATGTCCACCGCCACCGCCAGCAGGATCGTCTGGCGGTAACAACTCATAGATATCCTCGACTACGCCATTGCCGCGCCGCATAAGGTCAGGATCCAGAACACCGCCTTGCGGCATACGTCCGATCTTGTCCTTGATGAGGAAGTCATTGACGACAACGTCACAGGCGATGTTCCACCGCCTAGGATCACGACCGCGCACCCTGCCAATGTGGTCAAGCATAGGGTGCATGCACTCATGCGCCACTAGGAACAACATCTCGTCCTTAGAGAGGGACGCGACGAACTCAGGGTGATAGCGCACGATCATGCCGTTGACACACGCAGTAGGTGGGTCAATCCGGTCATCGAGTACGTGATCCATGCCAAAGGAAAGCACCCCAAAGAAGGGGTGCTCCAGTGTCAGGATACTGCGGGTCCTACTGATAAGCTGATCAAAGTCAGCCTGTGTTATGCGTTTGGTTTTGACCTTAGACATTATGCAGCCCCCATAAATGTAGCCATTGCATCCAATATGCTGTTGGCTTCCGTCTTGGTCCGGCCCCTGAAGTCAGGGTCAGACTTAAGCGCCTCAGTCTCAAGCGATCCAAGGCTGTCAGCCACGCGCTGTGTCATGGCCTCAAGGTCAGGATCCCCTGTGATGTTAAGCCTAGGCAGCAGATCGCAAAGCTCACGGATGTTATCGATAGTGCTGTCGTGCAGCCGTGCTTTAGTCTTGCCGTCCTGCTCGGCGCTGTCGTCCAGTGCCTGCAACTTGTCAGCCATATGCTTGACCTTGTCATACAGCCGTTGCCACACCTCGCGCATAGCCTGCTGCATGCTGGCCTCAGTACGGGAAGCAACGTCAGCCTTGATGGCGTTAAGCTCCTCGTCCCCAAGCTGCACCCTGAAGTCATCAGTCGGGATAGGTGACATCTCCACACAGCAAGCGAACTTGCTACGCAGCGCGTCAACCTCAGGGTAGTCCTCTTCCTTGTAGAGACCGTTAGGCAGGAAGAGTTTGGCCTCCTCCTTGAGGCGCGGATAAGCCTGCAGGAAACGCTCTACCATGGCGTCACGCTCTGCCTGCAACTTACGGAAGTCAGTGGTAAACTTGAGATAGTTCCCCACCGGAAGCAGTCGCGTGCCGTCAACCGTACCCCATGCCATGGTGTTCTGGTAAACCATCTGGCGCAGGGTCGATGTCATGGCGTGGACATCTTCAAGGTAACCTGTAGCTGGCAGCAGCGCCTTGGTATAACGCCCGACACTGGCGTCAGCGTGATGCTGACTGGCTACCTGCTTGGTCACCTGCTTATCGTGCTTACGTCCTGCCCATTGGCTGATCTTGAGCGTCAGCAGCAAGGCTCTGTCGTTGAGTTTCATCGTATTCTCCACTCTTGGGTGTGTGTTAAGTTAGTTTATAGTATTGCAGTCAATACAGTCGTCATCGCCGCAGGTCCCCTGTTCGGGAGCCTCGATTGAATCACTGGCGTGAACATCCGATAGGCATGTGAGGCATATATCATCACAGGCACAGCACCATTCATCACGCCAGCTTTCACCACATACTGTGCAGTGGTAAGTGACTATCAGCCAAGTCATCAGCGCCTCCTAGAACATCATGGCTTGGTTACGCATGAAGAACTCAGGCAGTCCCGGAAAGGATGCCGCCTTGAGGTCCTTACGCTTGAGCATGCTGGATACAGTGATAACACCGAACTCAGCACGTCCGACGCTGGCAAACCGGTTGACATACTTGAGGACCTGACCGGCCATGAACTGCGCGTCGTGCAGCGTATCCGCCCTGATAACCATGGAGCTAAGCGCACCAGTCAGTGCGTATAGCGTAGCGGTGTCAGTCGGAATGTCTGCGGTATCAGGCTTGGCAATGATGTCAGCCGGGCTGGTCAGTCCCCTAGCAATACGCAGGAAGCCAACGAACTCAGCTGCAGCGCCTTCCCCTACAGCACAACAGAACAACTCATGCTCTGCTTCGTTAGGCACAACGCCGATAAGAGGCGCAACACCTTCGGCCCATGAACGCGGGGTAGGAGATGCAGGCTTGTCGGCATCGAAGGCATGAAGCAGTTCCGGCCTGTAACGCAGGAAGCTCACAACATACGGATGCACATCAGCCGCCTCGGCATAAGCGATCCAGTCCTTGAGGCTGGTCTCGAACGACACCACTGACTCGCGGTTACGCAAGTGAGACAGTACACGTCCGGCACCGGCCTTGTCCTGCTGACGGTTGCCTGTAGAGACAACCTGCCAACCGGGCTTGAGCATGACGCCATGAAGCGTGCGTGCTTGGATGATATTGGCCAGAACCTTCTGAATGTCGGCGCTGGCTTGGTTACGGTCATCGAAGCACAGTATGCCCTGCTCCGGGATATCCGTGCGATGGATAGCAGGGAACCACTCGAACAGGCGGTAAGCGATAGTCTCGCCACCCGTCAGCATGTCGGGAATACCGAAGTCATCGACAGTCTTGGTAGGCAGGTGGACCTCGCTGTAACCGATGGCGTTAGTCTGCCCCGTGTATACAGCAATCGATCCTACCATGTGCTCCACAGGGTCAAGACCGGCCATAGTGCGGGCAGTCTGACGAACCACGGATGTCTTGCCCCCACCGGGAGCGCCTTCGATGCACAGTGAACGCTTGATCTTGTGCAAAGCAATAAGGGTAGTTGCCAGCAATGAAGCTTGCATAGTCGTCTCCTTCATAAGTCCAGAGGTTGGGTTGTGTGTAGTTATGTATAGTCTGCTTTATACTCAGACAGTCGTGCCGGACCTGAACCGCTTGTGGTCAGGGCCAATGCTCACGACGACCTTTTCGGCAGCACCAATTGCATTAAGCAGATCGCGCTTACGCTTGGCCTTCTCCTTGGTGGAGAAGTAAAGCGGCATAGGCTGTTCAGGAGCCTGCATGCTGTTGACCTTGTACAGCTTGCCGGAAGCCCAGCGCAGCATGTACAGACGTTTCTCGTTCTCTTTCATGGTATACTCCAGAGGTGTTGGTTGTAGTCGATAGGCTGACGGACTCGTCAGATGGCGCATAACGCCACGACCATCGGGGCACTGTGTGTGCCCCTAGGTTTCGTCCTTGCCTATGGCTTATCCCATACTGCCGCAACAACCGTAACGAACAGGATAACAAACACCGCAGCAAGTGTCATCCAGAAGGCTTCGTGGTCTTCGTCGTCATGGTTATTCATTGGCGTACGTCTCCCAGATTTCACCAAGCTTATCACAGTATTCAAACTCCTGCTGTGTCATGGACCCAAGCAGATCAGAGCAGCGATCCATAACCCAGTTGAAGTGGCTAAGCACGGTAAGGTCCTTGCTCCTATTGTAAAGGCGCAGCAGCTTCTCCGCTATCTGGAACAGCTGAATGAACTGGTTCATCTTGTTGAAGTCGATTTCCATGTCGTGCTCCTATATAGAACGGTAGAACTTACGACCATAGGAACGGGGGTTCCTGCGGCCTTGACGCGCGCTGTCTTCAACCTGCTGGTTGTAGATACGAAGGCTGTACTCCATGTACTTTGCAGTACGTGCAGCTTCTTCCAGACTATAGACGTATTCAGGGGGAGCCAGTGAAACGCTGCCTGTAGGAGGTGTATACGAAACTTCGTAGCCACCATCAGCGACTGGAGTGATAGACACGTTGGCTGAGTACCTTATAGGCTCAATACCGTGAGCCATAACAAATGCTAAGTTAGACATAGCGACCTCCTGTCCATAGGACATTCAATGGTTTACATTAGGGGGGTATAAATCGGGACGCAGCTTGCCCCGACCCCAAATGTCGCACGGATCGGAGCCGCTGTCCATGTGGCAGGATGTCGCACCCCTCGGCGGAGCGTAAAGT
>Ga0181356_1000424_pt1 | contig 18097 bp, 15 predicted proteins | sample Fa13VDMM110SN_FD_130104 | JGI IMG/M metagenome (GOLD analysis project Ga0181356, IMG submission 130104) | Freshwater viral communities from Lake Michigan, USA - Fa13.VD.MM110.S.N | ecosystem: Environmental > Aquatic > Freshwater > Lake | place: USA: Michigan | collected 2013-09-24 | reverse complement strand
GGGAATTGATTCTAAAATTGTAGCAACGTCAGGAGAACACACAATAAAGTTTGCTCCACCTCTCATTGTTAATTGGTGAATCTTGTTAGATACTTTGTTTAACTTAACTCCTAAAGTCTGGAACCAAGTAGCTTTTTGGTAAGCTAATGCGTTTCCACCTGCAGTCCATTGACCAGTAGAAGCGTTATACTCTTCACCAACGTTAGTTGACCAGTAATCAACAGTCAATGCGTTAACTTGTAACATATCTAAGATTTCTAAGTCGATTTCTAAAGAGATGTATTCAGATAACATTGAAGTTAATTCTGCTTCAGCATCAATTGAGTGATAAGCGTTTAAGTCTTGTGCCAACTCAGGAGTCCACACAGCCTTTAATTTTCTTGTTTTAGCAACAATAGATTCGCTCTTTAATTCTAAATCAACTTCTGGAATATTCAAGTTAGTACCTGAATTCGGGTTAGAAATTGGGTTTTGGTCTTCGAAATCACCTCTATCAAAAGCAACAGGTTGCGTTGGATAATTTGCTACGAAAGTTCCAGAAGCAAATACTTTAGAACCAGTTGCAAATGTAAGCGCTGTTGTAGCGTTAGTTTGAGATGAAGAGAAGAATAATGTAATTTGAGAACCATTGTAGCTATGTGCAGCTAATTCAGAAAGTTGGTTTACGTTACCGTTAGATGCAGGGATTGAAGAACCTGATGCTGCCATTGAAGCAGTTGCAGAAGTAAAGGTAATCAATTTGATAGCTTCGATATCAGAACCACTTAACATACCTGCAGAGAAAACAACTTTATGTATTTGCTTTCTTTCAACTGATGCAGAATATGCAGCAGTGAAACCTACGTCAGCGTGAGATGCATCTGAAATAGTTACAGCAGAACCTGCTAATGTAGCTAAAGCGTATGGAGATGTAGTGTAGCCATAGTTCGCTTCACCATATAAACCACCTGTTGCAGCATCTGTTCTACCGAACTTAGCTCCTGTACCACCATATAATGATGTATCAGTAGTTTTACCATTCTTACTTGAACCGTATTTGAAATCCATAAAGAAAATCAAACCTGAAGGTAAGTTCATTGGTTGAACTGAAACGAATTCTTTCGCTGCAATTTCACCAAAGATTCTTCTTACCAATGGTAAAGCAACACCAGACCACTCTTCAGAGCCTGCAGTTGTACCTGTCTGAGTTGCCTCAGATAATAATTGTTGTGCTTGGTTTTCCAAAAGCACTGCCATTGAATGTTGGTCTCTATCTTTCATTCCTTCTAACAATCCGGTTTTATCCCATTTTGTTCTAAGGCCTCTAGTTTGTTCCAACATAACAGCTTGAGGGTTTTTCGCCTCTAATAATGATTTAACATTAAAGTTTGCCATTTTGTTATTTTTTTAAATTTTTTTGTTCAATTACTTGATAATACCAGCTAATTTTTTGAATCTTAATGCAGCAGAGTTATCTTCAGAGATAATTTGCTTTGGTGCAGTAGAAGCCGCTGGCTTTGATGCATAACTTTCTGTAATTTTAGAAGTTGTTTTTCTTGCTACCCCATTACCAAATTTAAATGATTCTGCGATAGTAGAGAATACCAACTTAACTTCTCTTACATTTTTAGTTCTATCTAATGTTTCAACAACTTTAGATTTTTGTTCGTTTGTTAAATTAAATGAACGGAACAATTTGTTCACATACAATAATTTAGCATTCAAAAGGTTTACTTCGTTGATTGTACCCTTTAAAGATTTGATTACGCTGATTGCTTCACCTAATTCAGATTTCGCTGATTTTAATTCTGCTTTCAATGCATTTAATTCTTCTTCAGAGTGCTCTTCTTCAGTAGCAACAGGTGCTTCTTCTGTAGGCTCATCTCCGTATCCCATTTCTCTTAGAATTTCATCTAAGTCAATTTCATCTTCTTCAGCTACTGGCTCTTCTGCTGGTGCTTCAGTTGGTTCAGCTACAGGAGCTGCTTCCTCTTCTTCACCTTCAGTTGCGTATGATTCTTCATCATCAGCTGCTGCTTCTAATTCTTTGATAATTTCATCGATTTCAGAGTCAACGTCATCCATTTCCTCTTCTTCGTTCATGCCTGTCTCAGGAGTTGCTCCTGTTACATCATACTCTTCTTCTTCGCTTTCTGTGATTCCTGCTACTTTCTCAGCATTCTCATCTTCTGAACCAACTTCTGCAGAGATTTTATCTACATCTGCTGCTGCTAATTCATCTGATTCCGCTGCTGAAGTGAAAGCTTTAGCTGCTGGCATTTTAGTGCCATCACCTACACCGATTTCTGAAGATACATCATTCTCTTGAGTCATTTCTACTTCTTCTTCACTTTCATCGCCTTCTAATTCCTCTTGTAATTTTTTAGAAAGCATAGATTGTAATTTAGGAGTAAAAGCCTCTTCAAGAGCGATTTTTGCGTTTGCTAACGCCGTTTCACGGACAGCCTTAGCATCCGCGATTGCTTCTTTCAAAAGTTTACTATTCATTTTACTTTTTGATTGTGTTAGGCTAATGAGTGTGTGCCTAAATAAGATTATTTGATTATATGTGATTCCATATGAGATGGAATATTCGAATCAATTACATATAAGTATGTAACAATTATAGAAAACTAAAGAAAATCGAAATTATTTTTTCTTTTTGCTTTTTCTTTTTGTAATCTTTTCTTTACAGAAGGTTTTAAAAATTCCTTCCTTTCACGCAATTCCTGCGTTATTTTTAGTTTAAAAACTTTATTTTTGTAATCTTTAAGAGCCTTTTCTACATTACGATGACTCTCTTCTTTGGATGAACCTTGCTTAACTTTTATTACGATTCGTGCTGGCATATTATGCTAACTCTTCTATAATTTCTCTAATTAAGTGTTGTGTTTTACACCAATCTCCACATACATCTGTTCCGTATGTTTCGTTAATAGGTTGCTTATTAGATACTGATTCATTTAGGTTTTCCATAAATGCACCTTGAGTTGATGGGTTAGATACAAAATCCCACCCAATCAATTCAAAATCTTCAGCCACCATTACTTTATTATCTCCAATGGATTGAACTGAGCCCATACCTCTACTTGAGATACCTAAACGGATTCCCGCTTTTAATAATTCCTTTAATATGTTACCAGATGGAGTTGGTAATATCTCTACGACACCTACCACATCATCTCCTTTCCAATAGCATTCTCTTATGTTATGGGATACATTCTTCAAACTAACTACAGATGATTCAGGATGGTCTAATTCTCCCAACGCTCTCTTCTCTGTAATAAGTTGTTGATATTTCTTAACTTCTCTTTCTAATATGTCTTTAGGATACACTCTACCATTTTGGTTTTGAGCATCCGCTCTTTGTAATACACCTTTAACCAAAACTACTCCGTTTTCATCTTCGTTAATCTTTCCCTCAAATAATTTTGTTTCTATTAAAAGTGATTTCATTTTAATTATTTATTACCGACTCATTATATGCATAATAACCAATACCAGATGGAGAAACTATTTTTCCAGCGTTGAATGCTTTTTCAACTTTACTTTTTAATTTTTGTGCATCTTGTGATGTTCCAGTAGTTAAATAACTCATAACAACTTCATCACCGATAAGGAAACTAACTTCTAAAACAAAAGTAACATCACTCTTTTTGTTAATTTTGATACCCTTTAATTTTAATGGCTCCGAATAGAAGTTTACTGATTCGACAACAATTCCGTTTTCATCTCCTCTTTTAGCAGTTTTGATACCACCTTCGATTGAATCTAATTTATGTCTAACTTTCTTTGAACCTGTTATCTTACCTTTTTGGTCGCATGGTGCTAATGTTGCAGTAGTATCATCCATTTCAACAACTTTGTAGTATTTACCACCTTCAATTCCTTTTAATCCAGTAAATCCCTGTCCATAAATTATAGAATTTACATATAAACTAGTTGGGTATTTTGCTTCGTTTACGGATTCTTTGAATATTTTTGTTATTACACCACCATCTACATAATCAGGTAGCATTTTATCTAAATCTTCAGCCGAAACCATTTTTAATTTTTCAATTTTATCAGCAAATCCTTTTGTTTCCTTATGATTTCTCATTCTATCAGCAATAACTTTAGCATCAACTTTTTTAGTAGGAAATGCTTCGTTTACTTTTGAGATATTGTACATATTACCTGCACCACTCTTAACTAAAGTTTCACCTTCTTTACTTAATATTTTAGTTTGAGGTAAGTGTTGTTCACCTTCAGTTTTTGCACCAGCTCTTAATTTAGATAAATCATCACCATCAACTTTTCCGTTTTTATTCAAATCTATTTTTTGTTGAGCCGCTGATAATTCCCCTTCTGTTTTAGTTCCTGCTCTTAATTTAGATAAATCATCTCCATCTACCTTTCCGTTTTTGTTTAAATCTATCTTTTGTTGCTTAGCAGTTAGTTCATCTTCTTTAAGTGTTTGTAATCTCTCCGATACACCTTTCCAAGTATCTTCTACTTTATTGAAGAATGCTTTCTTTTCTTCATCTGATTTGAATTCATCTGGTGAAGATACCCCGTGCTTTTTTAGCATAGCTTTAAAGAATGATTGATAATCCTTTTCTTCTTGTAATACTTCTCCAACGATGTTTCTTAATTGCTCTCTAGTTATTTTCATAGGGATTCCTAATTTATTTTCTTAAGGTGGTTACATTTTTACCAATGTTAGATAACCTTTCCTTTATTCTATAAATATGGTGATTAGTTCTTTTCCAAAAGTTTTCACCTTTTAGAGAGTTCTCTTTTTTGATTTTACCATACCATTCTAAGAATTTTTCGATTTCATCCACTTTTCTACGAATTTCCCTAACACCTAATCCAATCTTTTGGTTCGGAGTCATTGTTTGGTCTAATCTTAATTTTTGAAATCTATTTTCGTTAACTGCTGAATATCCAGTTAAACTCGCCATCTTCTTAGTGTATCCACTTTTGTGCTGACCATTATTAGAAAATGCACGAGGAGTATCGTACCCTGCTACATCTCCTGTAACAGTTATCTCCTTTTTTAATTTATCTTCCTCTTCCTTTTCTATTTCAGAAAGGATTTCTCTGATACTATTTTTTAGTTGCTCCAACTGTGTTGACATTCCTTATTTCTTTTAATAATTCATATGTAAGCATTAAAACTGAAACTTGCTTATCTTGATTTTCTTTAAGAAATTTATCTGATTTATATAATTTAATCATCTCAGATATTTTTATCTTAGTCACTTTATCATTAATAATCTTTGATTCCTTTACCAAGTTATTAAGAACTTTCTTAGTTTCCTCTTCTATGAATTTCGGAAATGCGGAAGTATTGGTAACATTATTTATGAATTCTCTCAATAAACCTTTTTGAGAATCATCTAAATTAGAATACTTCTTATTGAAGCTTTCTATTAATAATTTATAAGTTAACAATCTTAAATCTTCCGATTGTTGTTTAAATGATTCATACAATGCATCAGAAGGTTTCGTTGGGATTCTTTTGTTTACAATATGTTCTAATATAGTATTATTAGAGTCAATGAAATCTCTAATCTCAACTTTTCTACCTAACGTTTTTGTTTCAAATACCTTATAAACAGAGGCTAATAATTTATAATTCTGTAGGTTCGATGATAGAAATTTATCTAAATCATACGATTCCTTTATCGTTTTGATAAGATTATACTTTTCTTTGTTTAGTTTATTCTCATCTAACTTTACTCTTTCCTTAGCCACTTCTTCTAAGAATAACTTAGCATCATCAATCGAAGAATACTTTTCTTTAACTATTTGATTGTATAATCTCAATTCTTTAGCCAACTCTTTGTTTGAACTAAAAAATTCCTTTATAATCTTCTCAGACAGATTTTTTGTCGAATTTGATAATACCTCTTGCGTAATTTGCTTGACGAGTAGTTCAAACAAAATAGCGGTATTCTTAAACTTTGAGTGTTTAACTTTCATCAGAATTTATTATTTTTCTTTACTATATATGTAAATATTACTTCTATAAATATTAGGAAACTTTGAATAAGTGATTTTTACACATCTGGTAAGATATTATTATCATCTAATAATGAACCCGTATCATCACTTAATCCATTTATATCCTCTCTTATAATCTTTTTACCTGCTTTCCTAGTGTTATTTGATTGAATTTTATTTCGTATCCCATCTCTTAATTTCTTATCTTTATCAGAAATACTCTTAAGTTTTTCACCGATTCTCTTATAACGAGTTTCCCTTCCAAAATTACGAGTGATATCTGCTTTACCCAATGGGTCTCTTCCAAACGCATTATCATCAGTTCCATTATCACCTGTCATTTGAGGTCTACCACCCAATTTACCATTCTCTATACTAGCATCAGCCGCTTCTTGAGTAGGCTGTTCATCATCTGGCTCTACCATCATACCTGATTCAGGTTGTTCCTCTTCAGCCGGTTGTTCACCTTCTGCTGGTTGTTCACCTCCAGGTTGCTCTTCGTATGGGTCTACACCTTCTTGCTCAATCTTATTTAATCTGTTTATATCAAATGTATCATATACCACATTAACAGATTCTTCAGCAATTTCCTCTTCTGATAATTTGAATATGTTGGTATAAATCCAATTATTAGATAACAACTTTAATGCTTTCATATCAGTTGCCAATCTAACTTTTTCCGCCCATAGGTTGATTTTCTCTTGCTCATAGATTGTAGATGGGTTAGTTAATTCTAATTTGAAATCAACCGCATCCATACCCTCAACTCCCTGAGCAATCAAATGTGCAATAGCTACCTGAGTTAATTCAGATACTACCACTCTTTGAATTCTTTCAATAGTTCTAGCGAAACGAATATCCTCCGCTGCTAATGTAGCTTTACCATTAATATCCTCTTCATATCCTAAGAAAGCTTTTGGAACTTTAAGTGCTGCAAATAGTTTAGCTTTTAAATAATCGATATCTTCTATAGCAGTATATTGTAACCCACCTAATGTATCAATTGAAGTTCCACTATCTCCACCTCTCACAGGCATAAAGAAATCCTCTGTGATGTTCATCATATTATACTTAAGATTATAATCACCCGTCTTTTGGTCTTGAAAAGGAGTTTTCTTAATCTTATTAATAATCTTCTGCATGTAGTTATCAACCTCTTGAGGAGGAATGTTACCTATATCAATTTTAAATATTCGTTTCTCAGGTGCTCTCATAATACGATGTATCATCATCGCATCTTCCATCAATGTAATTTGCTTCCACAACCTTCTTGCGTTCTCAATCATTGATTTACCATAAGGTAAGTAGTTTGTATCTGAGTATAATCGTAAGTGAGCTACCTCAAAGTTATCATATTCATGCTTACCCAATCTATCCGGGTCAATGGTGAATTTGATACCTTCTTGTCTTCTATTAACTCTAGTTGGGTCGTTTAATCCTTCAGTTCTAGTTACATGATACACCGATTGTGGGTGTACGTTAACCACACCTTCTCCTTCGGCTATCTCTAATACAATAAAACAATCACCATATTTAGTTAAGTTTCTAACCCACGGCCACAAATTGAACTCTATGTTCATTGTATCATAGAATAAACTTTCTAATATTTCTTTAACCTGCTGATTTTCTGTTTTTATAGTAAGAACATCCCCATACTCATTCTTAGTAGTAGATTCATCTGCATAGATATCCAACGCCGATGCTATGATTGGGTCGTTATCCATCGCATCATAATCTAAGAATAACTCTCTACGAATTACTTGATATGATAATTGAGTTTGATACACATCCTGTGTATATCCTGATTGTAATCTATAAAATCTATCCTTTAACGATTTTAAGTTAGTTACCTGTTGACTGTTTTCGGTATCAATAACTCTCGTTCTGTTTCCTTCTTTTTTGACAATAACACCGGTCGAAAAGACCTTTCGTAATCTATCAAAAAAAGAATTGCTGTTTTCTGCCATTTTTTATATTATTTTCTATAATTCTTAAAACTATATTGTATATACATATATATAGAGAATTTACACTAAAACATTAATATATAAGTAAACTTATTATAAATATCAAAGTAACCATCTTATATCTTCTTTTTCACCACCGAAATCCATTTCATACGGATTTTGTTTAAAAGTTTGATGATTATATACCCCCATTTCGTTTCCTGTGGATGCAAATGAGTTTAATCCTTGTTTAGCTAAATCTATTCTTTCTTGTCTTAAACGTAGTGCGGTATCCCTCACCCATAACCCAATCGCCAAACACATTGTTAAATCATCATTATACCCTCTCATAGCTTCCGCTCTGTTTGTGAACCATATAAAAGTAAATAACTCATCAATTGTTCTCATCGATTGGATTACTACCGATTTTTCTCTAAAGTATTCATCCAGTTTAGATATCATAAGGGGACGAGTTTTCGCCGATGTTGTGAATCCTGCTACCTGTCTTCTATCCTCTGCTCCGTGTCTGTTAGTATATTGTTTTTCTACATCGATATATGTGTAATCCGATGTTTGATAATATAGATTGTTATACCCCCTATCTATTATTTGTTGTAGTGCCGCCCATCCAATATTTGCGTTCTCTACAACTAATAGTGCATTATTATAATCAGTTGATACCGAAACTAAGAAGTTACCAAATTCCTTTGTATCTATCTTACCTCTGTATTCTGCAACCTGAACATTATTAACCACATCCATAACGTGGAAAGCTGAGTAGTCGGTTGCATCACCTCTGGCAACATCGGCTACAACCATATAGGATTTATTGTAATCAGGATATTCCCATTTCCAATAGTTTCCATCCCATCCACCTTTTTCAACCGGGTCTTTAACAAATGTTTCCTTATACCACATTAGGATTTCAGGAGATATTACCGTATCACCGGAAGATATAAAGTCACAATCACACTCTTGCGCCGCCAATTTCTCTCCCAATACTTTTGTTTGCTCATCTCTCCATCTCTGGTCTCTCTCAGGATGAAGTGACCAATGTAGATAGATTGGGTTGAACTCATTTGTCCCTTCCTCTGAACCTACCCATTGTTTGTGAAACCAATTACCAACACCATTTGGTGTAGAAAGTGCTATACAACTACCACCCGTTGATAGGGCTGGAGTTGCCGATGCCCAAATCTCATTGATATCTGGTACGAAAGCCGCCTCATCAACAACTAATAGTGATAGGGCTTCCGAACGACCTGCATCAGGTGAGGATGGAATAGCCTTTACTTGTGAACCATTTACTAATCGTAATGAAAGTTTGTTATCCTCTTGAGTTGCTACCTTTAACCAACTCGGTAAGTTATCATACATAACCCTTACCTTTGTTACTAAGTTCTTAGCAACCTCCTGCTTAATCGCAATAACAAGTACGTTGTAATCTTGATTGAATATCATCTTCCACAAAGAATAACCAGCGGTTAATGTGGAAATACCCGTTTGACGGGATTTTAGAACTAAATTATATCGATGGTCTTTAAATTGTAATAAAGTTTTTTCCTGATATGGAAACAACTCAAACCTTAATTTACCTTTTGTAGGATGTTGAATCTTACAATATTTACGCATGAAATATACGGGGTCTGCCGCACATTTAACATACTCTTGTCTGATTACATCTTTTAAAGATAATTTTTTATCCTCCATTAAAATATTCTGTTTATGATAGGATTGTCGAGTTCCCTCAATTTAGTATCATATATAACTATATCTTCTTCTAATTCTAACAATCCTCTATCAATATTAGTAATTTCTAATTCCATATCAGCTTTCATTTCATCTATTGGTTTTGGTAAATGCCATACTTCAGTTTTTCCATTTTCTAAGATATATTCATAATGAGGTTTAAGTTCTTTTATACCACTTTGTATCTGTTCCTTAGCTTCCTTTGCTTTAGCAATTGCTCTACTAAATACTCTATAGTTCTTATATTCTTCAAATACTCCTAGTTTGGTCGCTTCGGCATCTATTTCTATATTACAATCAATACATAGACCCGATTGCTTAATTAAAAACATATCGTTTGGCCCATACTTTTCTTTAGAACAATCTGGATTTTTGCAATTATCCTGTTCTCTTAAAAATTCTCTTGCTGATTGAAATGCTTCGTGGTTCTTTCCTGTTTTTAAAACAAACCCTTCTTTCTGTTCATAACGATAAACATCGTCTTCCCATACTTCTCCAATTTCCCTTTTAGTGTGTGGATTGGATTTTTCATAACCAAACGCTTTACTAGGGTCTTCCCCTCTAAACACAAAATCCACCAATTCGCGGCGGGTTTTATGCATTAAATCTTTTCTAAATTCTTTAGCCATATAACCTATTTTTGTATATCTATATATATTATGGAAAATAAGATTAAGGTAATTTTACAACCTCAATCTTAATCTTAGGAGTATAACCATCTGGTAGGTTAACTTTAACTCCTTCAAATGATTCTACTTTACTTTCAAAGTAATTTATTTGTAATATTCTATCAGTAAGATTCATCACCGTTTGAGAAGATGTCCACATTTCATCGCTTTGTCTTCTCATATTTAATTGTGAATCCGTTTTAAAAAATTCTTTTCTCATTGCCGCAGCTATCTCCGTCCAATCATTTACCTTATCTATTGATTTTTCAGCGGTTGCTTTTCTCATTTTAGATGATAGGTATTTAATCCCATCTGTATATCCTGCGTCTGTAAATACGTGTCCATGATTAGTTCTAACTACAGGACTTTCAGTATTTTGTAGTTTTACATCAGGCATATGCTTTGATGTAGTTTCGATACTAACCATATGTTTAGGAGATGATACAAATGTATGACCTTTTAAAGATAATGAACTTTTACCCTTATATGTAAGTGCTGCTTTGATTGCGGCCTTAAGAGTAGGTTGTTTTATAATGTTTCTCATCTTATCACCATCCGGACCAGGTTTACCAATCTTCTTAACCAATTTCTTTTCAGCTTCATCGTGTCCAACTAATAAAGCAGAATTGATAACACCTATACCATTTGCATTCATGCCTTCACTCCAATCGGTGATTATATCATGTAGATATGCAACTTCCACTCCATCTATAATGGTGTGAACTATTTCTAATTTAGGTTTATATGCTCTATCTCTATTTTTTGCTAAGATAAATTTATCATTAACCTCCTTAGATACGATAATACACTCTGTTACTGGTTTGCTCATTAGGGAATAATATAGTAATAAATATTAGAATTAAACAAATAGATTATGTCTATCAAAGTTATTTTCCAAAACATTTTTCATAGAACCCGCTTCCCATTTCATATCCAATAAATAGGCAACTCTAATAGTATCTCCGGTGTTAATCACATTGTGTTCTATCCTTTGTGAATCAAACCAATGTATTCTACCATCTTCAAATTTAGTACTATACTCTACATCATCTATTTTGAACCAATTTATACATCTATCATTTGAGATAATAGGGAGTACAAATCTTCTATATTCATGCCCACCATCTTTGTGCCAATTCAACTTTCCAGATGAATGTGTAAAAAATAAAAATATATTATCAATTTCCATTCCTTCAAATGCAGGAAGTACTAATTCGTTGAATATTTTTAATTTAGGAAGTTGATATATCTTATCTAAATTATGCATTGAAACATTTGGTGTTTCAATAGAAATTGAGCTGGTATCATACTCAGCTTTTATTTCTTTTAATAATAACTCCGAATCAAACTTTATTTTTGAAGTATATAATTCCATTATCTACTAAATGTGAATATTCCTAAAATTTGATTCAATGGTGCAAATGCTCCTGTTAATTTATATGTTGCTCCCTTATAAGAGAATACAATACCTTCATTTGGAACAATCTTATCAAACCCACCTAAAGCATTTAATCTAGTCAATTCTATTTCTAATTTAGCTAAGTTTTTCGCATCGCCGGTTGCTCTAATAGATGATATAGCAGTTTCTAGTCTACCCACCATTTCTTGTTTAGCCGCTTCCGGATTTGCAGTTAATACTGATGTCATAAATGAAAGAACATCTGCACCAACTCCTAAGAATATCTCTTCAAACTTAAGAAGATTATCCTTTGTTATTTTAGCCTGGTCTTTCTTATCAGTTTGGTCTGCCCACGCTTTTAATTTAGTATCTTTGATATCAGCTAAACGGAAACTCTTATCTCCAAACGCCCATCTCTTAACTAATCCTATTTTCTGTTGTTCATCTAATGAAGGTGCATTTTTATCTACAAATTGTCTCCACCAAGCCTGATGATAATCTGCTACACCATTCTTATCGGTTAATCCAAACTCACCCTGAAGTTTAGTTATCATTGCTAGATAAACCGATTGTTTAGCTTTTAAATCTTTATTAACAGGCAGTTTTTGAATCGGAGGCCCTTGTATAGTAAACTTAGATTGAACATCTGCGTTTATCTTTTTAACCATTGCCGCCAACTTAGCACCTGCTGCAGGATTTTCTCCTACTGCATCACCACTTTCGTTATATTCCATTGTTCCATGAAATACTAATAATGATGTACCGTATGGAACTACGTTTGTATTCTCTGGATAAATGATTTCACAATTCATAAAACATTTACCATCTTTGAATATACTTTTCTTGTCAGTATCAGATAATCCTCTTACCGCTGATTCTAAATCTTTAATTGCAAACGTAAACGCATCTGATACAGAACCTCTACCAGCAAACTTACTGATTACATCCTGAACTCCCATTGCATCTTTACCCTTACTCTTTAAATGTGATTTGTTTCTTGCTGCTACCAATCTTCCGTTTACCCAACTAATAGCCAACGCCTGCCCATCTGTCTTCTCTCTAGCTAATTCCAACTTACCATTTAATGCTTGTTTAACTATATTCTTTAAATCAGCAAATGTAAGATTCATCTGTACATCAAATGGATGATTCATATGTCCGTATGCACCACCTTCCATTATTAGGGATTCAGTAGTGAATACAGGAGTTGCCGATTTGAAATCCGCTTTTCTCATTACCGTCTTAGCAATCAATCTATTAGCCACTTTTAAGAAAGCTATATTGATTTTAGAACGATTATCCGTTACTACAAATTCTCTATATTGTTTTAAGAACTCTAGGAATTTCTTTTTGTTCTTTGCTAATCTTTTGAAGAATCCAGTTAATTCCGCCGGAGATATTTCCTTACCGTTTCTAGGGTCGTTTAACCTTTGAAAGAAATGGTCGGTTTCTTTTCCTAACTCTACATCCTCTGGACTCATTTGAGAATCTGCATATTTTTCAACCGCATCCATATCAGCTTTCGCCATTTCAAATGCTTTATTCTTAATCTTATACCATCCACCTCCTGGAGTTCTGAATATTCTTGCAGGGATTTTAAACGTAGAACCTATTGGTAATTTACTCTGATATTGTTTATCTATATGAATTACCTTTGTAATGAATTCCTTTGTTTGATTATCTGCTCCGAATAACTCTACTTCTATCTTTACAGGTGTTCCTCCAATTTTAATAGTTCCACCATATAATCCTTTTGTAGGCCCTTCGGTTATATTCTCTATCGTTGAAAGTTTATCATAGTATTTTGGGTCTTCATACAAATGGTCAAACGCTATTTCCTTTGCTACATTAACATCAGTAGTGTGTTCCATCTCAACTTTCATTCCTTTCTTAAGGTCTTTTACAATAGTATCAACACTTACATTATGTTTTTTTGCAATATCATTAAGTGTCATTCCTTTTGCTAATCCACCTGGAATTGTATCCTCTCTAAATGGTTTAACTGGCCCTTTAATTGTTGCGTGAATTGAAGCCCATTTTTTAGCCAAATCTCTCTGTGCCATTCCTATATTGGAATCCTTTTCAGTTGGTTTAGTTATACCTCCCATTACGCTTCCATTGGGAGTGTTTGGTGTTTTAGGTTGCCTAAGATAAGGATTGGGAACTTTTAAATCATCAACTCCTAATCCAGATGGATGTGGAACTTCTCTAGGATGTCTAATATTATTATCAGCATCATCATCTGTATATTCAACTTTACCTTCCCAAAATCTTTTTATCTTTTTAACTTTCTTCCCCGCATCCACTTCTTCCCAATCTTCAACTTTATGAGGTTGAGATGCAGGGTTTAAATCAGTTCCTTTTATATTTTGAACCTTATAGTATAATTTTCTGAATTGAGATTCGGTATCTTTACTCTTACCCTTACCCCTCATTGCATCAGCTCTAGGTTTGTCGATTTGCTTCATTCCTAATTGCTTTAACCAAGGCTCAGGCTTACCTCTATCTATAATTCTTAAAATACCATCGGGAGTATATCCTGAATCCGGTTCACCATCTGATTCAATTCCACCTGTTCCAGCTATCTCCGATATAACCTCTTCTGATAATTTAGATAACTTAAGTGTTATTAATTTGAATATACTCTCATCAAATTTAGGATACGCTTTTAGGAAATCTTTTTTAGATTGCTCATCTCCAGCCTTTAACCAATTTCTAACTTCAGTTCCACTAATTGGGTTTGATTGAGAAGGTGATGCATACACATAACCTTTATCTCTATATCCCATTTCTACCTTACCCTTATATGGAGTAAAGTACTTACCACTTAATCTCATTTCATCCTTCTCACCAACTACTGTAATAAACCCAGTTGTTTCTTCCGGATAATTAGCCAATACTTCCATTGGTGCATATGGGTTTCTAACCTCTACTATTTTATTAGAAGGAATACCAAACATCTTCTGCATAATCATCTTTTTCTCCCTAAAATTAAATGGAGATTTTTGATTATCAGTTTTATTAGATGTTGCAACGTACACACTATCCTTACCAAATTTCTTTATAAGATTCTCATAGGTTGCAAAGTGTCCCTTATGAAAAGGTTGAAATCTTCCGGAATATACCACTATGGTCTTCTCTATCCCTTCCAAAAGAATCCCGTCCACTAAAAATTGAGTTAAACTATTCATATCTCTAATAAATATCAAAAAGTATCGTATTTCTCTTTTATGTAACCATCCAATAATTCCGCAAATTTCATATGAGCAAAATAACCAGGATGTAAATCCATAGTCAATAACTCAGTTTCTTCTGCTATTGTAGATTTAGTATCCACCGAAAATTGGTGAAAATCAGTAATTACCCTATTCCCCATTTTAATATTAATCAAATTATTCTTCTTCAATTCAGAGGAAATACTAGCATTAAATTCACCATTTGTAAATATGAACTTTATATTATAATATTTCAGATATGTTAAAAATGTGTTTATTTCCCTTGCTATCTTAACATATTCCGATTTTCTCGTGTGAAAGTTTTCTAAATACGTTCGTATATTACGTGCTCCAATCTTCCCTATATCTTCATCAAATGAGTAATCTCTACAGGCATTAAAATATGTTATAGTATCATCTCTATAATCGTGGCTTTTATACTGAATATTAGCTATTATATAATCACCCAATACTTTTGAAAATAAATCTAATCTGCCGATAGATGGTAATTCTAAAATAAGAAATATTTCATCTTTTATTTTAAAATTATCTTGTACAAATTGATATGCCATTCTGATTACTCTACCTGTCCCTCCTCCACTTGCTGCTTCATTCAGAACATCACAACCAATCATCTTAGCTAATCGATGTGAATATGTTATCTCTTTTTGTGAATCCCACCACACATCATATCTATTTTTATAATAATCCCTAATATAGGTTTTATTATCACTAAGTTTTCGATTAGTTTCTAATCCTCCTCCTGCACTATGGGAACACCCATTACAATAAATTAACTTTATATTCTTCACCTAAAATCTCTTTACATAAATTAACTTCTGCCATTTCATAATCGAAAGTAAGAAGCTTCATTTGGTTATATAATAAAATATTCTCTATTTCTTTAATTTGTACCTTTAACTCCTCTATAGGTATATTACAAATTCTATTGATTTCATTGTTTACCATAGATAATCTTTTCATATCATCCATCTCAATATCATAACTCTCATCTATAAATCCATCAAATGTTTTGAATCCCATATCTCTAACTGCTTTTAAATATAGTGGAGGTGCTGCTATTAAGAATGGTTGTAGATACATTATCGGTTTAAATATTTTTTCCGATATGAAACCCTGTTGTTTAAAGAATATAGTATCACTAATCAAACTTATAAATGATTTTTTATAAACTGATATGTCTTCGAAACCATACCCACTTATCTTAAGAGTTGTATCAAAATCTACTCTATGTTCTGGTAGAGTTAGCACATATTGATAATCCTCCCATAATCCTAATTCTTTTATTTGGTTTTCATAATCAAATCTATGCTCTCCCAAACTTTCATAGAACTTTGGATTAAATGAAATTAAGAATTTAGATTGTAAATCATTCTTAAACACATTTGTTATAATGTTTATACGATGATGATGTAACCATTGATTAAAACTTAGGAAATGAAATTGTTTGTGTGAGTAATCTAATAATTCTGGAATATAGTTATCTTTCAAATTACTTTGAAAGTATTTTGCACTTCTGTTTAGATAATAATTAAATGGAATAAAACTTATATTTTTAGATGCTATATTTGAGAAATCATTTAGATAATCATTATAGATAAAAATAACCTTTTTGTATTTTAGTTTCTTTAATATCTCTAATATAAAAAATTCGTTTAAATGCCCTTCATGTGAATAATTGATTAAGATAGTTGCATTTATCTTTTTTATTTTTTCAAACAATCCGTAACTTACTCCTTCATAATTGTTCTTAAAAAAATTGATATGACCAAATGGTTCTAATATATAAAAGAACTTCTTTCCCTTATATTCATCCCACTTTTTTATCACATCATCTATATGGTGAGTTTTCATCTTAACATCGTATTTCTGATTATACTCATTCAATGTTAAAATCTGAAACCCCATATTATTACCCATTACGGTAATATCATTTGAAAATTTGGAGAATAGGTATTTTACTAAATGTCCGCCATCGGTAGATTTATTTTCGATTATCCACCTCATCGCCGCATCCAACACTTCAGGTGGTTGCCCGTTTGGTAGACATAAATCTTTTATCTTATTATCATATACAAAATTAAGATGCATAGTATAGTTCAGGATATTCAACTAAACAATGTATTCCTACATTATCCATAGCGTATTTGTAACCTAACTCTATATCTTGCCACGATTTTAAATCGTGAAATTCTATATTCTTACATAGAGATTTAAATTCATCTAAGTAGTTTCCTTTATGTTGATGTCCAGGGTCTAATGGTTTATCAGAACCTTTTCCCAATCTAATTAAGATGTGAGGTTTAACTCCGGTCATCATTTCGTATTTATCCAAATGATTAACTAATTGATTTGTAGCTGATATAATGAAATCCCAACGAGGGTAAAATGTAACTACACATTTTCCTGCCATAGCTAATCCTAAACTCATACCCATTTGGGTTTCCTCCATTACAGGCAATTCAATCATTAAGTTTTTATCTACATTATCCAAAGTAGTACTCATAGGATTGCCTTTGTAGATAATCTGCTGTCCGATGAAAACGATATTATCTTTTTTGGAAAGTTCCTCCATTGATTTACTTAACGCATCTTTATATGGTGTGTATTCGGGTTGACTCATTTTATATATTTTACCAATTCTTCGTTTACAAATTTTTTGTTTAAGATTGATGATGGATGTCCATACCAATCAAAGTTTCCATCTAAGTTTTCACTAAATAGAACCTTTTTCAATCCATCATAATTATCCACATTCTTTTGATTACGAACTGCATATTCATACAATCCTCCTTTCTTCAATCCTTCCTCTTCGTAAAACCAAAATTTATGGAATGGGAGCTTACTCAAATATACGGAAAAATATTGAGAATTCCTAATAAAATAATCCATATTTTCATTCTTAAATATCTTACCCTCATATACATCCGTTGTTCTAAACTCCGGCTCATAGAATATATCCTTAAGTGTAAAGTATGTATAATCTATTCGTTCTTTTTCTAAATAGTTTGAAAGGTCTATTATAGTTTCCACTAATGAATATGAATGATTTTGGCTTAACATTTGATGATGAGTTTTTAATATCCCATCTATCCCAATGTACTTTGAGTTATTGGTTTCATAATATCC
>Ga0181356_1000421_pt1 | contig 18203 bp, 11 predicted proteins | sample Fa13VDMM110SN_FD_130104 | JGI IMG/M metagenome (GOLD analysis project Ga0181356, IMG submission 130104) | Freshwater viral communities from Lake Michigan, USA - Fa13.VD.MM110.S.N | ecosystem: Environmental > Aquatic > Freshwater > Lake | place: USA: Michigan | collected 2013-09-24 | reverse complement strand
CCCAATTTTTTGATCGATGAGACCGTATACCAACCACTTGCAAATATAGTCTTTAGTTCTTCAAACACATCATTCTCTCTTGCTCAGCTAGTAACAGGTGCTAATTCAACAGCAAATGTTGCTACAGGTAGAATTGTTGGTAAAGTACAAAAAACAGTAACTGGAACAGCAACAGCAAATTCTACTTCAAATACAGTGACTGGTATTGATACACAGTTTTCAGTAGATCTAGCTAACAATGATATTATAAAATTTCAGTCTAACAATTCAACATTTCAGATCAGCTCTATTACAAGCAATACTAGTCTTCAACTAACAACTACGGGTCCAAGTGTTGTTGCTAATACAATCACGTCAGCAAATGGAAGTTTTCTTATCATAGTTACTTCGGGTAATTGGTCTCTAGCTGATAGGATTGTTGGGACATCAGCGCTTGTTGATTCATATACGGATAAAACTGCAACAGGTACGGTGATGGGAGTTAACTCTGAATACATTGGAATATCTTCTGTATCAAATACATTTACATCAAACCAGTATAATTTTATTTACGGTGAAACCTCCAACGTATATGCTAACGTATCTGTTGTAAGTATAGGAACTGGAGCTGATTTCAATGTTGGTAGTCTGACAGATGAGGAGACAGTTTTTCTGAATACTGATTTAATTGGGGGCAATAACTCGATTACAACAGTTGTATTGACGGGTAGTATATCTTCTAATTCTACAAGTCCTCAGGTAAATGGTGTTTCAACTCTTTTTACCTCTGAACTTTATGATGGTGCTTACATAAAAATTGGAAGTAATACCACTGTGTTTCAGGTGAACACTGTAAGTAATAATACTATATTGAACCTTAAAACCAATGCTATCAATTCATCGGCTAACACCATACGTATCACTAACGGGGCATACCTATCAACCCCTCTCAGTGTATTGAAATATGGATTTCCAAAACTGCCAACTGGTAATGTTAGTATTATCCTAAATCTTGCCCTGACAAGGGGTAGTTTTGATATCGGAACAATTGCTTCTTTGAGTGGCATAAATCCCGGATCAGGTTACAATATATCTCCGTTTGTTCTCGTAAGGGATAACGAGCTTGCCAACTTTAATAGACGTGATCTTAACTTAGTTGTTGAAAATCAAGTTGGAACATTTACAGATAATGAAGAGATAGTTCAAAACTTTTCTGATCCCGCCTTCACTCTTCAGGTAAGTGGATCAAACAGTGGACTAGTTTTAAATGAAAGTGTTACTCAGATTGTTAATTCTACAGCTAACGGATATGGTATAGCTGGATCTTCGAACACAACAGTATCAGTTGTTACAGTTTCAGCTTTTTCAAATTCTACCTTTGGTAATACATTTGTCAATTCTGCGATTGGTAGTTCGTTGACCGGTACAGTTTCTTCTAATGCAACAAGCTCTCAAGTAAATGGTGTTTCTACATTGTTTACATCGGAATTATCAACTGGTGACTTCATTAAGTTTTCAGGTAACAATTTGATATTTCAAATTAATACAATCAGTAACAACACCATACTCAATCTAACAACCAACAGTTCAATTACAACATCTAACTCTATATCAAAAGTTACAAACGTAGCAATAGGTATGACCAGTGGTGTAAAGTTCTTTGTGAATACATCAATAGCAAACACTCAAATATCCTTATCAAGAGGCAAAGTAATCAACTCTGGAGCTTTGTTCCTTAACGTCAAGAGAAAGACGTTCAATCAATCTTTCACATCTGGTGTCGAAATAACTGGGACAACCTCTGGGACAACGGCTAACGTGGTATCTGTTACCCAGATAGAAGAATCGTCACTGATGGGTAATAATGCAGTTGTCAACTCTTTTGCTGGTATTGTAAATGGATCTATAACATCGCTGTCAGTGATAGATTCGGGTTTCGCATATGAAGATGGAGAATCTATTAACATAGAAATTGATACAAATGCATACATTGCAACAGGATATGCCAATCTTATTAATCAAGGAGTTGGGGAGGGATATTTTAAATCAACCAAGGGATTCCTCAACAGTGATAAATACATTCATGACGGTGATTTTTATCAGTTTTATTCTTATCAAATTCAAACTGAGCTACCGCTCGAGACATATGGGGATACTTTAAAGAAACTGATGCACGTAGCAGGCACTAAGTTATTTGGTAATGTGATTAAAGTATCTAACGTGGATGTTACAATCAAATCTTCTGGTGTAGAAATAACAACATGAGCAAACTTATCACAAACAACATTAAACTTTTCAATGTTGATCAATTTATTGAATCTTTTTCAGAACCTAACTTTAATATTTACTATTTTTTTGTAGGTAACCCTGTTCCTTTTGCTAATGATAACTCCCCACCTGTTTTGAATGATAATATTCAAACCACATTAATTGATCCTTATGACAATATGATATATGGTAAGAGGATTACTTCTAGCGATATCATTCAAATGACTCCTAGGCATAATTGGGTTGCTAACACAGTATTCAACAAATACACCCATGATGATCCCGACATTATGGATTCTAATTTTTATGTTCTATCAGATGAAAATTCATCCTATAGTGTATTTAAGTGCTTAGATAATAATCGAGGCGCTCCATCAACTTATAGACCTAGACTATCAGAAACAGCTGCCGATGATGATTTTTACTTTACAACCGCTGATGGATATCAGTGGAAGTATATGTATTCAATAACACCAACTGAGTTCACAAAATTTGCCACGGCATCTCACATTCCAGTATTTGTCAACTCTAACGTTGTTAGTAATTCAGTAATAGGATCAATAGACAACATTGAGGTCTTGTCGGGCGGAAGTGGATACGCATCATATGCTAATGGATTTTTCCAAGAAGTTTTAGTTGGTGGTAATCCTTTGATATATGCAATTGATCCATCTAATGCTTCAGCAAATGCTAATTTTTATATTAACTCTGCTTTAAAGGTTACTAATGGAACTGGTAGCGGGCAACAGAAAATTATCACTGGATACACCGTTGCAGGTTCTACAAGAAGAGTTTTTATAGATTCTCCTTTCGATATCAATCCTACAACTAGCTCAACCTATGAAATTACACCACTTGTATCTGTCGATGGTGATGGGTCAGGTGCACAGGCTAGAGCTCTTGTTAACACATCAAGTAATACAATATACAGTATTGAAATAGTGCAGAGAGGAACAGGTTATAGTTATGCTTCTGTTACGGTAACTGGTAATACTGGAATAATTAATGTTTCAACAGGAACAGCTATAACAGCAAACACAGCAGCAGCTAAAGTAATAATTAGCCCTAAAGGTGGCCATGGTAGTAATGCAGCTGCAGAGTTGGGAGCAAGATATGTTGGAATCAGTACAGTTTTTGATAGTTCAGTCTCTGGAAGTAAATTAGTTGATGAAAATGATTTCAGAGTAGTGGGAATAATTAAGGACCCTTTATTTTCCAACGTGGTCCTTGAAATAAGTTCTAGTACTGGGGTTTTTGCCGATGGGGAGACAATAATTCAATCGCAAGGTTCTCCTATTGCTGGTATCGTAATTACTAATCCTGGTTCAGGATACACCTCTAATGCTGTGGTTACGATATCCGGAACAAATACTACAGCAGCTGTATCAAACGCATCATCCAATTCTACAGGAAGAATATCACAAATCAACCTGATTAATGGTGGACAGGGATATATAACACCATCTGTTTCAATATCAGCCCCGTCACCTATATCATTCAACTCTAATACGGCAGTATCAAATACAAATGACTTTATTACAATTTCTAATAACGTATTTCAAAATAATGACTATGTCAGATATTTGGTAGCTGCGGGTAATACATCTCTATCAGCATTATCCAATAATTCTAGTTATTTTGTTGTCCAGGCTAATTCAACAGGAGTTAAGCTGTCATCTACTTTGAATGGAGGGGCAATTGATCTAACAGCTGGATTATCTGAGACTGGTCATAGTCTGAGAGGAAATACAGCGACAGCTGTTGCAGTTGTTGATACTAACAAAACTACAACTGCTCGTGGAATTGTATATGCAGCCAATGACTCTGTTGTTAAGTTAACAAACACTTATGGTTTTTTTGTCACAGGAAATACTTCAACAAGTTTATTGGTAGGCAATACGTCTGGATTCATATCGGTATGTGATACGGCAACCCAACCAACTACCTACTTTGATCAAACTTACAAAGTTGTAGGTGTCTTACAAACTGCTCAGGGATTTACTGAAGACGAGTTAGTAGTTCAGAATGAAAATGCTAATGGGTTTTTCTACTCGTCCAATAACACTGTATTGAGGATAGTTAACAAAAAAGGAACTATCAACCAAAGTGAGTCTAATGGTACGCAGTACTATATTACTGGTGATGCATCGGATGCACAGTTTCTCGTATCAGGTATCGTTCCATCGGATTTGGTTCACGGTTCTGGAGACGTTATATATATTGAGAACTTCACACCAATCACAAAAACAAACGGACAAACTGAAACCTTGAAGCTTGTCTTGGAATTTTAATAGAGGAACAAATGCCACTTAATACAGATTTTAATGTATCACCATACTATGATGATTATAATGAAGATAAAAACTTTCACAGAGTTCTTTTCAGACCAGCTGTTCCTATTCAGGCAAGAGAATTAACCCAGTTACAAACTATTCTTCAGAATCAAGTCGAAAGATTTGGTGATAACATCTACAAACAAGGCACCATAATCAAGGGGTGTAGCCTTTCATTTGATTTCAGTTACTACTATGTTAAACTTGAGGATCTCCAAGTAGATGGTCAGACAACTCTGGTATCCAACTACGCTAATGGTTATCTGAAAGATTCTGCAAATTTAACATCCGAGATTGTAAATTATGCTCAGGGATTGGAATCACAGAATCCTAATCTTTCTACGCTGTTCATCAAATATATTAACACTGGAGCAGGAGCAAAGAAGAAGTACTCGAATACAGATGTATTAACTGTTTATGCAAGTGACTTTTCAGTTCAGTCCATTGAAATATCTGCTTCAGGAACGTTGTATAGCAATTCTGATGTAATTGTTTTTACAAGTAACAGTGGTACGGGTGCTTCTGCTAATATTGTTACGTTTGCAAATGGTTCAATAAGAGATGTGGTGATTTCTGATGGTGGATCTGGTTACATAGCTGCTCCTTCACTGACAATTACTACTACAACTGGATCGTCAGGGGCATTAACAGCACTAAATTACATTGCACAGGTGCGTGTTGCAAATTCTTCATACTCTGCACCGGTTGGTGTTGGATCTGCTGTGAGAACAAGTGATGGGGTAATTTATCAAAAAGGTCACTTTGTTATGGTTGAAGATCAAATAACTATAGTTGACAAATACTCTAATGTACCGACAGATATTTCATTGGGATTCTCTACTTCAGAGAGGGTAGTTAATAATAATGTAGACTCCACTCTGTTAGACAATGCTCAAGGATACAGTAACTACACAGCTCCTGGTGCTCATAGACTTCAGCTAACAGCAAATTTGATTTCTATTGCCACGTCTAACGCTGCCTCAAACAGTGAATTTCTCACAATCTTAGAATTTGAAAATGGAAATGTTACTAAGAGAAGAACAAGTACAGAATTTAACTCTGTCGCATCAGAACTATCAAGAAGAACTAGGGAAGAGAGTGGTAACTATGTTATCAATCAATTTAATCTCTACACAGAAGAGATATCAGGTAATACAACACATTTGAATTTAGCTGTAAGCCCCGGTATTGCATATGTTGATGGATTTAGATCTGAGTTGACTGGTTCTGTGAGAGTACCAGTAAGAAAATCTAATAATACCGTAACTAGTAATAATCAGTCAATCAGTACTAATTATGGAAACTATGTAGAGGTTGATGAATTACTAGGAAACTTTAATTTTTCTGCAGGTACATCTATCAATCTGAGAGATACTGCTGGTGATGATGTATCAGATAATTTTGGTGGAGATCCTACCTCTCCTGGTTCTATTATTGGTACTGCAAGAATTAAATCACTAGTATATCAATCCGGATTGATTGGATCTCCTTCTTGTGTTTACAGATTGTATCTATTCGATATCAACATGCAGCCTGGGAAATCTTTTTCTAGTGTTAGATCTGTACAGGTATCAGGAGGAGTTGCTGATTTAATTCTTGATACTGGTAATGCAGTTCTAAAAGAAACAAGTTTTGATAGTTTAATTTTTGATTCTGGTACCCCAGCCGTTAGTTACTTTGAAGGTGAGCAGTTCATCTATAGAAATATTTCAACTGTTTCTTTCCTTGGTTCTGGCGTTGGTACACTTTCTCTTACTGGTGCTGGTGAGGAATTTCCATATACAGTTAGTAGTACTCTAAACGATACACAAGAAAATGACTTTATAATTGTACCTGCGTCTAATGCACACTCAACAACAAATCTAACTGGAACGGTGTCTACTTCTGGTAACGTTGTGACCGGTAGCGGTACTAGCTTCATAAGTCAGTTAGATGCTGGTGACTATGTTAAGTTTCAATCAAACGGTAATTATTTTAGAGTTAGTACTATAACTGGTGACACATCGATGACTGTGTACGGGGTAGGACCTTCTCCTACACTATCTTCAAATACATTTGTATATGCGTTTCCAAAGAATGTTCCTGTCAGACTAGACAGAGGATCAGCTAATGTATCGATTGACAGTAATGGTAATACTGCTACAATCTTTGTAGGTAACACCATCAGTGGAACTACATCTGCAACAGTATACTCTAATGTGAGAGTGGACGGTGCTTCTCCTAAATTGAAGAGTGTTGTTAAAGATGTTTATGTAAAATTATCTACAAATAAGTTGGCTTCAACAACTACTGGTCCGTGGTGTTTGGGTATTCCAGATGTACTGAATATAGTAGCTGTTTATGTTGGATCTAGCAACACATATTCAAACACAACTGCAAATCAAGTATCAAACTTTGAACTTATTACTGGTCAAAACGATAACTACTACGGTCTTTCTTTTATAAGAAAGAAACCTGGAAGCAGTCTTTCTTTGACAAGCTCAACCAATCTTCTTGTCAGATTGAACTTATTCACACATGGAACTGGTAGTTACCTTTCTACAGAGTCATATCCTGTTGATGATGCAACTCCTTCTCTACCAAACAATAAGATTAGAACACAAGATATTCCCTACCATATATCTCCTAAAACTAACAAATATTATAACCTGAGAGATGCAATTGATTTCAGACCAATAACAGCTAACACAGCTAATGCGGCCGCAACATCTGTTGCTGGTGCAACAGTGGATCCATCATCCTCAGAAACATTAACAGGAAGTATATTCTTTCCAACACCAAATGAAGAGTTTCAAGCAGATATTGTTCATTATCTAAGTAGAGTTGACACAATAGTTATTACTCCTCAGAGCTCCGTATCGGTTGTAGAAGGAGTACCGAGTCTTACACCGGTTCCACCCAAGGCTCCTGATGGTACTATGAAACTTGGAACGATTACTATTCCTCCGTTCCCTTCACTGTCTCCAAAATCTGCACTTGCAGCTAAAAGAAATGAGTATAGTACATTGGTAAAACACGACCAGGTCAAAGGCTATACAATGAAGGATATCAAGTTTATTGAAGATAGAATCAATAGACTCGAGTATTATTCATTGTTCAATACTCTTGAGAGTAGTGTTACCAATTTAGTTATTCCTAGTGAATCAAATACAGCTGTATCTAGATTCAAAAACGGTTTCTTTGCTGAATCGTTTAATTCATATGATATTTCCAACGTTAATGATCCAGAATTTACTATTCTTGTCGATACTAAGTCATCGACAGCTAGACCGCAAATTGAAAAGAATAGAATAAATTTCACAGCAAACACTTCCGCTTCCTCGAATGTAACATTCAAGGGAGAGTATGGTATTATTGATTATACTGATGTTGAATTTATTAGTCAGCCAATAGCAAACAAGACTAGAAATCCAGTTCAATTGAACTGGTCCTTTAAAGGATTGATTAGTTTATTTCCAAAATATGATGACTACTATGATATTGAAAAAGGATCAGTCAATGTAACTATCGATTTGGCAACTCCTTTGAATCAGCTGGTCAACTCTCTGAATGATAATGTACAGTTCAAGAGAGATAGCACGCAAATAAATGTTGATGTTGGTTCGTTGACTACCGTTATTCCACCAACAATAGAGACAGAGGGTATTGATCAAAGGACAATAACCACGACAACCACCACGGTAAGAAACTCTTTCCAGCCAGGAGGAACACTAACTAACACTCAACAAGTTGGTGAGTTCTTAACTGATTTTGGAATGAATTCTTATATAAGATCACAGTGGGTAACTTTTGTTGCCGTAGGTTTGAGACCAAACACAGAACATTTTGTGTTCTTTGATAAGATTAATGTCTCAAATCAGTCAAGACCTGCAACGGTAAGTAATATAGAGACCATGGATTCAAGAGGAATATTACACGAGCCTACTGCATCGTGGACAGGACCAAAAGGATCTTCTTTGGTCTCTAGCTCTACTGGTACACTTGTTGGAGCTTTTTACATAGAACCAGAAACCTTCTTTGTTGGAGAGAGATCAGTCACTGTTGCGGACAACAATGACTACAACAGTACTGATGAATCTATTTCTGTTTGTAGAACCACATTTAACGCTTATAACTTTTATAAAAAATCATCAACGTTAACAGTATCTACTAAAACTCCGCTTCCTGTTATATCCTCTTCTAGCACAACTGTTGATATCTCTAGGACTGTTAATAGTACACTGGTACCAAGATTACCACCACCACCCGCACCACCCGCGGCCGCGGTGTTCACGGGTTTTAGAGGTGGCTTTGGTAGTGATCCTATAGCTCAGACGTTCAATGTAAATCAGCAAAATGGATCTGATGGAGTATTTTTAACTAAGGTAAATCTTTATTTTAAAACTAAAAGTAGTACTCTTGGTGTAACTGTACAGATTAGAGAAACGGAAAACGGATATCCATCTCCATTCATATTGAGTCAGAAATTTCTCAATAGTTCTTCAGTATCCGTAAGTAACAATGGGTCTTTAGAGACTACTGTTACTTTTGATACTCCAGTTTATTTGAAGGCAGGAAGCGATTACAGCATCATTGTAATGCCTGATCAAGACAATCCTGATTATCAGATGTGGACTGCTGCCACGGGTGTACCTGATGTTGTCAATACTAATTTGATTTCTAATAAGAACTGGGGTGGGGGTGTAATGTTCCTATCATCCAATGATACAGCATGGACACCTGTTCAAACAGAGGATTTTAAATTTAAAGTTTATATTGCAAGCTTTACAAAGACTACTGCTACTCTTGTTTTAGAAAACGATCCATATGAGTTTTTGACTGTGTCCAATACTTCTGGTTCTTTTATCGAGAGTGAAGAGGTTGCTCAGAAGTCTAATACATACCTGACCGGATCGATTACTGCAAACACGTCTAGTCTTGTTGTTAATACTTCCACATCGCAGGCTGGATCTTTAACATCTGGAGATTATGTGTTGGTGGTTTATGCAAACGGTGCTTCAGTGAAAACTGGAACTGTAACTGTTGGAAACACCTCTACAATTGAAGTTATTGGATCTGGTACAGATTTCGTCAACGAATATGATCCTGGTGATTATATTCTCATTAACGGAAATGTAAGAGAAATTACCGCTACGACAAACGCAACTCACATAGTTATTGATGGTCCATTGAGTAACTCAGTATCATCAAACGCTCACTTTGGCGTCACAGATGTTATTCAGATATCTAGAGTAAACAGTGTTAACTCATCATCTATTACGTTAAAGGATTATCCTTACTATGTTATAAATGGTGGATCTACCTATCACGGAGCTATTCAGAAGGTAGTGAGAGGTACTATTGATGTTCTCAATAATGACGGGACAATAACTGTCAGAGATTCTAATGCGTCAAATTCATCTTTCAAATTTGAATCGTCTAAGAACATTGTTGGTGAGATATCTCAAGCAAAAGCCACCATTACTTCTGTAGACAACAAGGTAGTTAATTTTACAGAACCTCATATAAGATACATCAGTCCTCCAACAACATCCGTCAGTTTGATACAACGGATTGATGGTGTGACAGCAACACCGGCTAACACTGGTATGGTGGAGGGGATATCTAATTCTCTCAGATATGAAGGACAGCTGAAATCAAGAAGTAATGAAATTACAAGTGGTTCGAAATCGTTTAAGATATTTGCTAATTTGACAAAAGCCAATACGTTCAGCACAATTTCACCTGCTATTGATATAGCGCCTATCAGTGCTGTGACCTTATCAAACATTATTAATAATGATAATACTGGTGAGACTACAAAGTATGGTAATTCACAAGTAAGATATATCTCTAAGAACGTAGTTCTAGCAGATGGATTAGATGCTGAGGATATAAAAGTATTCATTACAGCTTACAAACCATCTACTTCAAACATCTACGTGTATACAAGAATACTTGCGGCTGATGATAATACAGTTTTTGAAGATAGAGACTGGACGTTACTGAACCAAGTAACTGAGACTAATCTATACAGTGATTCTTTGAATGAAAATGACTACATTGAATACGAGTACACATTTCCAAAGACACCTCCATCTATTCAGTTGACAGGAATTGTTACATCATCTACCAACACAACGTTGACAGGTGCGGGAACATCGTTTAACTCTTCATTGGTAGCTAATGATGTTGTTAAGATTGTTCAAGGTAACACACTGAGTAGTTATGATCTTGGCGTGGTAGACTCTGTCACAAACAGTACACATATTGTGTTGAAGTCAAACACTACGTTCTCAGGAAGTGCCTCAATCGAAAAGGTAACACAGTTAGGTGCTGCTTTCAAATACAATAGAAATGACAACATTGTAAACTATCTTGATACTGATAGAGGTCAGCATTCAAGCTACAAAATATTTGCAATAAAGGTTGTACTTACTTCTAGTTCGAGTAAATTTATTCCTATACTATCGGATGTCAGAGCATTGGCTGTGTCAATATAAAATGATAAACACAGAGAATCCTGACTATATCAGAGACGATAGCAATCACGCATTAATAAATACAAATGTTAATGCATATAAAAATTATGTTCAGCAGAGGCAAGCTCAAAAGAAAGTTGTTGGTATCGAACAGGAAGTTGATACCCTCAAGAAAGATGTTGGTGAAATAAAAGAGATGCTTATGATTTTAATTAAACAAAACAGTAAAGAGAACTAACAAATGGCTCTGGCTACATCAAATGTAAGTACAGTAACGGATTCGTTTCAAAATTGGATCGATAAAACCAATGTATTGCTTGACGCATACTCAACAACAATAGTAACGACCGCTGCAAATAGTCAAGGTGGACTTACCACCGGCAATGGTACCGTAAATGGTATCTTTACTGCTAACTCAGTTACTATTAATGGTAATACGACTTTTGGTCTAAGAGGTGGAAATACAACAACATCTAATGTTCTGTATATCACTAGTAACGTCTCAATTGGTAATACAACCGTAAACACAGTATTCACAACAACTACCCTTGATACTGATCTTGCACTTAACGTACTCGGGGCTGCTACTCTTGCTAATTCACTTTCGGTTACAGGTACAACAACGTTAACTGGTAATGCAACACTAAATGGATCACTACAGACAATCTCTGGTAATGCTACATTTGACTCGGGTGTGTTATTTGTAGACGCAACTAATAACAGAGTCGGTATTAATAATACAGCACCGAGTGTTGCTCTAAGACTTACTGGTGACATTGATGTAAGTGCAACAGCTAATATCCAAGGAAATGCAAACGTTGGCGGTATTTTTGGAGTGGTTGGCAACACAACCTTGAACGGGTCGCTACAAACGATCGCCGGAAATGTTAACTTTGACACCGGTACTCTTTTTGTTGATGCAACCAATAATAGGGTTGGTATTGGTAATACTGCTCCTGCAGTTGCTTTGAGAGTGACTGGTGCAACTGATATTAGTCTAACTGCAAATGTTCAAGGAGCTGCAAACGTAGGTGGCACATTTGGGGTTGCTGGTGTTACTACATTAGTTGGTAACGTTACTATGAGTGGGGATTTGCAGACTATATCAGGTAATGTTAATTTTGATACCGGTACTCTTTTTGTTGATGCAACAAATAATAGAGTTGGCATTAACAATACCACTCCTACAGTTGCTCTTCAGGTCACTGGGTCTGCAAACGTAACTACATCAGTCAACTCAGCTTTGTTTACAATTGGTACAAGTTTAATTGCAAATACGACTGGTGTATATCATACCGGTACCGTAAACGCCTCTAGTTTCACCACAACTGGGTTTGTTGCCAATACAACATCAATAATTCCTACATCGAATAATATTTTATTAGGTAATACTGTTGGTAGATTTGTATTATCAGCAAACTCAGGTAACTTCAGTGGCAACGTTATTATTACTGGTTCTACAAACAGCAGTAGTTTAAATGTCTCTGGAAACATATCAATAAATACATTTGCGACATTTTTAACTTTTGCAAACACAGATCTAGGATCTAACACAACTGCAAGTGTAACAGCTATAAGTTTCCCAAAAGCAAATCACCAAGCTGGAGAGTTACTTGTATATATTTCAAGGGGTTCTGAGCATCAAATTACGAAGATATTATTTGCACATAATGGTGTTGATGTCAATCAAACTATTTACGGAACAATTGTTGCACCTTCCAGCTCTTCACCACTTGCCAACAATATAGTCATGACTATTAATTCGACAAACATTGATGTTAGCATGCGTCAAAGAGCAAGTAGCACATCAGTAAAGATTTTAGCAAACATGATTATCTAAGGAAAGTTAGATGGCAACAGCAAATAGTAAGCTATTAATAGATTTTGGTTTTGATTCACGTGCTACCAGCAATGTTAACGGGGATCTAGACGTATCAGGATCCCTGGCAGTAGGTGGTAATCTTGCTTTCAGCGGGACCGTACAAGGTAATTTTCTTCCTGATCAGGATCAACGTAGCTTGGGTAACACTGTAAACAGATGGAATCTGCAGGGATATATTGCCAACGTTGCAAGTACTCTTACAGTAGCGGGATTGACAACACTACAGGATGATGTTACTCTTTCAAAAACTCTGAGTAGCGGAAACACGACAGTAATCGGGTTTGCTAATGTCTCAACCTCTGTTAATTCTGCATTGTTGACGGTTGGTTCTAATTTTATTGCCAACACCACTGGTGTATTTCATACAGGTACAGTTAATGCTGCTAGCCATACAACATCTGGATTCGTTGCTAATACAACAGCTATAGTACCTACATCCAATACAATACAACTTGGTAATTCGACTGGTAGGTTTGTAGTGTCTGCTAATTCTGGTAACTTCAGTGGTGATGTAACTATAACAGGAAACACCACTCTTTCAGGTAATGCTGTATTGAACGGCACTCTGCAAACAATATCAGGTAACACTAATTTTGATTCTGGAGTTCTCTTTGTTGATTCTGTTAATAACAGAGTTGGGGTTGCAAACACCTCACCTGGCGTAACCCTTGAAGTTACTGGCTCATTGAGAGTGTCCGATACAGTTTCCATTGGTGCTAATATATCTGTCAACACATCAATTGTAAGGGTTGGTAATAGTTCTACCAACGCAACAATGTCAGCTACTGGTTTTACAATAAACGGTGCAGCTGTTGTTGGTCCTCAAGGTGCTACTGGTCCTACTGGTCCAACTGGATCACAGGGTGCTCAAGGTGCTCAAGGTCCTACAGGTCCGCTAGGTCCAACTGGACCACAGGGTGCTCAAGGTGCTCAAGGTCCTACAGGTCCGCTAGGTCCAACTGGACCACAGGGTGCTCAAGGTGCTCAAGGTGCTCAAGGTCCTGGTGGTCCTACTGGCCCTCAGGGTGCACAGGGTGCACAGGGTGCACAGGGTGCACAGGGTCCTACAGGACCACAGGGTGCTCAAGGTGCTCAAGGTGCTCAAGGTCCTGGTGGTCCTACTGGCCCTCAGGGTGCACAGGGTGCACAGGGTGCACAGGGTGCACAGGGTCCTACAGGACCGACTGGAGGATTTTCAACAAATTCTAACGGACAGGTAAACTCACTAGGAGTTGGTACAGCTGCAACAGGAACAACTGGTCAGATAGTGGCTACAGGAACAATTACAGCTGGGTTCTCTGATGATAGATTGAAGACTAAAATCAGCACCATATCTGATGCATTATACAAGGTAAATCAAATAAGTGGATTTCTCTATAGACCAAACGCGCTTGCACTTTCGTTAGGATATGAAGATTGTGTTGATGTGGGAGTATCTGCACAGCAGGTAAGTGAGGTAATGCCTGAAGCAGTAGTTGGTGCTCCTATAGATAGTAAGTATCTCACTGTAAGATATGAGCGACTTGTACCTCTTCTGATAGAATCAATAAAAGAGATAAATCAAAAAGTTACCACATTACAAACAGAAATACACGAGATGAAAAATGGCAACCAAGGCTAATATAGTTATAGATCAAGGAACAACTTTCTCTACAGTTATAACTTTGGCTGATGAAAATGGAGACGCTATTAACCTCACTGGGTATTCTGCAAACTCACAGATCCGTAAACATTATTCCTCATCTAATTCACAAAGTTTTTTAGTTTCTCTTGGTGGAACACAAGGAACAGTAACACTGAGTTTAACATCTACTCAAACATCGAATTTAGTAGCTGGTAGGTATGTTTATGATGTTGAAGTTACTAGCTCTTCTAACATCGTTTCAAGAATAGTAGAAGGAATTGTAACAGTTACTCCCGAAGTTACGAGGTAACAAATGTCACTATCAGCAGCAACCGTACGGCTTGTTACCTCTTCTACAATAAAGGCAACTGTCAATACAAGTGGCGGTAGTATTCAATCGAGTTCACCAGTCACGCTTAAAAGTACAGCAACTGGAAGACTCGATGCTCTTGTAGATGTTGAAGAGGTATCTCCGGCTGATGGTCACACGTTAGTATACAGATCTTCAGATGATAAATACGTAGTACAACAACTTTCTCTAGAAAACGTTTCAGGCGCACTTGATGGTGGTTCTTTTTAATATGGTTGCCTAAAAAGGAAATTAATAAATGGCAAATCTAATTCAAATTAAAAGGTCGCTGAATACAGCAACCCCAGCGTCACTTGCAAATGGTGAACTTGCTTTCACAGCAAATGGTGACGTTCTTTACGTTGGTAGTAATTCAACAGTAGTTGCTATTGGTGGCAAACGAACACCTGGTACTCTTACAGCAAACCAAGCTCTTGTTGCAAACGCAACCAGCTACCTAGATGCAATCAAAGTTGCCAACGCAACAATAGATAAAATATATGCAAACGGTGCACATGGTACTACTGATCAACTTCTTACAGCTAACTCAACTGGTGGTTTATTTTGGGCAGCCCCGGCAGTAATTGATCTTGATGATTTGTCAGATGTTGCAGTTTCAGCTGCTTCAGCTGGCCAGATATTAATATCCAACTCAACAGGTATATTCAGAAACGTATCACTATCTGGTGACATCACAGTTGATAGTACTGGTCTTGTTTCTATTGCATCAAATTCTGTTGCACTTGGGACAGATACAACAGGTGATTATGTTGCAACAATTACAGCTGGTAACGGTTTATCGGGTAATGCAACTTCTGAAGGATCAGCTCCTACGATAGCAGTTGTTGCTGGTAGCGGTATAGCTTCTAACTCAACTGGTGTATTTGTTGTTGCTGGTAACGGTATTGCATCTAATGCGACTGGTGTTCATGTTGTAGCTGGTACTGGTGTTACATCAAACGCTACTGGAGTACATATTGGCCAAGCGGTCGGTACAACAGATAATGTTACCTTCAATAATGTAACTATTAATGGTAATACAGCAATTGGTAGTAACTTCTCGGATGTAGTTTCGATCAATGCTGGTGTTAATACAAGTATACTACCAGCAGCAAACGTAACCCACTCATTGGGTAACAATACACTGAGATGGAGTGAAATCCACGCCGGGAACACTCATACAACTAACTTAACTGTAGATACAAATGCTGTTATTAATGGTAACTTAACTGTATCCGGTTCACTTGTTACAATCAACGTTGCAACGTTAACTGTTACTGACTCGCTCATTCAATTAGCTTCAAATAATATTATATCAGATACCCTTGATATTGGTTTCTTTGGTAACTATAACAACGGTGTAGCAAACCTTCATGCTGGTTTATTCAGAGATGCAACATCAGACAGTTTCAAGTTGTTCAAAGGACTTGAGCCAGCGCCAACAACAACAGTAAACGTATCTGGTACGGGATATACACAGGCTTCCCTTGAAGCTTACCTATCATCTGGTGCTTTGGTATCTAATTCAACAGCAGTGACGTTGACAGCTAATTCAACTGTTGCTGTTAATATGACAGCTAATTCTCTAACACTGACAACTGCCTTGGTTGGAACAAGTGGTGGTACAGGTCTGGCATCATATACTGCAGAAGATATTCTTGTTGCTAACTCATCAAATGGATTCCGAAAACTAGGATTGGGCACGGACGGATTCGTGTTGCAGTCTAACGGCACTTCCCTGATATATTCTACACTGGATGGAGGCACATTCTAATTGGATACAGAGTTTGTCAATGCATATATAATTAAGCAAAAAAGTTGGATTGAAGATTTACTTGCAAAGCATATTATTTTAGAAGTACGGGTTCAGATAGCTGAGGCAAAAGCAGCACAGTTAGCCGATCAATTATCTGAACTAAATAATAAGTTAGAGAAGCAATCATCGAGAAAAAAGTCAGAAAATTCTGACTCTAATTATTAATAGCTCTATATAGAGTCTGGGGAGCCATATGGCTAATAAGTTTCAAGTCAAGCGCACGACTGTTAGCGGCCGTACGCCTAACACTACCAATTCCGGAAACACTCATTTCGTCGATACTGGCGAGCTAGCGCTCAACCTGACAGATCGTAAGATGTTTTCGTCTAACGGAACTGTTCACTTCGAAGTCGGATCAAATCTTGCCAGTCTCGCTGTATCTGGTAATACTGATATTGATGGTACACTGATTCTTAGTTCAAATGGCATATTATTTTCAGACAACACAACAATGACTACAGCACCTGCAGCAGGTTCAGATGCAATAGTTTTTGCAATAGCATTGGGATAAAATATGGCAAGCGCATTTAAAAACTTCACTGCCCAAGCTGTAGGTGTAACAGCAAATGCTGTATACAATCCGACCACTGCTAACATACAGTCAACAGTGATAGGAATGACTCTGTCAAATATTATCACATCCACAGTCAGTGTCAGTGTTTTTTTGTATGATGGTAGTGCAAATACATTTTTGATTAAGAATGCAGTGGTTCCAGTCGGAGGAACACTTGTTCCTATCGGTGGTGATCAGAAGCTAGTTCTTGAACAAAACAACTCGATATATGTAACAAGTAATACCGCTTCATCCGTTGATGTTATCATTTCGGTGTTGGAGATTACGTAATGAGTTACATAGGTAGTACTCCACCAGGAGATGCTGGAATCTTCAAGAACCTTTCAGAGACATTCAATGGAAACGGTAGCAATACTCAGTTCACACTTGGTTACAGGGTTAACCAACCTGCAGATATTGAAGTCATTGTCAACAACGTTCAACAAAATCCCAGTGACGGAAGTTATACAGTATCAAACTACACTACATTAGTATTTTCTGAAGCACCGTCATCAAACACCAATAATATTTTTGTATATTATAGAACGTTTTCAAAACCAGCAGCATCTGGTGACTTGATAAATGCAACGTTTGCAGCCTCAAACAGCACGTTACAATTAGAGACTGGTTCTCTTACATATAATGTAGCTCTTCCAACCTCAAATTCAACAGTCAAGGGGTTATCTTTTGTTGTTGATCAGGTTAACAATACATCGATAACTGTATCTGCTTCTGCTAACTCTGTTAAATCAGCATACGATTTAGCTGCCAATGCAGTTGCGAATGCAGCAACAGCTTATACAAACGCAGCATCATATGCTGATGCTAAGGCAGCTAATGCATATTCAAATGCAGTATCTTATACAGACGCCAAAGCAGCCAACGCATATTCAAATGCTGTATCATATGCTGATGCTAAAGCTGCTAATGCATATAGT
>Ga0181356_1000418_pt1 | contig 18214 bp, 1 predicted proteins | sample Fa13VDMM110SN_FD_130104 | JGI IMG/M metagenome (GOLD analysis project Ga0181356, IMG submission 130104) | Freshwater viral communities from Lake Michigan, USA - Fa13.VD.MM110.S.N | ecosystem: Environmental > Aquatic > Freshwater > Lake | place: USA: Michigan | collected 2013-09-24 | reverse complement strand
AAGTGACCGCAGAATTAAAAGATAACTTTGAAAAGTATAGAGACAAAGTAATTAATAAATGGAATGAAAGAGGATTAAACTTTGAGAATAAATATGCAGCACTTCCTGGAGGTGGCGGCATCACTGCTAAAGAATTAACTTGGAGAGCAACAAATAGTGTACAAGGTGAAAAAGCTGATGTACTTACATTAGATTTATTAACTAAATTACCATCAATTGCAGGTAAAGATAATATATTTGTAATTGCAGGTCCAAATGCTCCTGATAAAGGTAAAGGTGATAGTGATGATGATTTACTTAAATTAATACAAAATGGAGCATTAAGTAATGAAGTGATGAATGCTATTAAATTAGGGAAAGATTCTAATTTAAAAACTTATTCAATATCATCTAACATGGTGGGAGGAAACAATCCTGATTATCATGCATACACTTTAAATTTTGATATTGATTTTTTATCTAAATTACAAGGCACTGATAGTAAAGCTGCTATTATAGATGAAAAAACAGCAATAAAACTTACAAATGGATTAACAATATTTATTAAAAAAGATAAAGATTTTACACTAGCTAACTCTAAGAGTACATTAAGTGAAATAGATATTCTTGTTAATACAAATCCACAAGGTTTATTACAAAAAGAATTAGCACCTGGTTATAATTTATCAATACAAAAAAATCCTATAAGCGGTGGTTATAAAATAAAAACAAGCATTAAAGAACCATCTAAAGAAAATCTTGATGGTGTTCCTAAAGAATTTGAAATAATTGTTCCAGCAGGTACAGATTTATCAAGTTATTATTATGAAACATTTAGTGATTTAAGAAGAACATTTATTAGAAATCAACAATTAAAAACTGATTATATGAAAAGTTTACCTGTTGATGAAAAACCTACAAGAGAAAGTATTGATGCTCTAAAACAAAAACTTCGTTCTAATGGAAGATAAAATTATTGAAAACAATTCATTACCTCAGTTATCATACGATTCACCAAAAGAAGCAACTGAAATAAATTACGGTCCTGATATGATTACTCAACCTGACTTTCCAAAAGCAGATTGGGACCCTAATAGATATACATTTGATAGATTGGAGAATACAGCATTACCTGCAATATCTACAAACAATACAGACCCATTTAAAAATGTATCTAATTCATTTGCTGATCGTTTTTACAAGAGAGCTCAAAAAATGGACTATGAGAAAATGGGTGCACCTACACCTTTTAATGCAGAGTCAACATTATTTGAGAAATTTAAATCAAGTTATGACTTTGCAGATAAAGGATTTATACCATGGAGAGATAATGATGAAATTTATAACCAAGATACAAATCTATTAAAGGAACTATATAGATCTACTAAATGGGCAGCTCCATTATTTCTTGAAGGAGCAGTATCTGGTTTAAGAACTTTTCCTGATCTTGTTCAAGGAGCATATAATTTTGATTGGGATCAAATTATAAAAAGTGATGACCAATTAGCTGAGAAGTGGTCTAGAGCTAATGATATGGGTGTTTCTACAGCTGGAGGTATATCAAGCTTTTTAACAGGTTTTGAAATATCCGCAGCTAACATGGTGGGTATGATTGCAGAAACATTTGCAGAAGATGCTTTAATAGGATACATAACTGCACAATCTGGAGGAACCACTGCACCTTTATTAGTTGCTGAAGCTGGTAAAACTGCATCTTTATTTAGTAATATATATAAAGGTTTAAAAAACATTAATAAGATAGGAGACATATTTAAAGAAGCAAATAACGCTAGAAGATTTTATGAAATAACAGGAAATGGTTTAAAAGCATTTGGTAAAGGAACATTGGAATTTTTAAATCCATTACAACAAACTACAAGGTTTATAGGAGATTTAAGAAAAGGTGAAGATTATATAAAAAATGCATCTACAGCAGGTAAAGCATTACAAGGTTTTGGATCATTTTATAGAGATCTTAGAGAAATAAACTTTGCTCTCACTGAGGCTAAGTTAGAAGGTGGATTTTCTCGTTTAGAAAGAAGTAATGAAATGACAAATAAGTTTATTTCTGAAAATGGATATGCACCACAAGGTAAAGATGCACAAGAGATAGAAAAAAACGCTAGAAAAGGAGGTGACTTCACTACACAATTGAACCTACCTGTAATTTATTTTTCAAATAGAATAGGATTTGGTAATCTGTTTAAGGGTTTTACACCATTAAATAAATTAATGGCTGAAGCTGCAACAGGACAAAGTATATTTAAAAATATTTCATTTAATAGTGTAAAAAAATTATTTGAAGAATCAAGTAAATTTAGTTTAAAAAAATCATTTAGATCTGGTTTAGGTAATAGTTTAAATTACTTTAAAGCCAACTATATGGAAGGTATTCAAGAAAACCTTCAGGATGTTATTCAAGGTGCTGCCACTGATTATTATGATAAACAATTTAAAAATAAATCATACGGTGGTTACATGATAATGTTAGGTGATATTGGCAATCAATTTGGTAAAAAGGTATTTACAGGTCAAGGTGCTGAGACATTTGCTAGTGGTGCTTTAATGGGATTGGTGGTACAAGGAGGTATGAAAGGAATATCTGGAGTGCAAAACCTTACATATAAATTAACACAACCTGAACAATATAAAGAGTTTAAAGAAAAAAGAACTGAACAAATAAAAAAATATGTTGATCAATTAAATGAGATATATAAAGACCCCACTAAGTATTTAGATCCACAGTTAATGAATGCTGTACGTCAAGGTGAGCTTTCTAAATATTTATCACAGTCTTTAAAAAATGAAAACAAGAAAGAATTTTATGATATAAAGGACCAAGCTGTATATGAACATCTTGTCACCATGGTGAGGTCAGGTAAAACTGATATATTTAAAGACAGACTAGAAGAAATGAAACAATTAACACCTGATGAATTTGAAGAAGCATTAGGTTTTAAAGTGGAAAATCAAACTGAATTTAAAGGTTATATTGATGATCAAATAAAAAAAGTAGATAGGATACAAAGTTTATATGATAAGGCAAATGAAAAATTAAAAAACCCTGTAAATTTATCTGCATATAAAAAAGATAGTAAAGAATATAATACTGCTGCTCAACAATATTTAGCATTTGAAAATGCTAAACAACAAGCTATTTTTGCCAATTATAGTTTTATGCGTAACACTGAAAGAATGAGTGATCTTCTTACTCAGATGACTAAAACTAAAATAATGGAAAAAGCTAGTTACACTGACTTTTCTAAAATAACTGACCCTGTTCTTTTGAACAAGGAAATGTCAATACTTAAAGATGAAATAGACAGTTTAACTCAAGGTGGTGATAAAGCTTCTTTAGAAATAGCTAAATCAAAAATTAAAAAATTAAAAGCTTTAGAAGTATGGAAAGGTGTAATGGATTCACCACAACTTGAAAAAAATCCTGAAGTAGCTTTAGAAAAACAAAGATTATTATTAGAAAGTGGTGCACCTACAAAACCTATTTTTCCAATAGATTATCCATCTATAAATAATCCAGCATATGAAAACTGGAGAAGTGCTGCTAAACTAGCATTTGAAAAACTAGTGGAAGTTGAAGCAGATGCAAATAAAGAATTTGTTTATAGAGATGGTATAAACAATGTGTTTGATCTTATAATGGACTATCATACTTTAGGTCGTGAATCTAAAGGTATGATGGAGATGGTAAATATTTTAGCTGACCCTGATAATTTTTTAAAATTATATGAAGGTCATTTTGCTGTAATTAGAAATTTACAAGAAAAAAGACTTAATGTTTTAATTACAGCAATTAAAAATGCGTTAGTTGTAAATGATGATAATAAACTAATTAATTTATTAGCTTTAAATGATTATGTTGAAGATCCAGAAAATCCTGGTACTTATTTTAAAATTTCAGATTTATCTTCTATAGAACCTGATAGTGAAGATGCTAAAAAAATAGATGAGATAATAAAGAATTATAAAGAAGCCACTAACTTAGATGAAGAAGAAGAAACACCTGAAGAAACATCAACCCCTGTTTCTATAGAAGATGCTATAGAAAAAGAAAGACAGGAAAAGTTGAAACCTTATGATGAAAGAGATGCAAAAAGCTTAGAAGTAATTATGCCAAACAATCCCAATCATCCTACATTTAAAGTGGGAATGAAGTATAACGCAGGAATGAACGTTATTGTAGAAAAAAGCGATGCGGATAGTTGGGACGGAAAAGGTGAAGGGTATACTGTTATAACAGCAGTAATAAGTCCTGCTGAATTTGATGAAAATGGTAAAATGACCAAAGCTGCTAAAGTTAACACCAAGATATTTAATTCTAAAGAAGAAGCAGATAAAGCAATTCAAGAAAAATATGAAAAAGTAAAATCTTTAGTAGGTAAAAAACAAAAAGAAATCAATGACATATATGATGCAAAATACATAGATGCTGTTAACAAAGGTACAATCACCAAAGAACAAGCACTACAAGCCCTTAAGAAAGCAGGAAGAGAAATTAGTGATGCTTATAAACAATTGTCTGCTCCAGAATCTTCTGTTGTTAAAAAAACTGCTCCTGTTAATTCACAAGACTTCATAGAATTAATGGCTGATTTAGATCTTATAGATAAAGATGATATAACTGAAGGTGCTAAATTAATTTTAGAAAAGATTGAAAGCACATATTTAAATCCTAAACATCCTTTATATAAAAAATTAACAGAAGAAGAAAGACTAGAAGTTAGAAATAAATACAACGATATATTAGGTGTTCCTATAATTAAAAAATATGATGAAACAGATCCTGAATGGAGAATTAAATACAATGATGCAAAAAATCGTGTAAAAAAGTCATTAGAAAATCCTAATTTAACTGAAGAAGAAATTATAAAAATATTTAATTATGAACTTCCTGATATATTTAATCAACTTAAAGATACCGCAGTAAGAGCTAAATACAGAGAATTCTTTAAAAATGAAAGAAATAAACTTATAGATACCCTTAAAAATAATAAAAACTCAACAGATTTAAATTTTGTAAAAAAAAGTATCATAGATATTTTTAGTAAATATAAATCATTAGGTGATATAGAAGATGCTATGACATTATTACTCACTACTAAAATAAGTGAAGAATTAAAAGAAGAAGCATTTAAAATATTTGAAAGTGAGTTGAGTAAAAAGTTTGATTCAGAAATATCTAAAATTGTAGAATCAAAAGATGGAATACAAACAAATGAAGTTGCTAATTATTTTATTAATTCTCTTAAAAAATTTAAAGAAAATGTTGAAAACGCAATAAAGATTTATGAAAAACAAGCTGATGATATTGCTGAAAAAACAGAAGGATTAAACTTAGCTGTAGATGTTGATAAAGATTATAAAAATACAATACATCGTAATATTATAAACCAAGATTATAATTATACTTATTCACCAACAATTGGGCAAAGAATTGCTATAAATAATCTTATAAGATCTGGTATATTATTATCAAAAGAAGGTGAGAATTTAAACAACAGAGCTGAAGCTAGTGAAGCAATTAATTTAGGTGTAGCAAGAATTTATACTATAGGTATAAATAAAGGAATGCAGGTATTTAAAAAAAGTGATAAGATTGATTTGTTAAAAAAAGAATTAACAAGTTATTTATTAGCTGCAAAAGAAAAAGAAGAATCTAAAGAATCTATACAAGAACGTGTTGATGCAATTTTAGAAAAAGTTAAGTCTGGTGAATATGAAACAGTGGATTTATTAAAAGAACTTAATATACCTGAAACAGCTGAAATAGATGATGCTACATTTAAGTTATTTCAAGAGTTTAGAAAATCAGTTACACTTATACAAACTGAAACTGAAACATTAGACACATTAACTACTCTAGAAAAATTAAAAGAAAAATTTATATTAGAAAACAGTTTTCCTTCTTTAAAAGATTTTATAACAAAAGATATTGTTAAAAACTTATCTAAATCTTTAATTAAAGAAAAAGATGAAAAGTTTATAGATATAACACCATTTTATAATGATTTGATAGAAGCTATTGAAAAGATAAGAACAAGTGATTCTGAAAAAGAGTCTAAAAATATAATTAGAGAATTATTAAAAAAACATGTACTTCCATATAAACAAGATGATGCAAGTAACATGATTAGAGCATACATTGGAAACATATTGGAAATACAAGCTTCAATAAATGAAGATTTAATACCAGAAGATTTAACAGATGAAGAAATTATATCTATTTTAAATGGTAATAAAAGAACATTAAATGCTAATCAAATTGAACAGGTGAAAGCATATGAAAGAGATCTTATTGAAATGTATAAAAATAAGTTTTTTTCTGCTCCTAGTTATAACCAAATGGGTTTAGAATTTAACCAAGAAGATTTAGCATTACCTAAAGGATATGGCACTAGATATTTAGCTTTAAGACCTAAAGATAAATCTGATGTTAGAACAATAGAAGACTTAGCTTCAGAATATAATATAGTGGGTGGCAAACTTAATATTCAATTTGCACTGCAAAAAATTATAGACAGTGATTTTGCAACAGATGGTGAGAAAGAATTAGCAAGTGTATTGTTAAATGTTATAGATAAAGATCAAACTATTACAATAGATGATACAATAGATGCATCAGGTGAATGGGATCCAGCTACAGAAAGTATAAAACTTAATTTATCTTCTGTTGCTTATACAGAAGAAAATCCTAGTAATCCTATTGAGACAGTTTTATTACATGAACTTTTGCACTCACAAATTGAAAAAGCTTTACAACAAACAAATGGTGAATACACTAAAGCTATTAAATCATTGTATGCTGCTGTTAAAGATAATCCTGATGCAAAAACATTTCATGCATTTAAACCTGGCATGGAGGAAGATGAATATCTTAGAGAGTTTGTAATTGAAGCATTTACAAATCCATCATTTCAGAAATTATTAGCCACTATACCTTATGCAAAAAGTGGTAAATCATCATGGCAAAAGTTCATTGATATACTAGCTAATTTATTAAAATCAATTGGTATTGATATAGAAGGTACAGTGTTAAATGAAGTGATTAATAAAACAACAGAATTAATCAAATATGATTACACTGAAAAAACTCTAACTAAATTACATTCTGTAAACACTATAGAAGAAATCAATGAGCTAGAAGCAGAAATAAATAAAGAAACCACTATGCTTAATCCAAGTATAGTAGAGAGTATTAATTCAGCATTAGAAAGTAAAAGAAAAAGTATTTTAGCAAATGAAATAAACGAAAGAGCTAAAAAAATGACTAAGGTAAAATTAGATGGTAAAACATACTATCTAAATTTTACAAATAATGATATTGAGTTATATACAAAAACAAATAAAAAATTAGTAAGGGTAAGAAAACCTGAAATAATAGAAGCACTTATTCAAAATAAATTAAAAGAATTAGGTGTAATTAAATTTTTAGGTGAGGATAATTTTGATGCAATAAAAGATTTAATGGGTGATCCTACAGAAATAGGTTCATATGCGTCAGGTATGATGAATGAAACACCTTTGTCAGAAAGTAGATTAGCTAAAGCTCTTGATGCAGATGTTTTTTTAAGATTTGAAAGTATAGACGACTTAAAAAATTTTAGAAAAGATTATTGGGCATTTGTTAGAGAAAGACCAGATGCTAAATATAGAAGTATAGATGCATTAAGAGACGCATATTCTGGAAGAGGAGTTAATAGTTATATAGATATTGTAGAAGGTCTTGGTGGATTAAATTTAAAAAATGGTGTAAATTTAACAGATAAAAAAATAGATAGATTAATTAATAATGGTATATTAAGAATTAATATGAAAGGTGCTGTTCATGAAGATTATGTAGATGATGATGAAAATCCAGTATCTATAGATGATTTTGTAGAATTATACGAAATGATATTAAATGGAGTACCAATAGAATTATCTGACCGTGACATTGTTAAATTAAAAATAAACAAAGTATTAAAGGATATATTTGGTGTAAAAAGTATTTCTAATACCACTCAAGATTTAATAGAAAATGCTGTACGTAGTGTATCAGATTATGATTTAGAAGAGGACTTAGAAAAAGAACCTCCTTTAACTGAGGAAAAACCTCCTGAAACTGAATTTGATAGTAAAGAAGAAGATTCTAAAGAAAGAAAACTTCCATCACAGTTTATTTATTCAAATGATGCAGAAGATGATAAAAATAGTATAACAGCAAAAAATAGATATGGATTAAGATCTTATTCTTTTGATGTTGATCGTTTTAAAAATGAAAATCCGTCTTTTAAAAAGTATTATTATAAAATTAGGAATATTATAAATAATTTACATTTAAAACCTATAGAAGATTTATCTAAAATTTTTGTTACATTAATTAATGAAGATAGTGAAACTATAAATTTAAGATGGGATGGTTCTGATCAAGATCCTAATGTTATAAATAATCCTGGTGTTATTTGTTATTTATCAGATGAAAATGGTAATCCATATGTGTTTGATGTTGATGGTAATATAATAGATACTTTATCAAAAAATGATTTAAAAAATGATAAAGGTTTAAAAAATGGTGAAAATCAAATAGTGTATTTTACTACATTTAGAGCTGATAATAAAACAAAAGTTTTTGCAGAATTAGAAGAAGAATCAAAACAAAAACTATTAGCTGCTAGAAAAAAAGTAGAAGAAGGTACACCTCAAATAGCTAACATAACTAGAATTACAGCAGGTCAAATAAAAAGAAATACTTTAGTGACTCCAAGTGGTAAAAATCAAGTGAGTACAAAAACAGATGAGGATTTTTATAATCAATTACAACAGAAGAATGTAACTCTTGTTTTTAATAAAAAAGGCGGACTGAATGTTCAACTACAAGATGGAAAAGGGGCAATAAATACTTTTGGTTTGTATCCTCCTGAAACAGGAAAAGTAATTAATAAAAATACAGGTGTATCTTTATATGATTATTTAATAAATATACTTTTGGTTTATAATCAAACAAAAGCAAGAAATGAGGTGACTACAGATATGGATAATGCTTTACAAACATTTGTTCGTAATATGTGGCTTACAGGTGATATGTATAAATTGAAAATTTTACATAACCAAGGACAAATATATATAAAAGGTAAAAATGATGAAAAATTTACAATACTACAAATTATAAATAAAGATGGAACTATAAATGAAAAAAATAATGCTATAGCAAAAAATTTTATAAATAATATGCCTGTTAATATTTATAAAAATTGGTTGAATGAATCTGTTCCATTTAAATTTCCTCGTGTTTATACTAAAGAAGATGGACAAAAAATTATTAGATTTGAAACTCTTAATTATAAAGATTTTTTATTTAAACAAATAGGTCTTAAATCAAATGATAAAGATTTACCAGCAGAAGGAGAAGGATACAGATATGATTCTATAATTGAATTTGGTGACCCTAGAGATATTGTTGAAGTTGTTCCACCTATAATTACTGTAACAGAAAAAGAAATGTTAGATAACAATAACATTGTAGAAGATAAAGTGGAAGAAGCTATAAACAATGCACCAACTGATACAAACACTGTAAAAAATAAAGAGAGAGAAAATATATTAAATAATAAAAGAAAGTTTAAGGCTCCTTTATTTAATCAAATACTAGAAAAAACTTGTTAATATTATGGCTAATAGTTGTTCAAATACATTAAAAATAGACAAGCTACCTAAAATTATTAAAAAAGTAGAATATTTTTTGTTTCAAGCAATGAAACAAAATAATATTAATTATTTTCAGGTGGCAAATAATCCAGGTGCACATATAGGTAACTTAATGTTTACTGCTAAAAAATTAATAGAAAAGGAAATTGGAGAATATACAGCACAAGCTGTATTATATAAAGATGAGGGTAATTTAGAAATTTTTGAATATTATGAAACATTTGTAAAAAATCTACAAAATATTGTTTCTAACTGGCCCATTATCACTTATAATACATTAGTGTATAGTAAGATATTTGGTATAAAAACAAAATTTAAATTAGATGATACAGGTATGGTTAATTTAGAAGATGTTCTAAAAAAATCAAATCCTGAAAAATATAAAGAGTTAATAGATGAGTTTTTAAAAACTAAACAACAATCTAAAAATCCATCATCTATAAAATTTAAATTAGATGATGAAGGTTTAACAGATTTAAGTGAACTATCAGATGATGATGATGTAATTTATAAAAAGTTTATTGTAGATCAGTCTGCTAATGAAGTGGATCCTTTTGATGCAATTGATAAAGCTATTGAAATATTTATTCACAGTATACCTAAAGAAGGTGTTGTTGATACTGAGTATGGTTTTAATGTTAATGTAGATTATCCATCTTTTGTAAGAAACTTAATGGCTGATTTAGAAAATGCAATAACAATTGATGAAATGGTTAACAAACTCAGAAGTAAATTAGACAAAACACCTGAGTATAGACATGTCATTGATATGCTTGAGTTTAAAGAATCAGATAACAGTATCACTTTACAGTTAAAAATAAATTTTAGAAATTCTTTTGCAAAAGCACTAATACCTATTTACATTACATCTATTGAAAATGACACAATTAAAGTATTTGAAGCAACTACAGCAAAAAGATCAAAATATGAACAAGATGTAAGATCAAACTTTTCTCTTAAAGGTATGCCTGTTATGTTAAATAACAGAGAGATTAATCTAGCACATGATGATGATGGGATGTGGGTGTTAGATGAAACTGATTTAAAAAAGATTCTCACTTATTTGAGTGCTGAATATAGAATGTTTGGAGAAAAAGAAAAAGTAATAGAGGGTAAAAATTATTTTTATGCTATTGTTAATTCTGAAAATATTCAAAATGGTATACAATTATTTGTAAAAGAAAAATCAAAATTAGTAAGAGTAAATGAAGGAGAAGAATTAAGATTAACAAAAATTTTAAGTGAGACAGAGACAATTGAGAGTTTATTAAGAACAGTAAAAAGTACTGATATTATATTTAAGTCACAACCTAATATTTATTCAAGAAAAACACCTTTTTTAAAAAGTTTAGGTTTTGAATTTTCAGAAATAACAGAAGAAAAATTAAAAACTGAATTTAAACAAAAGAAATTTGAATATTTGTTATTGCATTTATTAAATAGAATAAGTTTATTAAGTGAAAAAAACGAAGCTAGAAGTGTTATTAACAATCCTATTGATGCACTAAAAACTGATTATAGAACAATAAGTAAGTTTAACTCAGCAGGTCAAAACAATAGCATTAATGGTTTAATAGAATTAGAAATACAATACAACCCTGAATACAATGTTGAGAGAAGTATAATTAATCCAAGTGGAGATAGAGTACATTCTACACAATTACATAATAATTTTACAATTGTAAATAAATATTTGTCTGATTATGAAGCATTTCCTAATGATGTAAATAATCCACCATTACAAAAAATTATTGAAACAGAACCTTCTTTATCTTGGTTAGATGCAAGAACTAACCCAGGTGTAAGAAATAGTTTATATTTAAATAGTTTATTCTTTTTAGATCCGTCAAGTGCTGATTATGGGATGCGTAGAAGAATTAAAAATGAAAATGGAAAATTAACATATTCAACAACTGAAGGTGAATATGTAATTTTAAAAATTGTAAACACTGGATATTTACAAACTAAAGATGAAAACTTTTACAAAACAGATGGAGCTGCATCAACAAATTTAAATGAAGCTGATAAATTATTACAAGATTTAAACTTGTTTATGTCAGCAGGTTTTTCTAGTATATTGCGTCTAGGTGATAAATCTACTGATTTAGGTATATCTGCAAACTATTACATGGATGCTGAAACAGGAAATCCTTATAAAAAACCATTAGGTGTATTACAAAAACAAGATGATTATAGAGATGTATTTGCAACAAGTGCATTTGCAGAAGCTATGCTAAATGGTTTAAAAGATTTTGTAGGTGTAAAGTATTTAGGTCATAAAGGATTTTATGAAGACTTTGAATTAGCATCTGAAAATATAATAAAAACATTTGGAGAGTTTGATAAAATATTATCAGATGAAACTAAAACGATTATACAAGATGCTATAACATCTGATAAAATTGAAAATGTAGAACAAGCTGTAGAAGTATTAAACGATCCTACATTAATTCCTAAAATAAAAGATGATATAAAAACATACTTTAATGATTATGCTGATGAGTATTTAAAAAAATTAGAACCTGTAAGAAAGTTAGTAAAAGATGCTTATTTAATTAATGGTAATTTTGAATCCACTGTTAAATATTTTCTAGCAAATGCTTTTTTAATGGATTTGGAAACATTAAAATTATTTTTTGGTAATTCTATACATTTTAAAGATTTTACTAAAAGAGCATCTAAAGATTCAGCCACTGGTATTTTTACATTTTTAGAGCCTGAGTTGATTGATAAATTTAATGATAAAGAAAATCAACAAGGAATAGGTGTTAATACAAACTTAGCTTCAAAATTATTAATTGAAAGATTGTTTATACAAAATAAAATAACACTAGAAAAAAGAAATCAATTATTACTAAATCAAAATATATCTAAAGAATTTAAAAGTGGTCTTATTGAAGAAGTAGAATTTATTTCTAAAGAAGCTGGTAATATAATAAAAAACATTGATGGTCTTTATGAAGATGATTTAATATCACAGAAAAGTTATGATTTATTTAATAATAACATTAAAGAAGTTATACAAAAAAAATATAAAGGAGATGAAGCAGATGGACAAGGTAAATGTACATTTGATTTTTATCGTATAATGAGTATATTAACCAATAACTGGGACTATGAAACACAAGAACCTGTATACAAAAAGATAATTGAGTATAGTCATTATGATGAGCTTGCTGAAGGTGAAGAAGATGAAACAAAAAGAGCAGAGTACATTGCTAAAAGAGATGCTGTTGGATATGACCCAACAGAACAAGTATATTTTCCACCTAAAAAGTTTCAATATTCAGGTCCTTTGAAACATGAAAAACTTATAGACAATGTAATGTACAATGCATTAATACCAGAGTTTGATAAATTTTCATTACAACCATTGATTCCAACAATCATTAAGAACACTGAAGATGAAGAATTAGCAAAACGAATGGATTATGAAGGTGTAGGATATGTAAAATTAAGGAGTGCTAGTAAAGCTGAAAAAGTAAAAAACCTTGATTCTTTGTATGAAGGGTATGATAAAAAGAATCCAGAAGTTCGTTTTATAAAAACTTTTGATCAAAGACTAAATGACAATACAACAGCATTTAAATCTGAACATACATTGTTCATGACTCATTTAAAAGAACAGGTGAGAATAGATGCTGAAGTGCATGATGATGTTATATTCGGTTCTCAACCAAGAAAGTTGTTGTTAATGAATTTGTTAGCTTTAGACACTGAACATAACAAAGAAGATTTTAAAAGATTATATAATGCTTATACAGGTTTAATTGATAATCTTGTCACTATAGAAAAATCAACAATTTATAATAAATTAGGTATCACTGAGAAAAATGGTAAATTGGAACTAACTGATTTTAAAAAATTAGCTGAATATTTTCGTGATGAAATAAGTAAAAAGAATCAAGATAGCAATGTAAGAAAAGCATTAGAATTAGACAGCACAGGTAAATTTAAAACTCCATTGGATGCTGCTGTTCAAGCTCAAGTTATAGAAGGTATTTTAATATCATCTATAAACAATAACATAGTGAGATACAAAACATCAGGAAGTATGTTAACCCAGGTATCTATAACTGGTTCTGCTAAAAAGTTTTCTAAAACATTATCTGAAGAAGCATTACAAACATATGGTAATAGAGAATTAAAATACTACGATATTATAATAGATAAGTATGGTAAAAAGGTTACATCTGCTATGCAAGTTAAAGTGGGTTTTACTAAACAATGGTTGCCATTATTAAAATTAAATCATTTTGACGAAAATAAAATTGACAGTATTGAAAGACTAAATGAATGTTTAAAAAATGAAGATTGGGTTGAAAACAATAGAGACTCTATAAGAATGATTGGATACCGTATCCCCACTCAAGGTAGAAACTTTATAGATGTAATGGAAGTAGCTGAATTTTTACCAGCACAATTTGGTGATGCTGTTATAATGCCATCAGAAATGGTTATTAAGAATGGTGGAGACTTTGATATTGACAAATTATTTGTTTTTTATCCAAACTTATTAGAAGATGGTAGTTATGAAAATCTTAAATACACTAATTCTTTTTTAAAAAATAGTGATGCTAGTAAATATAAAAACACTGTACAAAATAAATTGTACAAGGTTATGTCTGAAATAATATTACATCCTAATAATTATATGGAACTTGTTACACCAAGTGAGAATTTTCATATTTTACCTATTATAGATAAACTATATGATAAGTTAGGATTGAAAAAAGTTGGACAAGACAGACCAAAAACAGATTATAAAAACACTGATATATTAAACCGTAACAGAAACATTGAGAAATTTTTAAGTTTGTTAAATGGTAAGTCAGATTTAGGTATAGCAGCTCTTGCAAATACATTTAATGTTTTATATCAATTGTCAGGTGCTAAAGCAAACCCAAAGTTTTTAAAAAATGTATCAACTTTTTTTAAAAAAAGAGATAAAAGTTTACCTGAAGATCTTGTCTATAAAAGTTTACTTGAAGATCTTGTTTTTGGAGAAATGTATGATGAAGATGGTGTTTTAAAATCAGAATTTTTCTCTGAGTTTATCAATGCCTTTGTTGACGTTGCAAGAGATGATTATGTATTTGGTGTAAATGTTGTCACTGAATTTAGTCCTATGATTTTTTATATGAAATTTGCAGGACTATCTTCTAAAAAAATATTAGCTTTTATAAATCAACCAATATTAAGAACTTATATAAGTAATTTAGCAAAATATGAAAACATGTTTGTTAAAAATTATATTGATTCTATATCTAAAGAAGATTTGCAATTATTAAATAGTTACACTGAAGAAGACAGAGATACTGACGATTATAAAACACAAGAAAAAAGAATTAATAATATAATAGCTAATTCTAGAAGAAAAGCACAATCGGAAACATTAAAAGAATTTGGTTTTATAAATATTGAAGCAGCAGATAGTATAAAAGATGAAATAGAAAAATTATTAGGTAAAGCTGATTATTCTGAGTTTTTTACAGCACAAAAATTATACAATAATATACAAAATATAAAAACATTTGATCCTACAGAATTAACTGAAAATCAAAAAAATATACAACTAGCTGTTTTTTATGAAATGTTGAATTTAAAAATACAGTCTGATAGTATGTCTTCTGCTCAAAAGTTTTTAAATTTTGATACAAAACCCTATGTAAGTACATTTGATGTATATGCAAGAGATGTCAATTATGCAAGTGCTATAAGAAAAGAAGATAATATTTTAAGTCCTGATACATTAAAAAGCATTAGAGAACATAGTGTAATTTCACCTCTCAATGTATCCAATGAAATAAAATTATTATTAGAAACATTATTACCAATAAGAAACAATAATGTTTTTAATAATTCTATTTTGGAAAAAGTGATTAAATTAAAAAGTAATTTTCAAAATAAAAACATTATATCAGATGATGACATGTTAAAATATGCCCGCACTGCAAAAAATGATTTTATGAATTATATTTTGCAAAACTTTTTTGATAAATCAAAAAACAATGGACATATATTTAAAAGATTATTTGAAACAGATAAACCACTAAATGAATATTTAAAAGAATTAATTGAAACTGATAAATTAAGAAAAAACCTTCTTAAAATTAAAAATCTTGAATTTTATGATGATTTAGTAAAAGAGTTTCCAATTATTAAAACTCTTGCTATAGAACAAAGTAATAATACAAAAAATTTAATTACATATAAGTTTATACAAAGCAGTAGTAATAATGTTGAAAAACAAAGTTTAATATCACAATTTGATGATTTAGTAAATCTTTCAGATAATGAAGACAATAAATTACCAAGGACTTTTATGAAAGATTTAGCTTTATATTCAATTTTTCAATCAGGTTTTAATACTTCTGACATTAGTTATACAGGTATAACTCCCATAGAGTTGATTAACACTTTATATGCTTTAGCTCAAACAGAATTTGAAAGACTATCCACTGAAGAAAAACAAGAAGAATATAAAAACTTTTTTAAATTATTTTCATTAAACAATCCAGGTTTTTATGCTGGAAGAAATAGTAAAGACACTATAACAGGAGAAGTTTCTAAAAAAGGAAAATGGTACAGCAATGAAACAAAGTTGGATAAACTTAAGAAAAAAGAAAAAGTTGATAAAAAAAGCACTCAAATTAATTTAACCATTAAAGAAATAAAAGTATCATCTAGTGATGTAAATAAAATTAAAAATCTAGAAAAAACATTATCTAGCATCACTAGAAAAATTCCAAATGGAGTATATAAACTTATTAATGAAGAAGGTAATATTATATCTGTACAACTAGACTTTTATAAAACCATATCACTTTTGGATTTAAATACAGATGTTAAAAAAGAGGCTTATGCAAAAGGTGAAGGATTTAAAAGTTGGTATGATTTAGAATACAATGTATCTAACAATAGAACAAAAGTTTTAAAAGAAGCTTTTTTAGAAGGTAATCAAATTGTATTTGTATATAAAATTAAAAACTTATCTGATCAACAGAATCCTAGTGTTGCACCAACTCCTGTCATTCAACCCACTTCTAATGTTTTTGAAAGAACAGATAAAATAATTTTAAGAAGTGAGTTAAAAGCAAACCCTGCAACTTTATACTTATTTGGAGATAATGATATTAGAGAAGGCCTACGTGGTCAAGCAAAAGAAATGCGTGGTGAACCAAATGCTGTTGGTATATCCACTAAAAAATTACCTGCAAAAACTGAAGAAGCTTATAAATCAGATGTTGACTTAGAAAAAAATAAAAAAATAATCACTGAAGATATAAACAAAGCAATTGCAGAGTGGAATAAAGGAAAATACAATAAGCTTATAATTCCACAAATAGGTGTTGGATTAGCTGAATTACCAACAAGAGCTCCTGAAACATATAAATTTTTACAACAAGAACTTAAAAGATTAGAAGATTATGTTAATAAACCATCTACTAATTCTGAACCTAAAGGTGAAAAAGTTAAAGATGGAATATATGTAAATCAAGAAGCATTAACAAAAGAAGAACAACTTGAGTTATTTGACTACTTAAAACCATTCTTAGAACAACAAGCTGCCAAAACTTTAAAATCAGATGATGCTAGTAAAATGATAGGACTTGGTTTAAGATGGGATTATAAAAATAATAATTCTGGAAGACAAGCAGTTAATATTCCAGATCTTATAAATGAAGGAAATAGAGATAAATATGGTTATTATAATGCATCTATAAATGATCAAGCTTTAGGTCAAATTATTCCAAGATTTAGAGAATTAATGCAAAAAGCTACAGGTGTAGATATGACTAATTATGATGGAGCTATTATTAATCTTTATGATAATGAAACATTTATTAGTTCACATAATGATGTTGATGAAAGTAAATCAGCTATCAAGTATCCTGTAATAGGAATTAATCTTGGAGGCACTGGAAACTTTTCAATTGAATCTAGAGACGGTAGTCCTAAACAATTAAATCTTAAACCAGGCACTGGATATATATTTGGAGTTGACGGTAAGAATAGACAAGTTTATCATAGAACATTTCCAGGTAAACAAGATAGTTTTTTACCAGCATTAACAACTGCATTAGATGGTAAAACATATGAGCCAGGTTCTTATAGAATCACAATCACTATGAGAAGAGTGATGCCTTTAGAACCAGGTATGCCTACATCACCAAAAATGTTAACTACACAACCATCTAGTGTTAAAGAAAATGTAGAAGTATATCAAGGATATAACACTTTAGAAAACAGAGAGTTTAATTACTATACATTGAATGAAGAAGAAGCAAAAAACTATGGTAAAAATGTAAGAAAAGTAAATTTAAATACAAAAGATTTTCTTAAATACACAGACCCTACGTATAATACTTTAATAAATGAATTTAATAAATCTGGAAAAACATTTGATATTCTTGACAATAGTAAAGAAGGTTTATCAGTTCAAGAGAGTTTTTTCAGATTTTTAAAAGCTAAAGGATATAAAGGATTAAGTTTATTAGGAAGAACAGATAATAATTATGTGATTACTTTT
>Ga0181356_1000417_pt1 | contig 18218 bp, 25 predicted proteins | sample Fa13VDMM110SN_FD_130104 | JGI IMG/M metagenome (GOLD analysis project Ga0181356, IMG submission 130104) | Freshwater viral communities from Lake Michigan, USA - Fa13.VD.MM110.S.N | ecosystem: Environmental > Aquatic > Freshwater > Lake | place: USA: Michigan | collected 2013-09-24 | reverse complement strand
TTTTCTAACTTTTTCAGTGTCACTACTTCAAGATAAGTATAAAAAACAGCTTTTCAAAACAAGAATGCAAATATCAAAATAAAAAATTAAATAGTAAATGAATTATGAGGATATTTTTAAAGTTTTTAGTATATTAATAATGACGACATACACTAATTATTATTATATATTAAATTTTTTTCATGAAAACGTATCTATCAAATGCATTAGCAGGACTGTTACTTTTCTTCACACCAATCACAGGATTGGTTATTACTGTTGGGTTGATTGTATTATTAGACACATTTACAGGAATATTTAGATCAGTAAAATTAAGAGGTTGGAGTTCTATTAGAAGTAGAATATTGTCTAACATTATAAGTAAAATGTTGTTGTATGAAATATGTATTGTTTTATTATTTCCAATAGATAAGTTTTTACTAAATGATTTATTATTGCGTCTTATTTCAGTGCAGTATTTTGCTACTAAACTTGTGTGCATTGTAATAATTCTTATTGAAGGAACCTCAATTAAAGAAAACATAGAAGAAGCTCTTAATATAAAAATATGGAAGATTATTAAAAACGCCATACGAAGAGCAAAAGAAGTAAAACAAGATGTTGACATCACAAACTAATAATCAATGAAAAAGATAAAACCATACATTAATTATATATTGATAGGAGTTCTTGTCCTAATCATTTTACTACAAAGATCTTGTTCAGGAGATAAAGTAGTCGTTGCTGATCCTAAAGTAGAGATAAAATACGATACAGTTTATAAGCATGTACATGATACTATACAAAATACTGTACATCACACTGTACACGACACTGTAAAACCAGATGGTCCAGAATACACTTCTGGTGAACACATAGATACCTGCAGAGCAAGATTTAATTACTTACTTAAACAACATATTGTTAGAAGAGTATATAAAGACACTTTAAAACTTGACAGTCTTGGAACTATTGTTGTAATTGATACTGTTTGGTTAAACAAACTTGGTAAAAGAACTAAAATATACGACTACAAAATACCTTTTGTGACAAAAACGGTAACTATAACTAAAGAAAAAGAACCTGTACGTCAATTATACGTAGGAGGAAATATCTTTGGTGATAAAAATGCTTTGCAATTACTGACTCCGGGTGTGTTATATAAAACCAAAAAAGATCATATATATCAAGCAAATGTTGGAGTTAATTTTGATGGTACATTAACATATGGTGTTGGTGCATACTGGAAAATTTCATTTAAAAAATAATAATCAATGGTAACAAGTGCACAATGTTTAAAAAAATATGGTGATCCAACATTAGAACGCAACATGATTGTTTGGGATGTACCAACAGAATTAGAAATAGGAGTAATTCCCAAAAAAATATACTGCAATAAAGATTTAGTTGCGCCTCTCACGCAAGCATTTAAAAATCTTATAGCAACAGGTTTTGTAAAAGAACTAAAAACATGGGATGGATGTTTTAATATCAGAAAGAAAAGAGGTTTATCAAGTATGTCATTACATTCATGGGCAATTGCAATTGATGTTAATGCTGCATGGAACGGTCTTGGTAAAACGCCAGTATTATCTGCAGGATTTGTAAAATGTTTTACAGATGCAGGTTTTGATTGGGGAGGCACGTGGACACGTAAGGATGGAATGCATTTCCAACTTGCGAAGATTTAGTAAACAACTGTTCTTTATAGTTAGTTGATTTCTTCTCTCTTCTGTTGAAAGACCCCCATTCCTGGGGGTTTTTCTATTAAAATATATACCTAATGTTTTTAGGATTAAAATACTCACTATACAGTTTTTTAAAATCATCAATCATTTGTGCTTTTAACTGATACTTGTATCTAATGTTATCTGCAGCATATTGCGAATCTTTTTTTTCTTGTATTTCTGGTTTCCAGCACAAGGCGTTTACAGCGTCATCTGCGTTCTGATAAGATGTATCATTATAAGTTAGAAATATACACTCGCATGGTACATCAATACCTGCAGTTTTTAATAACTCAAAAAGATTTCTATACTCATCAAGCCAACCTTCTTCATATATGATAGGACTAAAGTTAATGTGCACTTCCATCTTTTCTTGCAGCTTAGGAATCATTCCAATTCTATTAGCAATGCTGTCAGTATTTGGTTCCAGTATATCTGCATATTTCTGAGGCATCAAACTCACTCTAATTCTGTGTTTACCAGGAACCAAAGTATAATCATCTATTCTAAATTTAGTAGGATACTTTGTAGCAAAAGTTGATTTTAATTTTGGATGTGTATTAAAAAACTCAAACACTTGCTGCCATTGGTAATATTTACCATGTAACGCTACATCAGTACTGCATCCAATATCAATGCAGTAATACTTGTCATCAATTTGATTAGGTATTTTAGGCATTGGTTGTGGTTCTGCCCATTTGTTTATAGATGCTAATATTTGATCTGTATTTTCATTTAGAAATAACTTGTTGTTGTTAAATCTACCTACATAACAATACGATTTCATGCATCCACCTAAACATCCATAAATAAAATTGGGAGAAATAGCATCGCTACTCCTCCCATTATCTCTGGTAATTAAAGTTTTTGTTTTTTGTTTCTTTATTTCCATTATCCTCTTCCTCTTTCTTCAGGATACAATAGAGTAGCAAAGTCAGATTGCCAAAACTCTTTTGTGTCAACATCCATTATTGTTAATTTACCATTCCATCCTGCTCCTGTATCCAGATTCCATAAATTTCCATATTGATTAGGTCCATCATTTTCTGCAGTGTGTCCAATATAAACTTCTTTAAATTCTTCAAGTGCTTTGAACTTACCATTTCTTGACATGTTATTACCAAATGCAGATTTAGCACCCATGAGTAAACTTCTGTCCCAGTGACACTCTTTAGCAAGACTTCCAGCGTTTACTGGTAACATAGCACCACGCGGAAATCCTTCCATGTAATCCCATCCACCGTGTATAAACAATCTGTTTTCATCATCAATGTAATAGTCTATTTGTTCTTTCCAAAATTCTTTATGAAATCCATCTACAATTTTACCAGTACGAACGTAACCTTCCATAGTAGCTCTACCACCTTGTTCTGCCCAAATAAGTGGTGTTCTACCATATTCAAACCAATCGTGACACCAAACGTCATGATTGCCTCGTATGGCAACCAAATTCTTAATTGATAACAGAGTGTCAACACACTCAGAAACTTCGCTCCAACCGTCTGCAATATCGCCAAGCGATATTAGTTTGTCATTTTCTTTATCAAATCTTGATTTCTCAAGACACTGAAGAAGTGCACGGTGATTACCATGCACATCTCCTATTACAAATGTCTTCATTATTTTTCTCCTTGTTTAATTAAAAAGTACCATAACCAAAGTAATTTTGGTCGTATAAACTCATAACCTAACCATATAAAAAACCATTTCATATAAGTTCTTCTTTTACAAGTATATCTCTCACCTTATGCACAAGATCCTCAAGAGTTCCATCATTGATAATTTCATAGTCAAACTTAGCGTCATCAAGAGCTGTTTCACTTAAATGTGTTCCTACAGCTGTTCCAGGTCTTACCACTTTGATAGTAATACCCCATCTCAATTCAACAGCATCCATCTCATTAGGAAATCTCATGTCTGTTATAATCCAGTTTGGATATTGTTTTTCAAGAGATACTTCATCTTCTTCAATAGCATTTCCTGTAGGAATCCATTTTGCTGTATAATCTGCAAACAAAGCATTTACCCATACATTTGTATGTAAACCTTCACGCATTGCTTCTGTACCAATCTTTTGAAGAAATTCTCTGTATGTCATAGGCATAGAAACTTTACTTCTTCCTGATTGTTGTAGTTTATTCCAACATTCTGGCATTTCTTGTTTCTTGAATTCTTGATCTTCAAATTTTTCTGCAGAAACACCTGATAGTATACTGCCAATTTGTTTTAGTTTACCAGCAAACTTTTTGATTTCAAATACTTGACCTTTATTTGTCAAACAAAGACCTTGTATAATTTCTCCAATAGTATCTTTACCAGAACCTATTTTACCGTTAATACCTATAATCATAATTGTTTTGTTATTGATTTTATTCTGTCTCTTACCGATTTTGAATCCATATCGATATTGTAATATCTACGTAGATATCGCTTTGTAAAGTGAACTACATTGTGAGATGTATCTTTTTTACTCACTTTAATAATTGCTTGTAATATAACATCAACCATTGGTTCTGAATTTAAAAGTTCTATTTTTTCTTGCAGATTTTGCAATCTTATTTGAAGATCTATCATGTCTTGCAAGTGCTCGTTTATTTTCATAGTAACTAATATTAGGGGAGCTTTTACACTCCCCAATTATTAAAATGGTAATAGTTCTTCTATTTCCTCTTCTCGATCAGCAATTGTATAACCAGCACTGTCTTCTTCAGGTTCCGTATCAGAATCAATGTCTATACCAAAAGTGTCACAAAATACTTGATGCATTTTTACTTGATCATCCATCCAGGTAGAAGGATGTGCTTCTTTTAATGCAAGAGTAATGTGATTATACAATACCCAAGCACTATTAGGATCTGCATTGTATTCAAAACTTGGTTTTTCCATTTCTTTCTTAATCATGTTTAACTGCATAGTTGTCAGTAGTTCATGTTCAAAGAATAATTTACCAAGAATAATAAATGCAATTGGTTTTGTTATAATTCGATCTTTTAAAGCATCTTTATGCTGTATCAATGTTGTCCAATACTCTTCCGAATCTTTTATAAACTCAGAGATTTTACCGGCTGCAAGTATATCTGCAGCACCTTTGTGAACGCGTTTGTATGCCCCAAACTTACTGTTTGATAACATCATACCGTTCATACATACTTTTACCAATCCTCCAAGTGAGAATCTAAATGCATATTGTTTATTATATGAATTCATAAAGTTTGCAGATAACTCAACATCCGGATCCGCTTTATAATTCAATTTAAAATTTCCAATTGCTACAGTGCCATCTTGTGTACACTTGTAATCTTCGCCAGTAATTATATATCCTGCTGCAGCTATCTCTGCTCTCACACGACTGACAACGTCTTTGTGAGAAATAGGAGTATATGTTTTTGTTCTTGCTGGTAATGGTGTGCTTAACATTTTACCATAGGCAATCATGCCATTTACTGTTCTTTTCATTTTTAAAAGAGACTTAATTGTTGATTTACTTTATCTTGAGGTAATATGATAGATGACTTCTCTATCTTTTGAATCTCATCATAAATCTTATCTAAATAATACTTTTCGTTTACATCATATTGGTCCCATGGTTTTTCTTCGTGCAGATTAAATATTGTCTGCATATGCTTACCACTTTCCAATTGTATTTCACGACCATCCGGATTACACTTAATTAGTTTAACTCCTCCATTAGAAATATAATATCTGACAAGTCTTTGCAGTTTTTCTGCTTGATACTCACCATTTATTACACCTCTTTTTTCAAAGAACCAGTTTCCTTTCAGTTTTGCTCCTGCACAATAGTCAAATATATTTCTATTTTCTTGTAAAAAATCTTTTGGATCTTTTCCAAATATAAAATAGGCATACAATGCTTTTGGTATTATTAGATGAGATTTGTTTTTGTGAAGTGCCAGCTCTTCAAATTCAAAACGACCTTTGCATTTTGTTTTTCCATCTGTGTATACAGCAATGTAGTTATTCACATCGCCAATAATCATCTTGTCATATTCTACTGTTTCAAGTTGTAAAGATGTCAACTCTTCCCATTCTTTACAGATTTCATAAAATAATTTTTCATCTTGTTCATCTACAAGAAACTCCAAACCATCAGTATTTTGCATAAGTGGTTGAGCACCAGGAATTCTGGTTGCTATCATCTCATACAACATGGATAGTTGCAGTTGTCCATTAATAGTAATTCTAAAAGTAAATTCAGGATCGTACAAAAATGAATATTTATTTTTACTTAGACCATAAGTAGAATTCAATATAATTTTAAATAGATAATTCAAAGGAGAAGTTTTTGGATACTTTTTTCTCTCTTCAAAAAACCATTCATACAGTTCACAAAAGTCTTTTTTAGGAATATGTGCTGGAGACCATTCATTTTTAATAGCAAGATTAGGATAAAAAGATGTTACGTCAGCAGACAAAATCTTTTTACCATTACCTGCACTGTATATACCAGATCTGATACATCCGTGCAAACCACCTAAACCATAATCAGTTGGTACTCCTTTATACATCATTCTGTATTTAGGACCTTTTGTTTCTGTCTGTTCAATGTCAATCATAGTGTTTACTATCTGACTTTTGAACCAGTTAAATACGCCATTAAATTCTGGCGTTTCAAACTTAATACTTGGTAAAAGAATGTTTCTGACAACTACGTTATCACGCTCTGTCTTCATTACTCTGATTTCTTTCTTATCTTTTCCTAATTTTTCAGATAAGAAGTGAAGAAACATCTCTTTACTTATACGAGGCTCACTTGCAGAATACAGATTTAATTTATAGTCTGCACTCAATTGCGCACGCAAATTTATTTGACTTGCCATTATCTGTTCTCCTTTAGGATTTCGAAGAACAAATATTTGTTTAGTGGATCTTACGTCATTGATACAATATCTAATAACAGAATCTAATGTTTTATCAAACAAAACAGGTTGAGTGTGATGATGAGGCATCTCTTCAACATTAAACCAGTCCATAGAAAACTGTATCCACTTTAAAGAACATCTTTTTGCTACACCATCCCAGTGGTTGAGTTTGAATATGTCAACACACGGAATAGACAACTTAAACTCTGGATAATCTAACCATTCTCCTCTATTAGATTTTGCAATAACAGAACCTGCATATTGTGAAATTGTTGCTGTAAAATCATCAGAAGATAAATAAGACAACTCATCTCTGTTTTCAAGTATAAATTCAGTTATTTGAGAGTCAAATGCAAGATTATTGTATCCAAAATGCCAATCTTTATGTTCAATGTTTTCATCTAAAAAATCAAGAAACTCAGGCAAGTCATTTCTATCTCTGTTTACAACAAAGATCCGGGTTTCACCAGAAGAATATCCAGTAAATACTCCAACAAAACAATTTACTATTGTTTCGTAATCCATTATCCAAAATTTCTTATTACGTGACATCATTGACATTTTAATTGTTAAAATTATTCTTGAGTTAAAACTTCATCAAGAATTTGAATTGCAGAGTGATCACTGTTTATTGCAAAATGATTTACAAAATCTTTTATATCATCAATATTGTCAAGATAGTACTCGTAATAAGTATCCATTACAACGCGTTCTTCCACATAATCATTTCCAGGAGCTGTTGTGTATAACGGTTTACCTGTTACATTCAGCTTTGGAAACATATGTGGTTTTTCTTTAAATTCTTTACTGATAACAGCAAGAACTTTTGTACTTGGATCAAAGATTACTTCGTTATAAGGACATTCTTCTGTTGCTGGTAACATTCTAAAAGTTCTTCTACCGTACCAGTCGGTAGAATATATAAGCATACTTTGTGCTATCATTATTTTATTGATTTATATTATACGTGGAGATTTCAGGATGAGGTGTAGTATACACTTCTTTTACCTGGTCATATTTTTCACAAAGTTCGCCAACTTTTTTAAGAATATCAACATCAATTAATAAAATTTCTGCATATTTCTTAAAATATTTTTCTGGATGCACGTAAGATTCCATAAATACCCACTCTGGAGTATGAACTCCATAGTAATTACTTAACATCTTTTTTGCATCAGAAGAAAATCGTGAATACTGACCGTTGCAAAATGCATCAAAGTCCTCTGCTTTAGAGTTCATATCAAATACATATGCAATTGTGTTCTCGTCAATTGGAACACAATGATCAAGCATGCTATGTGCAATTAGATAATTCATCTCAAAATGTTTCCATTCTGAAGTGTCTTGTCTTTTAAAAACACAAATTAGTTTTCTTGATGTAAAGTCACAAACACCTTCCCATTCTATATAAGTTTGAGAAGGTTTGTGGGTTTTGTGTTTCTTTAATCCTAATAAAGGATACAAGAAGTTGTAAGATTTCTGAAAATATTTTCTATAAATATCAGTTATCATAACACAATTTCATCGTTGATTAAAAATTCATATGGTAAATCAAAACTTCTATTAACAAAATGATAATCAGCTTGATCTAATAATGCTTGGGTTTTCTTTACCCATTCTTTTAAAGTTTCATTTGAAACTCTAATTGGTGCAATCTGCAGATAATTGTCAATTACAATAAATCTAAATTCAAATTTGTAATCAGCATACTCTGGTTTAAACAAATACACATTACACACTAACATGTAATACATAGACGCCTGCATCCAATATTTATAGTATTCAATTGACTCTGGAAAAGAAGATATGTCTTTACTTGATTTCTTTAAATCATTAACACGAATTACTTTGTTAGTATGATCAATTACCAAGTTGTCAATGAATCCTCTTAATCCAAACAATGAATACTTATCATCAAATGCAGCAAGTTCAATTTCATTTTGCAATTTAATGTCATCTCCAAATTCAGGTCTATAACCCATTACAGACATAACATTATCTTTTGATTTAATTTCTTCTACAATTGCTTGACATTGAGCATATGTATCAGGATCTACAAGTATTTTACCTTCACCATTTTTTAAGTGGTCCCAGTAAGCAACGTGTCTTTCTGTAATAATCTTTTCAATACGCTGTGCATCAGTTTTTAAAGACTGATACAAATTCATATCTTTGAGAATATCCAGTATTGCATGTTCAAAATCTTCCAAATTTTCTCTTGGATCACCTGCAGCATTAAGTTCTTTGTAATGTACAAATAATCTGTCCAATAATGTTTTTGGGTTATCACTTGGTACATCTGCAATACTTAATGCAAATTCTTTGTCAAAATCATCTGGTTTTAAAAATAGACAGTGAATTAACTTTCCTTCTATTGCAAATTTGTCAGTAGCGTCATCGCGTTGTCCTAAGACATAATGTAAATAAAACAATCTTGGACTGTATAATAACTTATTCAAACCTGAATAAGACATCATAAAATTTTTGTCAAAGAACTCTTCTTCTTTTTGCAGGCGTTCTGCAACTGTAGGCATTAAATTTTGTACTTTCATTATTTACAATTTTGCATATCTCTTGAGTAGTATCTTCCTAATATGTTACCATTATAACTATTGGCAGTCAGCACATCGTTTTTAACCTGATGCGCCAACTCACAATAATTAAGGTATTTTTTAGTACAACACAATTCAAGAATCTCACGTTTATAATTATGTGCACCATTACGTAACACTTCTTCAGATAGTTCTTTACAACTACCAAAATATAATAACCAGTTAGATTCTTTTACAACTGTTTTAGTACGCTTTCTTGTACCGGTAGTTGCTTTTTCTCTTTTACTGATTGTAGTCTTTCTTGAAGCGAATAGACTTTTTTTGCCAATGTAGAATTTACCTGTTGCAACATGTGTGATTTTGTAAACAAAACCTATAACATGCTCATTATTAGGTATATCCTCTAATTTTGTAATTACTTTGTTATTACTTTCAGTTAAGATCCAATTGCTCATAATGTTAATTTTTTACAAATCTACATTTATTTCTTTATATTTTGCAATTGCTTTATCTAAAACTGGAATAAAAGTGTAAGCTGCTTTTTTAATACCATGAACTTTGACAATGTCACTAAAGTCTTTTTCAAGTGGTATATAACAAAATGGTAAGTTGTAAGTTTCAAAATAATATTTCATACTTGTAACACCTGCAGCATCACTGTCCATATAAGTAACAACAGCTTCATAATTACTTTTCATGGATTCAATTAATTCTGGAGACAACTTTGTATTCTCACTATCTGGTGCTATAACGTCAACGTCAAGACCTGGGATACTTCTAATTGTCATGCAATCTTTTAGAGAAGATGTTATAACTAAAAATCGTTTACCTTGCAGTTGATCTACACCTTGCGTGTAATCCATCAACTTCAAAAACTTTTTGGCTCCATTTTTTGGTTGGTAAATCTTGTACATCTCATTGTACTTTGTAGTGTATAAATAAGTGTACTTTTTTTGTACATGAAACTCTTCATCAGTAATCATGTCACCAATTTGCTTTGACATAGTATAACTACGCAAAGGAATTACATTGTACTCATCTAATAATTTACTACCAATATTAAACTGCAACCAGAAATCTGCATCGTCTTTAGTCCAACTTCTAATAAAATAATCTGAAACAATCCATTTGGTTTCTACAAACTGTTTTTTCTCAGACACTTTACCTGTTTTTAAAAAAGACTGATAATCATCCAAGATTTTATAGACTGCAGATCCATAATCTATATTCCACAATTTTGCCATTAAATCAACTGCATTGCCAGATTTGCCTGTTGAAAAACACTTATACCGATACTGACCAATTGCTTTTACATAATAAAGATACATTGAAGGATCTCTGTCATGTGGATTAAATAAACTATTCATCCGTACATTTTGACCTGATAACTTTTCATTAAGGTTTAAGTAGTTTTCAAATATCCAATCAGATGGTACATCTTCTATTGATGCGACAAAATTATTTAAACTAAACATAATTACTATTTTACATTAAAATGAAAAGGGTAGACATTACATCTACCCTTATCTTAAAAATAAAACATTTTAATTATGGTAGTTGCAAGTCATTTACGTTGTCATCAAAGACTGGAGCACTTGTAGCTGGTGTGTTAAAAATATCTTGAGCTGCTGGAGCTGCAGAAAATTCACTTACTGTTTCAGAAGTGTCTTCAGCAACCTTTTTCTCGTAGATATGAACAGCTTCGTTAAATGGCATAAAGTTTGGATCTTCTGCAGTTAACGCGTAAGCATATTTACCCTCAGTTCTTTTTGGTAAAAATAAAGAATAGTTTGCATAGTCTGAACCATCTTTATAATATTTTTGACCACCTATTGTAAAATACAACCAGAAGTCTGCTTTACAAATAAAGTTTTTGATTGCAGCAACCAAGTCTTCAATTGTATCACACTGAATATTAAGTCCTTGAAACTTTTCTAACAACCCAAGTTGTTTTAAGAAACTACCTAAGAAATTTTGAATTGACTCATCTCTTGATATATTTTTACCTTTGTAAACCCAGTCTTTAAATCCAAATTGACCACTTCTAACAGAAGCAATCTGTCCTTTGTAATTTCCTTTAGAAGGATCTAATCTATTAATTTGGATACCTTCAAATCCATCACCAATTTCTTCACCTTCCAATACAAAAATCAAATTGTATTGATCTCTATCATAAGGAGGTCTTTCCAATTTTAAATCAATAATTCTACATTTATGTGTACCTGGTAATAAAATTTTAGATACATAATTTCCTTCTGATGGATTGTAATCGTTTAAACTAAATGTTCCCATTTTTTCTAATTTTTAATTTTTTAATAATACTTTTTAATTAATCAATAAATACTTTATCCCAGTGTGTGATAATACTACCATCTTCAAGAGTTTCAGAAATAACAATTTCTTGATTTCTTAAATGTTCTGGTCTTGCACCACATGAAATATCATCTTGTGTTTTAAAACTCAAGATATTTTTGTCTCCTTTACGCACTAAATATCCAATTGCGTCTGATTTAGATGTTGTAATGTCTTTTAGTTTACCTGTTAGATTAAGATCCAACGAACTAAAATCATTACCATTTTTTGTCAATAAGGTATCTTTTACGTGACCACAAAAAATAACATTAGGAGCAAGATTTTTAATTCTTGTTGTCATATCATTAAATGCTTGACGTAACCATGGATAACCTGCACCATTTGCAAGATTCAAAATGTTACCATACTTTGCTTTACCAGTCGTTTTCCAATTAGAACCCATTGGTGATAAGGAATACAAATGTTCTGCGTATGGTAAACACATTTCTTCTAACGCTGTAATAGTATCCAAAGCGATATACTTATATGGCTTACCTGCTTTAATAATTGCAGTTTCAATGTCCATAAGTTCTTTAATATTATTTGCTTTGATTTTCATTGCATCAACATAATCGGAACCACTTTCTAAATCTATAAGTAGACAATTAGGTAATTGTGACAACAAGGTTGTCTTACCTGTTTTTGGTTTACTAAATATGATTAAGTTTTTTGGACTCTTTACTACTGATTTAATTGTAGCAGTTGGTAATTCTATACCTTTTACTTCTGTTGCCATTTTTTACCGTCTTTTATTAAATTGTTCAACCACGTTTTGTTTGACATTGGAACATTCTGTACAATACAGTAAATATCTCTAATTGTCATTTGAGCATAATGATTATCGTCTTTTTCGACATAATTGTCTTCAAAAATGTCTGTATCAATTTCACCATACTTAGGAAGCGTAAGTTCTGGTTCTTCTGATGTTTTTGTTTGAGGTTCTGGTACACTAAACTTAATACTTGTTCTATTTACCACTTCGAGTGAAGACAACTTAAAAGCGTAAGATGGATAAGGAAGCGTTGTACCATCTTTCTTTTTTGTTATCTCTCTATAATCTGCTGGATTATCTCTCCAATCAGGATTGTTTTTAAATCTGTAAAGCACACGTTCTCCTTCATGGTATGGTTTATCAAACCAGTCGAAGAGTTCTACATATACATCTTGGTTCTTAGAAATCTGTTCTGCATAGAATCTAATTGTTTCTACAGGTAATGCGCCAAACTCATTACCTTGATAACATAATTTTGCAAAAAACATAGGGTTTTCAACACCCATTTCTTCAAACAAAGGTTCCCAAAAAGGTCTGAACTCTTCGGTGAGTTCATTAATGTGTTTTTTCTTTGTTGTTGTTGACATACTAATTACATTTCATTTTTACATTTAACTTGAACTACTACTAATTATTCGAGTCGATGGTGTTGGTGCTTCCACAATAGTCATTTTAGCATATTCTGCTCTATACCATTGTATACCAACATCACCAAATCGATTCTTCAAAATATGCATTGCCAACAGGAACTTATCATCTATGATATACTTATTTGGTCCATAAAGTCCTAAATTATACTTTGCTGGTCTGTTAAAAGCAATCATAACATCTGCACATTGAAGTAAAAAATCACTACCATAAACATCAGACTCAGTGGGATAGTGTCCTTCACCTCTCCCTGTCGGTTTCTGACGTTCTGGATCGTCAATTTCTCTATTCAATTGCGTTAGTATAATGAAAGTTACTGGTAACATATTTTTCATTTCTGTCATCATGATAGCAAGATTTTGCAAGGTTGCTTGCTTATTGTTCTCGCTACCAGATTGTTTTACTAAAAGAGTATGGTCTAAAGTAATAACAAAAGGTTTTTTCATTGTATTGTAGAAACTAAAAATAGCACTACGCATTTCATTTACAGTCAATGCTTTGTCAATGATATACTCTTTTCTTGTATTTTGTTTACTTGCATATTCTTTCAGTTTATTAAAATCTGCACTTGTCAATGGTGGCATACCATCATCTTGTGCAGACTGTAAATATCTGATGTTTAATCCACTGGTTGCTGATAACTCACGCAACGCCATGTTTCTGCCAAGCATTTCAAATTGAAAATGTAATACAGCAAAATCTTGTTCTGGATTTAGACGCTGTAATTCTCGTGTCAAAGATGCTGCAATAAGAGTTTTACCAACTCCTGGTCTTGCAGCAATAACATATAGTGATTGCCACTCAATACCGTTTAATCCAATTTTATTGAATTGTTTCCATTGAGTTTTTAAAGATTTAATATTTCCACTCGCTCTTGAGTGAATATATTTTATACCTTCATTCATCACTTCACCATACTGTTTCCATTCTATTTTTTTTGGTTCATCAACCATGGAAGTAAATGTATAAAGTTTAAATTAGACTACAAAAATACTAAACTTTTAAAAGTTAAACAAATAATTACCACACTATTTTTGGTTTATTTGTCAACTTTAATGCGTCATTTACTTGATTAAAAATGTTGTTACTATTCCATTCAGCAGACTTTTGATATGCTGCTGATGCTGGATGTGAACACTTTAGTATTTGTGTGTTATTGAGTATGTTATCAATCAGATCTTCGTTCTGTTGTGCTTGTTTACCCATAAGAACCCAAATGTATTCTCTATCATTTGCATTAAGCATGTCAATCAAGTACTTATTAAACGGATCCCATATAGGAATATGTTTGCCAATCTTACCAATTTCTGTAGTAAGAGATGTGTTTAACATAAGGATACCTTGTTTTGACCATCGTGATAAATCTGGATCAAATGTTGCTACATCTTTTTCATTATTGTAAACAATTTTGTTTACTTCTTTAAATATGTAACGCAATGATGCCTCTGGTTTTTTGGTATTACCACATGAAAAGGCAATACCATCAGCAACACCTAATTGAGGATATGGATCTTGTCCTACCATAATTACATTGGTTGTATCATAAGGACATTCCATAAATGCTCTAAACACTTGTTTTAATGGTGGAGTAAATCTCTGACCATTATCTACACAGTTTTCAAGAACCTTGATTATATGAACAAAGTCTTCCGACAATAGAAAACCTTTTAAAACATTATGCCATCCAGATGGCTTAAGCATCTCATACATTTTTGATGCATATTCTTGTGGTGTTAATTTATTTGGTATATTTGACATTTATTATATATATTTGTGCGTTAATTAATTAATTATAAAACCATGGCAAAGCAAACTAAAAAACCTTCTGGAAAACCTGCGGAAGATCTTGTTGAAATTATTGATGAAAAAGCAATTGTAAACATTAAAATGAGTACATCATTTTTTCAAAGATTGCAAGAACTTTATTTATCAATGTTAAAAGGTAAATCTAATGAAGAAATTCAAGCATTTCTTGAAAAAGTAAAATCTCAAACAATTTCTGAAGAAAATGATTTTCATCTTGAAACAATGTTAATTCTGTTATCTGAATTTCAGAAAAATGCTAAAGCAGAAGGACAAACAAACTTCATTAGTCAAGCAGATCTTAAGAAAAAGATTCAAGAAGAACAAGATAAAGCTGCAGAAGTAAAAGAAGAAAAGTAATACTATTTACTATTAATAATCAAAAGTAAAATCCAACAGTGTTACCAATCTCTATACAGATTTGAATAGCATCTGATAATTCATTTTTACTACATTCAGCAAAACTTTTATACTCTTTAGAAGCAGGATCGTAAAGTCCTGCTTTTTCTTTTACAGCATCTTTCATTTCTTCAAATGTGTGACCTGTAAATCTTGCCAAATCTCTAATAGACGCGTGCACTTTTGCTAATTGTCCAATGGTTTTATCATCTTCATCTGATAGTTTAGTGATATACAATTCTATCATTTCACCATCTGCAAGATCATTTTTAAACTGATTGTACAATGTAGCATCTGCAATTGTCAATGGCTTTAATTCACCATTGTGCTTTCCAAATTTAACGGTTATGTTCTGCATCTCTCCAAGTTATTTTTGATTGATCTAAATCACTAAGCGCACTGATAGTCCATTCTGTATCAACAGTATCTTTATATGCAAGAATGTGTATAACAGACTGCTGATCCGGATTAAGTCTAAGTAACCTACCAATACGTTGATTACTTTTACGTTCATTACTATATGAATGCATGATAACTCCATACTTTAAATTTGGAATATTTACACCTTCATTTAATTGTTGAACACATGATAAACAGTTAAATAATCCTTGTTTAAATGCTTCCAAGTTATCTTCGCTATTAACATTCTTACTATGATAACTATTCTCACAAACCCTATCAGCTTGATCAGTGTTATTACAGAAAACTATACACTTATCATCAACATGTTTAAGTAATTCTTTTGCATATTTTTCTTTAGTAGGATATTGCATTAATCCTTGCATACGCAATATGCGTAATTTTTGTTTTGAACCAATAGAAAATTCTTTATCTATGGCATTTGTCCAATAGTTGTAATGATCACGCTCAGAAGTCATAAAAAATCCACCATTTTTCTTGGTGACTTTGTATGTTTTTTGAGTAGATAATGGTAATAAATGTACAACAATACGATAATCATTAAGTATGTTATCATCAATTGCATCATCTGTTATGTATGAATACACAATTGGACAATATCTATCAACCATTATTCCTTTTTCTGAAGTAGCGTGACGCGGAGGTGTTCCTGACAATCCTAATATTTTACCGTGGTAAAAAAGAAGATATGTTTCATGAGTATACAATAAGTTATGACACTCATCTAAGTAAATACAATCATACTCAACATTTTGTTTTGTCAAGGATAAATATGTAGTAAACTTAATATGAGGTAATAAATGTTCTAAGCCAAACTTTACTGCATCATCTTTCCATGAAGTAAATATAGAAAGTTTTGGTGCAACCACTAAAAATTTAGTTGCACCATGATTATTATACTGATCATCCATGTGTCGAAGACCTATATAAGTCTTACCAACACCCATTGAAACACCTAACGTACAACGATGAACTCCTTCCGTAGCAAATAATGCTTCGCTTTGGATTTGTTCACGGTTATTTTGTTTCATCTACTTTCTTCTTTCTGTAAGTTCTGTGTTTAGGGAATTCTAATTTTGTTTTTTCTACAACTTCTTTTGCAACAGGTTTGTAGTCTTCTTTGTCAACCCAATAAATATTTAACAAGTTTTTGTTAAAAAATCTTGTCACAAAAGTAGGTTTACTTTGCGACCACAATACTAATCCAGCTCCTTTTTGAGCTTCTTCTCTATTGGCAGCGCCAATAATAAAATAACCAACGAATTTTTTGTTATCCATTTTCTAATCTGTTAAGTGAAAAATTTAATTCTTTTGCTTCTTTTGGATGTAATTCAATCCAAGTATGACATGATCTACATACTGATAACCATGTTGTTTTGTCAAGATAATATAGTCCTCTACCTTTTTTATGGTGTACATCTGTACTTTGAAGACTGCAACCTTGCAACCTTGCTTGACATCCAGGATGTAAAGATAAGAAATCTTTTCTCATGATAGAATATAATTTATCAAGAGAATCCTGTTTATCTGCTTTAGGTTTTATAGGTTTTGGTGCTTTTTTTGGAAGTGGGGTAGAATATTCTTTTGACCAGCATTGTTTGCAATACTTGTTTCCATCATGATTTTTCCATATAAACTGTTCTGTTTCACAACAATCACAAATTTTCTTTTTTGGTTGTATCATAATAATTTAACTGCTAATAATTTACTTGATTCAAACAGTATATTTAATGATTCATTTAATACTTTTAATTGATCATTATTCATAGTATCTTTTGCAAATTGAAATTTTTTATGAAATGTTTCTAATGTAAAACTATATTTATTGTAGTGCAGTAATGTGTAGACATCTTCAGAATAAACCGGAGTTGGTACAGGGTTACATTGATGAGCACCCATTTCGTAATTCATATCAGTAATGTAATTATTCTTAAACATTATGTTTTTACAATACGGAGGTGCATAAACGCCATGATCTAACTTTTCAATTGGTAAATTATCATCTGTAACATCCATCATTGTATAACCTTTTGTTGAAATTACATTGACATGTTCTGGTAAGGATTCTAAACCAAAATCAGTAATGTACAATAATTCATCAATATCACATACAATTATCCAATCTGCAGTTGAGTTTTTCCATATTGAATTTTTCCAATTTTTAAGAATTTCTTCAGTGTATACCGGAAACTCTCCAACATTACATCCTGCGTCTTTACAAATTTGAATACTATTGTCTGTAGAACCATTGTCATATACATTGATAACACAATCTTTAAATCTGTCTTGATAATGTTTCAAATAAAAAGGAAGCATTGCTTCCTCATTTTTCATTATACTGAATATTTCTACTTTCATTTTTTAAATATCATCAATGTTTGTTTGTAATATCCACACATTCCATCTGGATAAGATCTTGCATGTTCTGTTAAATCAGGTAAATATGTAAATCCTTTTTCTTCAAGAAGTTTTATTACATCAGGATTATTTTTGCAATTTACATGACCAATACCTGGTTGATCAACAATTGCCCATGAAAGAATTAGATAACTATCACAAAGTCTTGTTATATTGTCAATAAAAGCATCTTGATATTTTTTTGGAATATGTTCTCCTACTTCAAAAGACATTACAATTCCTTTTTCTGTTAAAGGTAATTCAAAAGCAAGATTGTGTGGTAAAATTT
>Ga0181356_1000416_pt1 | contig 18254 bp, 32 predicted proteins | sample Fa13VDMM110SN_FD_130104 | JGI IMG/M metagenome (GOLD analysis project Ga0181356, IMG submission 130104) | Freshwater viral communities from Lake Michigan, USA - Fa13.VD.MM110.S.N | ecosystem: Environmental > Aquatic > Freshwater > Lake | place: USA: Michigan | collected 2013-09-24 | reverse complement strand
GGGTAGTATATCTACTAGTTCCTTTTCTGGGTTTACGATTAAACTTAGTTGATACGAACTGATGGGCTTCATCATAGGTTACTTTGAATGCTGAAGCAAAGGATTTAACAACACAATCATTGGTTTCTGCTTTAGCGATTTTTGAATCACTATAACCAATGATCCAAGAGGAAGAGGAGGTTTTAATCATAAGACAAAGGTAGTCATTTCCAATGACATTTCCAAAGAAGGCATTAAAAAAAATAGTTAAGATTTATTTCTTAACTATTTTTTTATGTTCCCATTGTCTTATTTACTAAAGTAAGCTTTTATCAAAGAAAAACCTTTCTCCGAACATATTATTGCTCATACCAGATGCATATCTACCATCGGAGGTCATGCATACTTTCATAAGGTCTTTACCTTTATATTTTACACAAAGGACTGTAGTGTTCCAATTTTCACCATACTTTTTACCACCAGTATCTTCCTCTTCTGTTTCAGTAACTTCTATGTCTTCACTATCTAATAGCTCTTTCATTTTGTATTCTAAGGATGATGCGCTGATATAGTCACTATTAGCATCTAACCAGTTGTCTATTTCATCATAGATATCTTCGTTATCAAATCCTTCAAAAAGTTTAATATATTTCATTTATATTTTTTATTTTTTTACTTCACTTTCGGCTTGTATAAAAATTCTTTTCCTTGTTCCCTCACCAGGAATTGTGTTTTTACCAAGTTTCTTTTGTCCTTCTTTCCATTGTAAAATTAACTCTTCGTATCGAGTTTGAACGTTTGTTGGTTTTTTTAATGTGTTCATAATTATTTTTTATTATATATTAATAATGATATTATATTTTTTTAAGGTCTAAAAAAAAAAAATCAGACTGGGATTTTTTTATCCCACCATCATATATTCTGATATCCCTCTCCACTTCCTCGGGAATTCCTTCCTTATCTTACTTACCATTATAAGACTCCTAAGATTGACACTATCCAAATCTTTTTTCTGTTTGAGGAAGTCAAGTGCATCTTGTTTAACCTTAATATCAAGGTCTGGTAAGATATCTCTTAACACATGAGACATTCGTTGAATCTTTTCATCACCAGTCATAGATAAGTCCACACAAAGTGATCTAGAGAGAATTGCTTCATCCATATTATCCTTATCCTTATTTGAAATAAAGATGATTCTACCAGTAAAGTCAAACTGATTAGGATATTCATCAGACTTACCTAACTTAGCCATCCAAGAGATTGTGCGTTTATCATAAGAGTCCAAAGCAGACTTTAGGATGTTAAGAGATGTTTTATCTTCTAGGACTGAATCACAATCATCAAAGATAATTAGTTTACCATTATGGTCGTATAGGGTGTTATACAAACCTCTAGCGGTTGAATAACCTTTAAATACTACATAGTGGTCAGATTCTATCAAACCGTTCTCTTGAACTGTTTTAATGATGGTGTGTGACTTACCATTGCCTGGTCCACCTGTTACAACTAGTGAAGGCATAACACGTCTGGTTACAAGGGTGGTTAAATCTTGAAGGATGTCGAATCGTTTGTTAATGGATATTCTCATGAATACAAAGGTAATACCTTTTGGGTAGATTTCCAAATATAAAAATTAACTTTTTCTTCTACCAAAACTATCTACACTTCCATCGTGTTTAAAAGAACCATAATTATACATAGTTCCGAAGTGATAACCTCCTTCATCGAATAAATCCCAATCTACATCATTTCCAATTTTCCTATAACTAGTCATTAAAGTTCTATACTCATTTGTTTTCCTGCCAACTAGCATAATTTTTCTTGAACCATAATAATCTTTGAGTTCATATTTGAGTAAGTCATAGTTATTACTTTCATTTATAGGACTTGACATAACCCAATCTTGAAAACCATCCCAACCATCTATAAGCCAGTTACTACTTCTTAAAAAAATATCATCATCTTTCATTGGATATCTTACCTCATAATCTTTTCTTGGAGTATTACCACTAATTGGAACTCCATCAGCTTTTATAAAAAAGTAATCATCTCCATACTTTGTAACTGTTACACCAAACCTCATTTCATTTGGATATTCAACTTTCCAATTTACTCGACACATTATATCTTTTGGGTCTAATCTACCAAGTGAATAAATACTCCTATATTTTAATTCGGCGCCAGTTAGTTCTGGTTTGAAATACTTCAATAACAATCTTTCTATCTTTGGATAATCACTTTCGGTAAGGGCTGATGGACCAGGATATTCACTCAATTCCTCAATCACACTATACGTTATATCTAATTCTTCAAAAGATTTATCTTTCAGATAATCTTCAATTACAGATTCGTTAAACCTCTTTAAGTATTTCATATAGATACTATATATTAAATACGATTAAAACAAAAAAAGACATGATAAAATCATGTCTTTTTTTATAAAATGTGAGTTATTTTACTTTTTTGGACTTAAATCTAGTGCTAGGTCTCTAGCGGCTTTAGCTGACATCAACTCCATAAAATTAAGACCATTTGAACTACCACCACCTGTTTGGAATTGTGGTACAATGTTTCCTTGGAAGTCTTTGAAGGCTGCCCATTTATATTCTTCAGCTTTCAACCAAGTACTCAACTTCAATTCAAGTGCTCCATTCGCTTGGATTGTTGTTCTCTTTTCATATGCTGATACATCAGCAATTTCCCTACGTTTCTTTGCTTCTAAGATAGCTGCTTCATAAGCGATTTGTTGGTTAATTTTATCTTGTTTAGCAACTTCCACTTTTGTTTGAGCTTCAACGACCTGTTTTGTTTGGTCTCTCTTTGTTTGATATTCAATATCAACAAGGTCTCTTTCACCTTGAGCTTTAGCTGTTAAAGCTTGTTGTTGAGCCGTCATTAGTTCTTGTTTAGAGATAGCTGACTTAGTAGATGCGTCGATAATCTTAGTTAGTTTATCTTCTACTTGTTTAGCATATTTCACATCAGTGATAGCGGCGTCTGCTACTGTGATTCCATATTCTTTTATAGAAGAAATCTTACGTTTTGCTTGACCAGATTTATCCATTTGGATTTCTGTCTGATAGATTCTCTTTTGTTCTTTCTCAAGTGAATCATATACATAACCTTCTTCGGTTCTCAATAGATATACACCATTTTTCAATTGGTCTAGGAAGTCTTGAGCCATTTGAGCTCTACCACCACCATAGTGTTTCTCACTACTCATCAATTGACTAGAGGATTGTAAACATTCCTTTGTATAAGGTGAGAGTCTTTTTGATACTAGTGAAGAAGGTGTTCTATGAGTATTATGGATAAGAATCATATCTTTATCATCACTAGGTAGGATAAATTGTGTAATACCTTTAACATCTGCTGTGGTAGCGTCATTGAAACGAATTTTAACTTGTCCGATTTCGATTCCATTATCTCTAATTTCCAAGTCGGTTGGTGGTTCCACATTTTGGTATGTTACTGAGATTTGGTTAGGCCATTCTGTTTCTTTTGCGAAGAATCCGGCATAGAATACTCCTGGTTGGAATTGTACAATTTGGTCACCATTAGTTCTTTCGACTACGGTTCTATTCCCAGCATCATTCCAGGAAAATGGATTAATAATTAGACCAAGGATAATGCCGACAACGGCGATAACTCCGATTAAGATTTGTTTTACGTTCATATTCATATTATTTAATTGTTTTATTTTATTGTTTTGTTAATTGTTTTCTACTACTTCTTCTTTGTTTGTTTTATTTGTTTTATTAATTGTATTTGTTATTAGGACAATAACTCCGTATGAGACAATCCCAAAAACGGAAAGGAAGCCAATGGCAAAAGCTAATCTAGTCATATTTTATTTTTTTGTTTTGTATAAGAATTTTTTTAATTTGTTTATAAGATTACAAAGGTAATACAATAAACCAGAAGAACCAAATTTATTTAAGATGATATAAAATTTTCTGTTTCTATTCTTCTAATCTCTCTACCCAAATCTCCTTTCTCAAATCCAGATTTGATTAGATCCCCCACATTAACTATTGGTGTATAGTTAGCAAATTTTATTACATTATCATCTTTCAGAATATTCCCAAACTCAAGTATAGTTTCTTTTGTGGTATCTGAAGCAATTTTCTCTTTATAATAATCATATACCAAGTTAGTATCAAACTTTGATATTTGAACAAGTAACTTAACTTTCTTTGAAACTTCAATTGGCATTTTATATTGTTGCACTAATTTTGTTTCTAATGTGAATGGATCTTCATCTATGAATAATTTACCCAATATAACTATTAAGTTTTCACTTTGGGTAAAATCAGTATTGATAATAGAATTTGGGAACATTTCCTCCCACATATTATATTCGGTTAAAAGATTCAAATAGAAAGTAAAATCCTTTGATTGTTTAAAAGCTTTAGTGAATTCATCCCATATTCTTTCTTGGGAGATTCTTTTAATCTCACCAGTGTCAATATCAATTGTTGTTAACTTATTTCTTTTCTTTATAGCATCCTTTGTAGATTCATCTAAATCAGATTGGTATCTTGAAGCAAATCTAAAAGTTCTTAGAATCCTCAAAGAATCTTCATCAAACCTTTCGATTGGATCACCAACCATTTTAACCAAGTTATTTTCAAGATCCTTTTCACCACCAGTCAAATCAACTATTTCTTTAGTATCTAAATCATAGAAAAGTGCATTAAAGGTTATATCTCTTCTTTTAACATCATCTTCTATTGTTACTCCAAGTTTTACCTGTGGGTTTCTTCCTTTTGATATATCTTGTCTGAAAGTTGTTATCTCAACTCCATCTGGTTGGTCTTTTGGATATACAACTATTGTACCATAGGATTTACCTTGTATATTTGTTCTATATTTTGATTCTAGATAAGATAGTACTTCATCTGGTAGGGCATTTGTAGTTAAATCAAAATCTTTTGGGGTATCGCCTTTTAGGAAATCTCTAACTGCGCCACCGACAATATAGATTTTTTTTCCATTTTCTTGGAAAATTTTATGTATATCTTTTATTGACTCTGGAATAATATCCCAAAGTTCTGATTTAGATTCTTTGATTAGAAATGACTTGAAGTTAAGTATTTTCATACAAATTATATATTCTTTTGAAGAATTATAATTTAATTTTATTTTATCTCAATCAATTTAATTAAACAAGCAAGTTCTGCTTCTTCATAAGAACTATAATTTCTTTGAATAGGTTTTTCTAATACACCTTCTTCTACAAAAGAACTAATCATAAAACCAAATGTTTTATCATCATCTACAAATAAATTCGCATAATACCCAAACTTCTCTCTAAACCAACGGAAGGCTTGTGAGAGGGTTGGGGATGCCACTAAATCTTGCCACTCACTGTTTTTTGCCAAATATGGGAAATCCTTTATTATATCTTTTTCAATATAATCAAAGTTTCCATTTGGCTCATAATAGCCAAAACAAGGTTCATCAAAACCTAGTTGTTTAAGTGCTACCGCTTGTTCGTATGGGGTGAAATCGTTTTTCATAAGACAAAGATATAACAATTAAACAGAACAAACAAATTTATAATATTTGATTTAATTTATTTTCTCTCGACCTTCTCAGTATTTCTTTATTTAGTGGAATCCAATCAGGATTAAAATTAAATTTGTATATTTGATATTTTGGAATTTGCCAAAATCCATCTTCATTTTCTTGTGTGATATATTCTTGCCAAACAGCATAACTTGAAAATTTAACTTGATTACCTAAGTAATCGATACCAGTAAAAGCTTCTTTATGTATGGCACTACCAAGTCCATTGCGTTCTTTTTCAATTTTAGACATTAGGTTTACTAGATCATCGAATTCAATACCACCTTCGGTTATTATATCACCATTACTTGTTCTAAATCCATCATATTCACCTATGTTTAAGAACTTAACCTTTAATATTTTATTTATATCCATCAGTCTTTTATCACACAATATTTTTTCTTTACTTTAACTGGATAAGAACCCATCATACTTGACCATATACCTTTATAGTCATTCTTTAATTCTTTTTCAACATGGATTACAGACCCATCTGGTATCCCATTATGTTCTTTTATTACTCTTACTTTCATCTAGTTGCTTTAAGAAAATCCAACATACTCTTTGCTTTGTATATCTCAGCATACTTGATACCTACCCATTCTGGACCAGTACTTTGGTTAAAGTTTGATTCAAAATCTGCAATTAGGTTATCAGCTTTTTCATAATGGTCTTCATCAATAGAATTAAAGATTTCGGTTAGGGCTGAATCCATTTTAGCGTTGTATTGTACCCAATATAAAGAACGAAACTCTACATATGCTGGGATGAACATTTTAATAAAATTGATAACTTTTTCCATATAAGACAAAGGTAATATAATTAAACAGAAGAAACAAATTTATTTCTTTTTCCATTTGATTTCAGATAGGATTTTTTTTGCTCTATCATTGCTTTCTTTAAAGAGCTCCTTTCCTTTTAGTTTTTCAATAGCTTCTTTTATTTTGTCTTTTTCTGTGAGGCATTCTTTATTACATTCACCTTCACAATACATACATCCTTTAGTGCCAAAATCCATAATCTTAATTTACTATAACCATCCTTTATTTGTTAAGTGTTGTAAAAATGCTTGTAGGAACATAATATTATCACTACCCATATCAGGTAAATCTTTCCATGAATCGGGATTGTTTTCTAATACACCCCTCATCCAATGGTCATTATCCCAATGTTCTTGTTTCCAAGGTTTAGTTCTTTTATCAGTAGATTCGATATCAATACTATTAAGTCCAGATACATACATACCATATGGTGTACCATCTTCTTTAAGAAGTCTAATTGCTTTAAAAGCAAAATCATCATTTTCAACAGAACACACATGAGAATCAACAGGATCTAACTTAATTGATTTAAGTTTTTCTGTATTATCTTCTTTAACATACCAAACACCGTTTATTTGGATTCTATCATTATTCATATTTTCCATATAAGACAAAGGTAATACAACTATTTTATATAAACAAAATCCTTAAACATCTTTTCCAATTCTTCCTTTGATTCCCATTTATAATCTCCATTAAGATATCTTTTATATGCGCAATCTGATGGCCAGCAATCACATATTAGACATTCACCATTATGATCAAAATCACAAGGTTTCTTGATAATTTTATCTAGATTATGTATCTCACTGAATTTTTCTAACCATTCAGAGTATTCAATTGGTTCATTTTTTTCTAACCAATTTTTATATTGTGTTTGTAGTGTTGCCATTAATTTTTTACCAATTATATTTTTTCAAATTTATTCTATTTCTAAAAACCATTCGCTCACTTGACCATTTTCATCAAGTGAGCGAATGTGTTTTTCTAATTATAGATAAAATAAGGTGTCCAGATTAAACTAGTGCCAACTTTAATTTGCATTCTATAACAAGAATTCAAAACAGCAGGCGCTGGATTCAATACCCTGTCTACAACACCTGTACTTTTCTCAGTAGCTGTTAAAGCAGAAAATGTTCTAGCTCCACAAGCAGAAGGAGTTAAATTAGCACCATTGCAATTACCGGTAGAATTTCCGTACCTACATAAACTAAGACTAATAGTAGGATACGAAGTTGGATTCAACGTCATATTAAACTTAACTCTCCACTTGCCATCAGTACCTTTATAGCAAACCTGATTGGTAATCTGAAAAGGCTGTGCAATTGTACAAGTTCTACTTAATGAATCAACCGGTGGAGTTACACAATTAGTTCCTGTTTGAGTGAATGTCCTTGTTTGTAATCCATTTGAGCAAGTTGTCCAAGTTGAGTAAGTTGTAATACAAGAAGATGTCGTTTCAAAAGGAATTGTTGATTCCCAAATAGCTTTTCTCATCCAAGCCGTTGGATGGATTCCAAACCCTCTACTTGGGTTTATATTACCATTGATGTGGCAATAGCTCATGATCGTACCATTTCGGTTTAACTTAGTAATACTATTACAAGTAGGAGTTGTGAATTCGCACGGCTCGCAGCTGTAACAACTATCTAGTCTACCAATTGGTGTATTGGTTCTGAAATCTTTCCAACATCCCCAATGGGTATGTCTTGCACCTAAGTTATGTCCCATCTCATGAGCAAACACATATAAAGGCCATGAATAAACAGTCGATGAAGAGGATGTTTCGTATCCTCCTAATCCGGAGTATGCAAACGCAAATGGCGCTATCATTCCGGCGTTGACATACGCAATACCTCCATAGTTTTTGTTATTTAACAAATGTTTAAATCTCCAAGGATTTGTCTGTCTATTCGTTGCAAAAGGTATCAGAATGGATTGAGAACCTACTAGATTTGCATAGGGATCAATTGTTGTCCAAATGAAGATTTCACCTAGCTGAACCTGTATTCCATCTCTGGCATAGAGCTCTCTTACAGTTCCAAATATCATAGATACTTGAGATACTGTATTAGTTCCCCATCTTACATAAAGGTCATTACAGACCTCAATATAGACCTTACAGATTTTATTAAGAGGTTTTGTCTTATCATAGAAATCAGGTGGTGTTTGATTGGTTTCTGGTACACTCTTATTAGAAGTATTTGGAACTTCTATTTCATCAATTTCGCCAACTCTTTTTAAATTTTCTAAATCATCTTTAACTACACCCGTTTCAGCCAGGTTCCAGTTGCCTTCATCGTTATTAAAATAACCAAACCATCCGCTTTCTGTTTTGGTAATTACACTAAAGTCTTTGTTAGACTTGTATTGTATGACACTTTGCTTGGATTTTTTACCATCCGATGTTGTTACTACAAAATCCGGTGTTTTAATCCTTTCATACATAATATTTGTTTTGCCTGTTGGATCAGTACTTAAAAAGGTCTCAGGTAAAGTTTCTACTTTAGAAGTGGTTGATTTGTAATTTCCCCACACATTAATAAATGATTGGGAATAACTATTAAATGCGATTACATAAAACAGTAAAAAAGTTAATATTCTTTTCATATTTTTTTTATCCTATCTATTTCTTTTCCCTTGTTCCGAAGCTTTGATTATTTTAATATATTTTTGTAATTCTCTGTCAATTACATATAAATACAGACGATCTCTATGATTTACACGACTAATATTTATTTCTTACTTGTTATAACACCATCCTTTAAATAAAGGAGTTTCCCCTTTCTCAAAACAATTTTAATAGTCCCATCATCTAAGATTTTAGTCTTAGCCTTTTTACACAATTCTGGATTATCTTGAATATATGCTTGTGCCATTTCCATATCTGTATAAACCTTGGTTGGCTCATCACTTAGAATATATCTAAGGGTTAATCCTATGACTAACCAAATGGATAAGACAATAAGAGTCCTATTTATAAGGAGTTTATGGATTGGAAATCTTTTTCTTAGAAGGTAGAGTAGGATGATGGTGATAATTAGTATGAACATAGGACAAAGATAAGGAAAATGGATGGGGAAAACAAATATATATCTTAGGAAATAAAGAAAAAAAATGAAATATCTAAAAACATTTGAGGAGTTAAGTCCAGAAACCTATAAGAGTGATTCGGATAAGGTAGATGATACAAAATCAAAAAGTGATAATGACCACTCTAAACAGGATTTGATAGCAAAACAATTCATTGACCAATTGAAAACTCAGATGGGTAATAAAAACCCAATCATAAAGATTGACACTGATAAAGATTCCATAGAAATAAATGAATCCTCCGCTAGTTTAGATTTTATGCATCTTTTGTCGGATTTAGTGAAGAGCAAAAATTTGGAATTCGTTCGTGATATTTACAAAGATGCTAGGATTTTGACAGTTTCCAAAGATGTTGATAGTGTTCTTGGAAAATTTTCCGAAAAAAATAAATTAACAAATATCTTATCCAAAATTTTTAAAGCAATTTACAATGGTGGTCGTTGGATTATAAGTTGGTTTGAGACTTTTGTTAATTGGATTGCATCAAATATTTTAGGATATACTCCATCAACAACCAATTTAATATCAAAATCTAGTATGTTAGCTTTAACACTATCTACTATAATTGTTGTATATCATATGTTTGAGGCAGAAATGATGAAAGCTATTATCACTGGTAGTTTCACCTTACTAATATCAAGTATAGCTTTAAAAATTGTTGCAACTTTGTTACTATGTAACAAAATTTATTCCGTAGTTAAAAGAATTATAGAGATATACAAAGTAAAAAAATCAGAGCATATTTTGACTATATCTGAATTGTTTGACCATTTTGTTAAAAAATTTAAACATCCCGTTTCTGCGAGAGATTTACAAATAATAGGTCAGTGGTACGAGGAATTGGATAGTAGTAAAATTGATTCATTAACCGATCTTTTAGAAATATTGAAGAAAACATCTGATAAAAGGATTGATAGATTTGAAACTATTCCTTATTTGAATTTCCATTTTGGTTTAGTGGATAATAAGAATAATGATAGTTTGGAAGAATTCCTTAAGTGGTTAGAAAAGTATATGGATCAAAATTATAATTATCATGATTTTTGGTACAATTATCTAAAGGCAAAAAACCACGGATAGATTTCGTGGTAGATTCTTTTATAAACTGTTGGAATGGTTTTATTTTATTCATATTACTTATATATTACTTTATAAAAACTTATAATAATGTAACTTCTTTTCACCACAAGGATAAGTAGTTTCCTTAGATTCATCTAATATAAATCCAGACTTTAAAAGTGACCTATTAGAAGCAAAGTTACTTATTCTAGCACTAGAGGTTATTTTATCTATATCCCTATTTAAAGCTATTTTTTCTATTTCTAATAACATCTGATGGTTTATAGATTTACCTCTTTCTTCTGGTATAACTGCAGTATAACTTAAATGGATAAACCCATCATTTATTCTAAACATTCTAGCACCTATTAGATTGTTTGATTTAATAGCTATTATTTGATTTATAGTTGAGTTATTTAGATATTCATCTAAATCAAATAGTATATTTAAGTATTGTCCTAAAAATTTATAATATTTTTCTGACTTTGTGATAGTTTGACAAATCACACCACCTATTGGTTTGATATTTTCAATATGTTCCATACATTAAAAATTATTCAAGGGTTTGCAACAATCAGATATAGAATCTTTTAACATATCCATAACTTGATTATCTTTCTCAGTTACACCACCTTCACTATGAGTAGTTAGATGGATTTCTAATTGTTTACCTTTTAAACAAAAGAAATCTGGATGATGATCTGATTCTTCAAATATATCACAGGCTTTTCTAATGAAAATAATTGCTTCATCCATATTAAGAAAGTTAAATGTTTCTTTAAGGATTGATTGGTCTGAAGATTCTTTGAAGTATTGTAAATATTTCATAAGGTTATATATTATTTGAAAAAAGTAAATATTTTTTTAATATATAAGTAATAAAAAAAATATTAATTATTATGAAACACATCAAAAAATTTAGTTCAGTGACTGAAAATCTTCAAGAAGCTGATGAGAGAAGAGAAAGAGAGCACCAAGGAGAAATTAAACAGAAACAGAAAGAAATTCGTAATATAATCGATAATAACTCAGGTGTTGACGCCAATGCAAATGCCTTAAAAGCTTTTATGATGCTTAGAGAAGTAATGTACAGAATGGATATGATAGTTGTAGATTATGATCAAGAACCATTACGAAATGATACAACTTGGGACAAAAAGTTAATTGAAAAAGATCCAAAGATAAAAGAGTACTACAATAAAATATGTGAAAGATTGTTTGGCCTACAAGCTGATGTTGAATATTTATATAGACAAGTATTTAAAGATGCAGGTGAAATATCTGGATACAAACCAGGTATTGACTATAACTCACCAGATTTTCAATAGATCAAAAAAAAAACAAAAGGGTTATGAGACTTAAGACATTTAGATTATTTGAAAACGATATGCCAGAGGATATGGTAAGAATGCAAGATGGTGGTATGTATGATAAAAAAACTTTATATCCTGAGTTAGGACCAGACACATATTATCCTGATGATTTTGCTGCTTTTGTTGGAGCGGTTAATCAGTGGTCTAAGGAACATAGACAACCTGTATTATGGTGTTTATCTAAGGATAACGGCAACCAAAGTAAAATGTATTGGGATGCTTATGTTAATGGAGAAAGAGAAATGGTATTAATTGAAATGGAGGATAAGTTAATTGCTGTTCTACATGAAGATGGTAATATCATTATGGCAATGGATAATATGGATAAGCCAGTTGATTTGGATATGGTTAAAGATAAGATTTAAATGAGTTGGGTATATAAATATATACCTTATATGAAACATTTAAAACTATTTGAATCTTATAATGAATTAGACAGGTTAATCCAAGTCCGTATGGATAAGATTTTCGATACTATTGAAGAGTATAAGACTGAACATAATATTAAATGTGAGGTTAGTGATGTTAATTTTGATGCTTATACTAAGTTTTCAGAAGAACATTTATTAGAGATTACCGATCTTATATCAAGTATTAATAAGGATGGTAAGGTATATTTTTGTGATATCCCTACTTTTTGGGTTACTACAATGGATGAATTAGATAAAGGTCCAGAGGTTGATGAATTAAAGATATTAGAAGCTCCTCTTTCAATTGAGTATAAATATACTCATGTTTACAGACCATATGATCATAAGAAGCGTGGATTTGACTTTGAGTTAGAGGATAGGTATAAGATAACTTATCTTGATGATGGAATTACTGATGAATGGTCATCTGATGATTTCTTAGAATTAATTAATGAGGGTGCGTTTCATTCTGAGTATGGGGTTGTGGGAATGAATCCTGAGGATATTAAGAGGTGTATCGATAAAATTTAATGGTAATATAAATAATATATAATCTTATGAGAATACTAACTTTTGATAAATTTATAAATGAGGAGTTAATTTACAACTTTGGTAAATTAGACCCAAAGACTGAGAACACTTTTAAGCAAACCTTTGGTGGAGATATATTACAGTTAAGGGAGTTTGTTCAAATGAACTTACCCGGTCAAAAATTAAAATATATGGGAGCTGGTTGTGTTGGATTAGCTTTTGATTGGAAGGGTGGTCAGAAATTACCTAATGGTTTTTTTGATAAGAATTTCTATGGTGAAAAGAACACATCGTCAGAAGGAAAGGTTATAAAGTTCACACAAAACAAGGCAGAGGTTGGTGGTAGTAAAAAGATGATTGATTTAACTAAAGGTGGTGGGGTTCCTCATTTCGCTTCTTATTATTGGGTTAAAGAGGTGGATTTACCACCGGCGAATGTTTGGAGTAGAACATATGGTCCACCTAGACCTGGTGTTAATATGAAGTTTCCTACTGATAAGGTAGCTGGTAAATTAAATGCTGAGGGTGAGATAGAGTTAAAGAAGGGTGAGGAAATAAGATCAAGACACGGTGATTTCAAGGAATTTAATGATGAAGAGAATATCAAAAGGTTTATTGATATGAAAAGAAAGGATAATAGTGTTAAGATGGAAAAGGCTTATATAGTTTGTTTAGAAAAGTTAACAAGGACTTTAAATGATGATGAGAAATGTATAATGAAGGTTTTATTATTATATTTGAGGCATCCATCAAAATCTGGTTTTGCAAAAGGACCAATTGATTTTGATGTACCAAGTGATAAAATAATTAAAGATGTTTATAAGTTTGTAATGTTTGATGATGAGGAAATTATTCCCCAATATAGTGAAGATGAAATTGGGATTGGTATAGAACTAAAGAAAGAATTTAGGGGAAGAAATATATCAGAGGAATTTTTTATCAGTTTTGTAACAGAGGTGTGTAAGGTTTATGCTTCTGGTATAAAAAGTGATATACCAATAAATGATATACATGGGGAAAATATGGGTTATCGTGGTGATGAGTTAGTTGCCTTTGACTGTATGTAATATAAATAATACTATGAAACATCTAAAACAATTTGAATCTTTTTACTATGTACATAATGAATTGCTAGTGAGTTTATTATCTAAATGGAATGTTGATTTAGAAGATTTAGAAGATCTTTTCATTTGGTTTTCCGATATGGGATATACGGTTCAGATAAGGCCAAATTGGTCTGGTGATATTTCAGACAAAACAACAGCTAAAAAATGCATTTATGTTACTATATTTGATATCGATGATTTAAATGGTGAAGAAGTAATGGAGGAAACAGGGAAAGTTATTAGGGGTTTAACTAATCTTGGTTTATATTCAGATTCACCTACTAGATATGAAGATAGTAAGATGATAAATTTTGTTATACATAAACGTTTATATATGATTAATATATAACCTTATGAAATACCTAAAATCATTTAACCAAATAAACGAATCTATATTTTCGGATTTTACTTCACAATCAAAACCTTATTGGGATTTAGATGATGTGGATTATGATTATATTATAGATGAATTAGATGATATAAAGGGTAGGCATACTATAACTGATAGGGAAAAATCTAAGATTGAAAGGATTTTAAATGTTTATTTACATACAGAGGTTACTGGTATGAAAATAAGTGATATCAATACACCCGCATATGGTTTGGGCGTGCCCGCCTCGCCAAAGGCGATCCAGGATCATTGTATTGATTTACAATATGAGGGATGTATCATTAAACCTTGTGATATATCTGTTTATTGTTATGAGGATGACTATTTTGTATTGCATTTGAAAATACCAATATCCACACCAAACAATGGCAGAAACCCCCAATATATTGTAATGGAAGAGTTTTTCTATGTTATAGATGGTTGGGATGGATTTGAGGAATGGGCTGAAAAGACTTCACCATATACACAAAATCAAGAAATGTATAAGTTGCTTAAGAGTCCTTTAAGGGATTTACGTCCCACAGATTATATAGAAGTGCCTGATGGTCTTTTAAATAACTTAATGAAAAACTATCCATATATTAGGGGTTGGGGTGCTAGGACTTTTCATTTCTTTGACCCATCTAGGGGTGGTGAGTATTTTTGCAGGGTGGAAGTCCGTGGAACTACTAGACAAAACAAATACTACTATGATGATGGTACATTATTAGATGATGGTACTCGCTCTAGAAAACCTTCTAATAAGTAAGTTTATCTATAAAGGAAGTGATTTTGCCCCCTTCTTTAACTCTTACAAATTCTGGTGATATGTGAATTAACTTAGCCACACCGTGAAATATGATTTTCTCTGGGTCTTCTGGATTCTCGAAACAAAAACTACACTTTAAAAATTCTTCCTTTTTATCAGATTCCCAAATTAGTTGTTTAACTTCGGGTGTTAGTTTATTGATTGATTCTGGTAAAATTTCTGCCCTGTATGTAGCTCCAGCTTGATTATTATAGTAGGATACGGTTAATTTATCCCAATCAACATCATTTATATCTTTAATATAGCTGGTTCCACTCAAACCTCTTTGATGAACCCACAAACTTCCGAATTTAAGGTATCCTTTATTATTGAAGAGTATAATTTCTTCTGATAAACTTTCGTTGAATCTCTTTATTCTCATTTCTTATATATTAAAAAATTTACCCAGCTTCTTTTAATCTTTGGGTTTTCTTTTTAGATGCTTCACATTTAGATTTTATATAATCGTGAGCTCTTTTCAATCTTTCTTTTGTATCTGGATCTTTTGCTCTTTTATGAGCCACTCTTAACCTTTGTTCGATAAGGTTTAGTATTTGTGATTGTCTTTTATGTGATTTAGATTTGAATGATTGACTATTGATTGTTTTTTGAACATCTTCTTTAGTTCTGAACTTAACTGATACTGTATCATTAGGGTTTTCATCTGTATAAAGTCTTCTTGAAGAACCTTTTGGTTTTTTACCAGTTCCTACTTTTGGGTCATTAGATTCTTCAAGTATCTCTATAAAATCATTAAAATCACATAAGTGTTCCATATGTGATATATATTAAAAATTATTTAATAATCGAAAAGATTTTATCTAAAAAAGATTTTTTTGGTTTTACTTTAATTGGTTCTGATGTATTATTCCAAACTCTCACATCTTTATCATATTGGTATTGAAATGATTGTAGGTAAATGCCATGTAAGTGTGTTGGGACATTACTAAAATCAGCAATAACTTTTACTGGTAGTTCAGTATTTGTTCCAAGTATTTCGATGGAATTATTAATAGTTACTTCACTACTACCTTTGATAGTTAATGAATTATTTGAATCTAATGATAGGTTCATAATTTTATTTATTTTTAAAGTGTTTTATTACTGCAATTATACCTAATATGCAAATACTTCCGTAATATATTATCCAGAACATAACTTTATGGGAGGTCAAAATGTTGGGATACATGACATTCCATTTCTCTGAACATTCCTTTAGCCATCTGACCAAAGTTAGATTGAAACCAACTAAACAAATCTTGTGATTTCACTTGACTTGGAAAAGTTGATTCGAGTGTATCATTTGGTTGATTGATAGACTTGAGGTAGGTTGCTACTTGATTGGTTTGGAATGTGCTGTTTGTAATCATATGACAAAGGTAATATAAATCGATTAGGATTCAAAATTTTTTTCAAGTTATTTTTCAGTTGTATTAGAAAAAAGGTCTAAGGAAAATCTATTATAACTTTTTTCACATCCAAAATAAACTTGAGATTTAATCATAAATTTATGGTCTGGAGATTTGTAAAAATGTACATTTGATGTATTTCCATTTACAGTAGTTGCAAAATCATTTTTAGATTCAAACCAACCATTCTCTTTAATTTTTTTAATGAAATTGTCTAATGTTTTTTCTCCAGCATAACCACCTTTTTTAAGCCATGAAATCGCAGATCCTAAATCTACTGTTGAATTGCCAGAAGGAAATTTTAAAGATTTTGCTAAGCTTTGAACTGTTTTATTTTCCATAAGACAAAGGTAATATAAATGGATTAGGATTCCAAATTTATTTTTATTAGATCAAAGGTTAATGATTCAATATATAAAAATAAAAAAAAAATTATGACACCACAAGAAAGATTATTTCAAGCAACACAACAACTTGCAGTTGCTCAATCAAAGGTTGATAGTGCTAAAAAGGCTGATGATGCTGCTTCAGACACTCTTTACACTCTTACAGGAGCAGCCGCTTTAGCAGCCACAAAATTAGCCTTTGATACTACTGCTCAAGCCGCAGCCATAGCAGCTGAACCAATCGCTTCTGAAGCCTTGGCAGCCGCTGGTGTTGCGGAAGCAACAGCTACTGGAGTCCTAACAGCGGCTAGTGCTGACCTCGCTGCGGCTGGTGTGGCTGCTGGTTTCGCAGCTGCCTCAATTTGGATTCCATTTGTTGGTGAGGCTGCTATAGCTTCTGCGGCAGCTTGGGTAGCAGAAGCGACTGTAACAGAAGCAGCAGCCGCTGCCGCAGAAGCCATCACCTCAGCAGCTCTTGTCGCAGCAACTGCTGCTCAAGCAGCTGCCGTTGCGGCCGTTGCCGCTTGTGCTGCCAATATAGCCACATCCACAGCAGCCAATACAATAGCGATTGCTGCGGTGTCTGCTGCTACGGTTGCTAAGACAGCAACTGCTCAGAGTTTATCTGATACACAATCAGATGAAAGTGTAGCTCAGATAGAATATAATGAGGCGTTGGCTGGTTGTCCCGATTGTCCTAGTCAGGAACAATTCTTAAGATAGTTATGGTATTGATGGACTAAAGGATAGAGATTACTTTTGATTTCTATTCTTTAGTTCAATCATAACTTCATCAACAAACTTATCTCTTTGGTCTATGAGATATTTTTCTCTTTGGAGTAATCTGTTTCTTTCATCTTCAATGAGTTTGTTTATATGCTCTTGTTGTTTTTCCTCTAAAGATTTATGATAAGTGATACGTTCATTGAAGGTAGAATTTTGAAAGTATAGTCCAACCAACATTAAAACAATTACAAATGATTGTTCCTTTAGTTTTGAAATAAATACTTCAAAAAATCCATTATTTTGTTCTTTTGTTTCCATGTGATTATATATCAATCACAATAACCTTTATACCTCTTTTATTAGCCAAATCAATCATATGTTTAGTTCCTCTGCTTGTTCCATCCCAGAAAGCAATTAACATATCTGCGTACTTAGCCATTTCATCATTTCTAATATATCCAGCACTTTTACCCAAGCTCCAATTAGCTGGAAATTGTTTTATATCATAACCTTTTTCCCTTGCATATCTTTCACCAAGTTTATCTGCACCTCTGGCGGTTCCACTAACGATTTCTATATTAGTGAATTGTGTAAGTAGGTTATCACAACTTG
>Ga0181356_1000415_pt1 | contig 18292 bp, 17 predicted proteins | sample Fa13VDMM110SN_FD_130104 | JGI IMG/M metagenome (GOLD analysis project Ga0181356, IMG submission 130104) | Freshwater viral communities from Lake Michigan, USA - Fa13.VD.MM110.S.N | ecosystem: Environmental > Aquatic > Freshwater > Lake | place: USA: Michigan | collected 2013-09-24 | reverse complement strand
TGAAAATAAGGTTCATCTGTAGAAGCAACACCATTTTTATTCCAAAGACATTTGAAAACTTGGTCGTATTTGTTTTTTACATAAAATTTCTTTACTAATAAACCAGCACCATTAACAGCAAACATATTAACATTATCTTGGTAATAATCATAAACTGTGCCAGAAACCCAATTGATTCTTTCAATTACAGGACTAATATCATTAGATGTAATTTTTTTGGCCACAAACATACTTTTGAATATGGTTTTGATATTTTGTTGGTCTTGTGTGGGGACTGGCGGATTAATATCACTAGGCCAAGGAGTAACGTGAGCTAAGAAAGCATATACTGTGCTCACAACAGAAGTTGTACCTGGAAATATAGCCACAGGAGCATAGAAGTCTTGCTTTACCTGTGTGACTTTTGAATTATAAGTTAGTAAATTTTGATTGGCCATATTTTATTTATGTTTAGTTCACATCATTATCAAGTCTAATATTTGTGGTGAGTACGGTTCTTTTTACAGACATTAAACTATTGCTTGTACTTGAATCAAGATTTGTTGCCAGAGTTATACGTTTTTGAACATAATCAATACTAGATATAGTTCTTTCGTGTGTACCATTTGCAAAAAGAATTACATCTCCAGCGTATGCTATATCTCTTATTGGATATGCTGGATCACTATAAATTCCATTATTAATGATATTATAAGAATTTGTTATACTTCTTATATTTATGACAGATTCTCCAGTATTTCCAGAAACATACGCCACATTTGCAAATGTTAACCATACATTATCTTTTAATATAACAGTATTCGAAGTATTGTTAGCTGACAAAATTTCTGAGTGAATTTTGAATCCACCAGAAGTTGTTAATGTAATGGAATTACCTGTAAATATAAAAGTTTTTATATTCGCTCCAACTAGATTATCCAATTTAATAATATTATTACTTTGATTTGTAAATGTGCTTGTCATTACTGCATTTGAGCTAGTGTTTCCTGTATAGAAATATAATGGGTTTCCTTGTTCCATAAAATCCGAGAAGGCAAAGTCATATTCAGAATTAGATTTTAGAGCATATCTACCAATAACTTTCATACCAGTTGGATGCACTAAATTTAATAATGTTGTTCTATATTTGTCTATCTCTTTTTCTAAGGTAATTTGATAAGTGTAGTTATTATAGTTTTCATCTTGCAAAACATCAAATGAACTTGGTTGTCCTGTTGTGTCTAGGTATTGTCCCTGACTAATTACCAATCCGTTTAAGAAAGATGCATTTGCTTTTGCTGTTCCGTCTCCATAAGTAATCACACCACTTTCATTGAATCTTGTAAGCACATTAAATGTAGGATATTGGTTTGACATATCCATTACGATGGTTTTATTATCAACTTTAATTTTTGATCCAAAAACTGGAAGAGAATTATAATTAAATGTTCTTAATCTCCAAAGAGATTGTATTGGATCGGCAAAAGGCACTAATAATTCTATATCAGAAACAGTAGATTGATATGTGAAATTTGTATTACTTGTGCCTTGAAAGACTATATCTCCAGATTGTGGTAAATTAGAGACTATAACATTTGATACTACAATATCCTGTACTTTTAATGAAACATTAGGTGCTGCAATGTAATCTTCACCATTTTCAAGTAAAGTAATTGTTGTAATAGAACCCACACGGTCAACTGAAACATCAAATTCTGCACCAGCACCTAGCACTCCTGTTATAACCAATTCAGCATTCGCTGCTAATGGATCGGTATTGGCAACTGAAAGTGTTGGTAAAGTACCTGGGTTATATCCTATGCCACCCAATGGAAGCCTTTGTGGATTACCTGGAGCCAAAACATATGAAACAGTTGCTATCGAACCAATTGCATTTACACTTGTTACATTTGCACGTGCTCCAAAACCAGAGCCTCCGATAATATTAATTTTATCATTAGCTGAATAACCAACACCTTTATTGACAATTTTTATTGGAGCCAAAATTCCTAAACTTGCTAAATTTCCTTGTGAGCCACTATATTCTGTATCATAAAAAGACCTAGCTTGAACTATAGGTAATTGTGAAATACCTCCACCAGAATTCTGTACAAGTACAGAAGAAATAGGATTTGTTGAAAATGAAAGAAATGTAAATGCATTTGCTAAAGTTGTGTTTGCATTTGAAGTTGCTGCATTAGTAAAAAAATAATTTGTATTTCCGATTACTATTGAGGTTTTAAGTCCAATAAAATCAACAGGAATGCTTACATTGGCGGTATTTGCTGCACTTGGATCAAAACTACCAATAATTGCAAGAGCACCACCACCATTTGTTATTTCAATTACAGAATTTGGATATGTACGAAATCCATATCCACCATTAGTTACATTGATACGCTGTATAGAACCTGAAGTAGTTGTTCCTATAATAGCAGTCGCACCGACACCTGTTGGTGAATTTAATCCACCTTCAATAACTACAGGGTCACCAGGACGATATAAGAGGCCCCTAAGCGTTGGACTTATTTTTAATTGACTAATCTGACCAACTATTTTAGACCTTAGTATCGTTGCACCTGCTGTCGTGGACGCAACTATCTTACCATCTTTGAAGTACACATCTTGATTGTTTGAATCTACAACCCTAGAAATTTCACCAGATTCGAATAATCGTTGAATATCAGAAATGAAAACTTCAACTTTAGTTCCAGTTATTGTTGCCGTTTCAATAGTCGCAATTGATTTGGTTGTTTCACCTATAATTCTTAATTGGTCTGTTGCCAAATAATCTAGGCTATCACTTGCCAATTTCAAACTTTTGGCAACATACCATTTACCAGAAGATGCTTTTAATACAGCATCTTTTGTATAGAAAAAATCAACATCAGAATTATATAGAATTCTAAACAAAAATTGAAATGATGCTGGCGTGCCTTTAGATTGGTATAATTCTTTGGCAATTTTAATGACTTTTCGTTTATCTGCCAATATTTCAGTTGGAAAATAAGAAAGAAAATCATTATAGAAATAATCTAAAAATTCAGTAGTTGTTTCATCAATGTCTTTATAATTTAATAGATTTTTAGTACGGTCAGTAACATTATTTGTTTCTTCTAACCATTCATAGTATGCTTGTAAAAACAATACAAAATTTGAATAATCAGGATTATCCCGAATAAATTCAGGTAATTGTGATGGTACTAATAGAGATGTTTTTTGGCCTGATTCTATCATGTTTTGGCCGTAACATTAACTGTTATGGCTTGCGAGTCAAAAGGATCAATTGTAATAATTTTATTGTATGATGAAGATATGATTGATGAACTTGGAGTTACTATAACTGAGAATTGTCCTAGTGGATCGGCAACATCATAAGGAGCAAAAGAATTTAATGTGATTGAACCATTTTGATAGTCTATGATACCTATATTAGAATTTATTATAGTTTTGACTTGGCTTGTATTGTTGTAATATGTTCTTAATGTTCCATAACGACCAGATAGGTTAGCAATTGCAGCACCATTTTGTCCAGAAGTATCTCCGTCTGCTGTAGTAATCACTACTAATGCACTAGTATAACCATTACCACCATCATCCACAACAATACTTGTTATATAACCAGTTCCAGAAACTACAGCATGAGCGGTAGCTCCAGTACCATCACCTAAGATTGTAACAATTGGTGCTGTCGTATAACTAAAACCAGGATTAATAACAGAAATGGTTTCTACTGAATTTGTAGATGAAGGTACTTCTTCAATATAAACACCTTCAATAATTGTAGCTAAATTAATCGTATCTCTGAATGACATAGCGGGATAACTACTAATACCAGTTGTATACCTATTTGTCTGTAACGGAGTATCAAAATATAAATTATATGTTGTTGGATTAGTTAAATTAGGGAAGAATTTTTTCTGTAACTGTAATTTATACTCACTTGAAATTATTGCTGGACTATAATTTTGAACGGCAGTTAATAAATCATATGAGTTAAATGTAGAATTAAATGTATTTAAGGTATTATTACCAAAATTTTGTATGGCAGTCTTTACACCTTCAGCAATTTGTGTAGATGTTTGTGATGTTTTAGTTTGGTCATATATCAAATTAACAACTAATTTAAGGTAAGTGTAATCAGGATCCACTATTGTAGGAGTGACTGTCACTACTGAAATTGGATTAATCACATCAGCAATGATTCTTTGTTTTTGTGTTGCTGTTAAACTAAAAGATCCTGCTGGTTTTATAGAAACAAATACTTGTCCGTAGACTGGTGGTATATTTTCTTCTCCACCCCAAACACTTACAGCATCAAAACTATAACCTAAATCATTCTGTTGAATTGCAGTGATATAATCGTTTTTACTAACGGCACGACCTTGTGCTGCAAATGATTTTGGTGCTTGAAATTTAATTGAATCAATACTTTCTTTACCACCACCCTGAGAAGCCGCAGTTATAGAAGTTGTGGTTGTATTTGAAAAACCACCAACGGTACTCATAATCACAAAACTATTAGCACCAGCGGATGCCGTTCCTTGTGTAACAATATATGATAAGTTTACAATATTACCATTTGATAATTTTTTACCTAGTATACCGTCACCAAAATACACTTGATATGTTCCAGACAAACTTTCTTGCAAGAAGTATACTTCGGATGCACCATCTAAAGTTAGGAAGTTAGTTGCTGGTGTGTATGTTGCTGAATAGTTATTTGCTGAAGATACCTGTACCGTGACTGTTAATGTTGAAGAATCTACAGTTGTTTCTGGTATTTCAAAAATGTATTTTGGATTTGCTGTGTCATCTACAGTATATGATAAAGTTGAAGTTAGACCTTGTTTGATTTCAACATCTTCAAATAAAGCAACATTAGTTGTTAAATTTGTATTTACTGTCTTAGCACCTGAAGTAACAAAACTATATGTCACACCATCAATTGCTTCAGAAATAAAAGGAGTAAATTTAGGTAGAGTCAATGAAGCAGTATTAACATTACCAACTTGTAATTTAATTGTTGCTGACGGTGCAATCGCTGAGCGTGGTGTATAATTTAATATTTTAGACTGTGAAACAACAGACGACCTTAATAATGCTGTGTCTAAGAACATTTCATTGGCAACCATATTGGTGTAATAAGCATTATACTGTGTGTTGTATGCCAAAATATCTAAAAGAACATTGAGAGCCGAACCTTCATAATTATAATCTTGTAATATATTTTGAGATTGTAAAAATGTTTTTAAGTTAGTCTTAATGTTGTTAAAATCCAAATCCGTAACTTGGATATTGCTATTTGCCCCAGCCATGTTATCTATTTCTCTCTAAAAGAAGTGTTACTGTTGTTGGTAATGTTGCGTTCTCTATAAAAAAACTTAAAGTAACATTATAAGCATTGTAATCTGGTTGAGAAGTTACCTCCACACTTTGTATAGATGCTCTAGGTTCATAGTTCTTTATAGTATTTGTTATCTCAGTTTCCAAAGCACTTGATGTCAAAGGAGAGATAGGTTCAAACAATAAAGCATTCAAATTGGCACCTAAATCTGGATTAAAAGGTCTTTCATAGTGATTTGTAGATAATAAGTTGCGTATTGACCGTATAACTGCCTGTCCATCAAAACTAAGAGCAACATCTGCCGTTACGGGTTTTTTCGTAAAAGTGAAATCTATGTCTGAATAAATCTTAGATAAAGTTGCCATTGTTTATTTATCTGCTTAGGATGGGTTAATTCTTGAAATTAACTTTGGACTGCCAATAAAATTCTCAAGTAAATAAGTTTGAGTTTCTCCCATACTTGTAAATTGTCTGGTTGTATTATACTTATTGATAGTCGTTTGAATATTTCCATAAAATGTTACATCATTGGCTTGTCTGCTAGTCAAAAAAACATTCGTATTTGATAAATCTGAAGTAATTTGAGTAATTTGAGCATTACTTAAATTCGATGTATTTGCTGTGATACTATTGGCTATTAATGTAATATAGCTATTAACTGTATTTGAATAATCACGAATTTGTGGATTAACTAAAATGCTAGTAAAGCTACCAAGAATTGGTGAACTATTGGTAATATTATCAGTTTGATTGGTGATATATAGAACTTGTTTACCATAATTTATAGCCATTTCATAATAAGGATTTACTAAATCTTGACCTTCAAAAGGTGTCAGACCCGATAATCTATTCGTATGTTGTATAAAAGAATTAGCTGTAGAGGATAAAGTAACGGCCGCCGGATAAACTACGGTATTCATATTATCTACATTTGCAGTTAAAATTATAATAGAATTGGCTGAATTAAAAATAATTTGTGTAGAGTTTGCAACTGGATTTTGAAAATAACCATTAACACTATTATTAGCAATATCTTGTGCTTGCCATGTATCAATAATAGCTGGCGTAGAATTCAAATGTTCTTTTACATCTTCTGATAATTCCAATACATCATTATTAGGATCGGTAAAATTATATCCTAGTGTAGCGAAAACGCCTGTTGCATTATTTACTTGTGCCATTATTTAATTTTCCTAAATCATTTTAAGGAGAGGTGTACTTGTGGGTCCTTTTGGTGAATTATGTATATGAAAATTATGTAGAGTTTTATTAATCACATCCGTCATCAACACCGCAGTCATTGTTCCGAACTTTGCATTAGGAGCAGTCACAACACCAGGAACAGCAACATTCACAGGAAATCCAACAGTTAATCCACCAGGAGAAACAAATCCTAATACTCCAGCGTAAACACCAGACAATGGTCCAGAATTCAATCGACCTCTAGAATCTATTTGGTCTGCCACTAGTTGACCGTTTATCATTAAATCTCCAGATAGAATTATTTCAGCACCACAATTAATGAATAAAGAACCTCCAAAATCTGGATTTGAAGTTATTGACATATCATAGTCGGATAGCAATTTTATACCTTCTGTACCACGACATCTTTGTGTCATATTACCACGAACTTCCATATTGTAATCACCATCAATTCTTTCGTTTTTATTTCCTAAAACATGAATATTTGAATCGCCATTTATAGTAATGTTACAAGTACCATTAATTTGAACATTTTTATCTTTGATTGTAATTTCATACCCATCACCATAAACCTTATGAACTTCATCACCATTTGGGTGCATTTCAATAAAAGTTCCAGAACGATGATTTAATCTAATTCGCTCACGAGCTGGCGTATCATCCATTTCAAATGTATGACCAGATTCAGTTTGTGTTATATTATTATAAGGATAAACTGGTGGTGTTTCTGTACTGGCCGGCGATGGAGGTTCACTCCAAGAACCATCTGCAATTGGTGGTTTTGTACTCATAATTTATCCTATGGTGATTTACTTTTCTGATTTCCTGCATTAGCATCTTCAGCTGAAGGCAATGAATCAAAATAACCAGTAATAGCTTCACCTGCGGCCGCCACACTTTCAGCACTAGGTGGAACAGAAATTGCAGCTGCAAGATTTGTTGGAAGACTAGTAACTGCACTTGTAATTGCTACTGCTGAACTAATAGTTGTTTGTGCTAACTCTTGAGCGTCTTTTATAGTATCACCTAAACCACCACCAGTGCTACCTAAAACATCTGAAAAAATACCAGATAATAATTGATATAATCTACTCAAACAATCTTGAAATAATGCCAAAAGTTTTGCTGGTAAACTTAAAATCCATGCAATAGTTGATTTAATATAATTTGTATATTCAATAACATATTTTTGAAAATCTTGAATTGGTTTTAGAATTTTCTGTGTATAATATTTAATTGTTGCAGATATTTGTTTAAGTAATGATAATGTACCAGATGTTGTGCCTGTAGGATCAAAACCTAAAGCTTTAATTATAGCATTAACCGCATCTCGGACAGTTTGTGCTTGTGAGTTTATAAATTCTTTTAATCCAAGATTTTTTATTAACTCTTGACTAATACCACAATTATGTGATAAACTATTATTAGACTTATCAATATTTGTACCAGGTACTTGACTTCTGGCCAGACCGGGTATAGTTGGTTGACCAAATGTTCTATTATTGCCTACAAATGGTGAAAGTAAATTAGTATTTCCTACTATGGGTAAAGTGCTCATTTTATCTCCTATCGTTGAAGTCCAGGTAAAACACCCATCATGACTGGTAATTGGTCAATTTCTTGTAAACTTGTAAATGCCATTAATAGTATCCTCCGCCACTTGATCCACTACCACCGCTTGGTGTAACAACACTTGGTGCACTTGGTGTAACAACACTTGATGCACTTGGCGTAACAACACTTGGTGTAACAACACTTTCTGCACTTGGTGTAACAACGCTTGATGTGCTGCCACTACCTGCTCCAATATTAGCTAAACTTTCATCGGCGGTATCATAGATAAATTGGTGAAAGGTTGATACATGAAATGCACCAGTCATTTTCTTTCCTTGATGTTGATGAAAAGGACCATAATAGGCTTTTCCATCTATAAATCCAACAGGTAATGCAGGTGATTCATTATTTTCAAGTCCAGGTAAAACACCCATCATAATTGGTGATTGTCCGGACATACCGTCAGTAAAGAAACCAACAATCCATTCACCTAATTGAGGTGCTGAAAATGCTTTAGAATTGTTTAGTGGATACATTGGTTGTGCCCAAGGTAAATCTTGTGTTGGTAAATTAATTTTATTACTTGTGTGCCATCCAAAAATACGAATTTTACACCGACCCATTCCTAATGGATCAGCACGATTTTCAATAACTCCTATGAACCAAACAAAACCGTCTTTACCTAGAAAATTTTCCATCAATCAGCAATCACTTTCTTCCAATCAGGACTAGAACTATCAACACTATTAGGTTTACTTGCCAAACTATCTTTTGCAATCTCTAATACAGTTTGATATATACCTTCAGATTGAATTATATGTCTTACTGCTGTCACCAAATATTTACCTGAATAAAATTTATCAGGTTCTCTTTCGTTCAAAGTAGGTTTGATTGTCATTAAACTAAAATCAATTGTTCTACCAACTGTAATTCCTGGATCGCCAGGTATTGTTAGCTTAACTACTATATAGTTTGCCAATGATAGTTGTGCTGTTCTATTAGGCACATAATTCTCAATGGCGATATCTTTTGCCACAGATCCTGGTTGTTGTTTTATATAAGATGCTTTTGTCTGACCAGAATTTGATGTCATAAGTTTAAATTTTGATTCAAATGTTTGATTTTGAGTTTGGCCAAATCTGTTTTGTGAAGGAGTAAGAGCACCATTACTATCTAATGCTTTAACATTGGCATTTGTTTTATATTTGTTATAATCAAATTTGGTTAAATTAGCAGTTCTTGCTAAAGTATCTAAAGACAATACACTATTGGCAAATGTACCAGAGTTGATATCATCTAGTTGGTCATATGTTTTAACAAATTCATAATTTAATACACTTATTGTACTTTCTTGAAAAGTTTCTATCTCATCTGGTAAGTTTGTTTGCTGATACTTATATGTAGCGTAAATACTCTGTCTCATCATAGATTGTATTGACCTAAAATTGTACCCATACTTAGTTTCAAAAAATAACATATCAGCACCAAATGCACCAGTAATAGCTGGTCTAGCATAAGTTGATAACCAACTAATCGTTTCAAAAGGTTTCAAACTTGGTACAACAAGATTATATACACCAGAAGTTTCTTCTATGTAAGCCTTTTTTACTCCTAAATCTTCTTTTAATATTTTAGATATAGATTGTGATATGGTTTGACCAGATAAAGATTTACTAATCTTTTTTTGCTCCGATATTAATAATTCTTCCGAACAAAAATATAGTGTATAAAATTCCACATTTAAATTACCTGTTGCTACTCTATCTCCAACTTTATATAATCTATAGATACTAGTGGTATCATTTGAACCATCTTTAATTTTACCAAAATCAACTTCTATGAATTCATTACCTTGTAATTGTAATGATTCAATAAAACCTTGACCATCTTTTAAAGTTAAATGACCAGACACGCAAAAGGAATATAAATCTTCATAAAATGAAAACTCAATCAAAAGACGCCTCATCTCAAACTTTTGGCCTGCTGCCGTAAGTATATTGAGTGTATTTAATGAAAAATCTTGTGAATAGGTTGCTCCAGCATTTTCCACTAAAGCATTATTATCATCCATATTATTAACTCATCAATGATTTAAATTGTTTTTCTAATTGACCAACATAATTATTTTTCAAAATTTTAATATTTCTTTTATCTTCATTTAATTGTAATTCATAATCATAAATGTTTATTAAATTTTTAGAAATAGTTACTTTTACTGTACCAGTTGCTAGTGAATAGTTTGTTGTGCTTGTTGTCAAAGAATTATATGTATTTTGTGAAATTGAAATCTTATTGGTTGTTGTAATGTTAGTTGATATGTCAAGTGTATCAATTTGTTTTTCATAATGATGTACCGTTGTAAGTGGATTGACTGCAGGTGTGGCTGATGTATATTTATTATCAATATATGATTCAAACACAACACCAGACATTGGCCATTCCCATTGAGGATCCATGATTTGATTAGCAAACAACACTACCCAATATCTATATACATCACCGTAATACTTATGCGCAATAATTTCTGGTGTATCGCCATCTTGAATATCATATTCATAATAAATTGCTGGGCTAGATAGAAAATTTTGTAATAGATTAGCTCTGGCCAATATATTAGTCAAAAGTAATGAATTGCCTTTATTATCAGTTTTTATAAGTTTTGGTAATGTGTCAAAGTATTGCATATTAATATCCTTGTTTTACTGCATTACTATCAACAAGTTCTAGTTCTTTAAATTGAATTGTCATTGTTGTTTGTATTGGTGTACCATCATCATGAGCAGACCAACCATTTGGAGAATAATTTACATCAATACTAGTTATTACACTTGTTTTAATTTTATTAATATGTGTATTTTCTTTACCATTGAATAAAAATTTAACATCAAATGCTGATGGAGCAACAAAAAACATACCATATATACCAGTTTGAACTTTTGGTAATGCATTTTCTCTAAAAGCTTTAATAATTTTCTCTACTGTTTGTGCTTCTTGTCTAGAATATGGAGTAAATATAAAAGCCATTTGATATGTTCTAAAATCAATTCCTTGAAATACCACTTGTATTTGAGGATTCACGGCATACCCTGCAGCTGCTGTTAATAAAGGAAGTAATGGTGAAACAACATTTGCAACTCCAGCAATTGTTGATGTAACTGCTTTAGATTTTTTTCCTTGGTTTTTAGAATATGGAATTAAGTTAACCGCTGCAGCTGTTGATGCTTTTAAAGCATCTAAAGCAGAAACTTCACCATATGCCGCACCTATTTGAAAATTTAATGTATCTGGCATATATAACGATATGTATGATTTTGTTTTTACTCTTTTTGGTTGAAAATTTAATTTTGTATTAGTTGCAAATCCTACAGCACTATCAAATGTGTTATTTACACCTTTACTAATACCTTCTTTAAATTCTTCTAAAGTTCCTGCTGGATCAGATATTGCACCTGTAACAGCTGTTACAGTACTGGTGACAGCATTTACCGCAGCAGTACTTATTGCTTCGGCAGTTAGATTATCTGCACTAATGCCTTTTTCTCTAAGAAAAGTTAATGCTGATGCTTTAATTGATTCATATCCTAAAGGTTGTGTTTCCAATATAGAAAATTGAACCACATGGCCTTTGGTTGCTGAATTTAAGTCTCTTGGATATTGTAATATGTCTTGGTTGAATGGATTATCAAATAAAGCACCCAAAGGACCTTTACTTGATAGGCCTGGAATTGTTATACCAGCGATTGAACTTGGAATTGAGATAATAGCCATGGTTTACTCTTTATAATTGATATACATAGTATTTATGGCATATTCAGGACTATTTAAACCAAAACACCCAGAAAAATATGTTGGTGACCCCAATAATATTGTATATCGCTCGTCTTGGGAGGTCAGGGTGATGAAGTGGTTAGACGAAAACCCTAGTATACTCACTTGGGCTTCAGAGGAATTACACATTTCCTACAAATCTCCGATAGATAATAGGTTTCACCGATACTTTCCAGATTTTATAGTTAAAATGAGGACTAAAGAGGGTATACAAAAAACAATGATGTTAGAAGTCAAACCAAAAAAACAAACTAGGCCACCTGAAATACCTAAAAGAAAAAGCAAACATTTTATCACCGAAGTCACCACATGGGGTGTCAACCAAGCCAAATGGAAAGCAGCTAAAGAGTTTTGTTTGGATCGTGGTTGGGAGTTTCAATTGATTACTGAGGACCACCTAGGTCTCTAACTAAATACTGTAATGGCCTCTATACTAACACAATTAGCACAAGAAAAATCTGCTGGCGAACTAAGAACCATGTCAAATGAATCTTTGAAATGGTTGATGGCCAAGATTGCTGATGTCCGTGGTGTAAGGGTTGCAAAAAGTATTTCAAATGAAAAAGTCAGGCAAGTAAACAAATTCATTTTAGGTGGATTATATTGTTTCTATTATAATCCTAAAGGTAAGACGGATTTGCCATATTATGACCAGTTTCCTATGGTGCTGGCATTGGAAAGATATAATGATGGATTTTTAGGTCTAAATTTCCACTATTTACCTATTAAATACCGAGTGGTATTTTTGGATAAATTGATGAATTTCGCAACGATGGGTGATGCTGGAGAAATTATGCGTATGAGAGTCACCTATGATATTTTAACTGCGTCCAAGCGTCTAAAACTGTTTAAACCGTGTATTAAAAGATACTTATCTTCACATATACAGTCTAAAATACTTACCATCCAACCAAATGAGTGGGATATTGCCGCTTTATTACCTTTACAACAATTCAAGGGTGCCACAGCACCTGAGGTATGGCAAGATTCAGTAGACGAACTAAGGAAAAACTAAATGTCAGGTTCAATTAACGAATTTAAATCAAGCTTCACTAAAGACTTGGCAAGATCCAGTCGTTTTGATGTTAATATTAATGTTCCTTTAACAATGATACCATACTTTAACTCCGCCAGGAGATTGAATTATCGGTGCGAGAGTGCTAATTTACCTGGTAGAACATTAAGTACAACAGAACAAAAAACATATGGACCAATAGAAAAATTTCCATACATGACAACATACAATGATATGTCACTTACATTTATTGTTGATGATGATATGAGTCAAAAAGTGTTCTTTGATGCTTGGTTAAACTATATCAATCCACAATATAACAATAACTTTAGATATAAAAGTGATTATGCAACAGTTATTACAATCAACCAATATAATGTAGCAAATGAATTAACTTATTCGTGTAATTTATACGATGCTTATCCTATTTCTATGAATCAATTGGATTTGAATTGGGCTGATGATGGATTTCATAAAATATCAGTAGATTTTGCTTATACATACTGGCAGAACAATTCGTTACAAGCACTTGGTATGCAATTGGTTGATGCTGGAATCAATTCAATAGCTTCTTCTCTTGGTGGTGTATTGAGTGGTTCAACTGGTTCTTTGGGTGTGGCTTCAGATATTCAGTCTGGCATTCAAGGAAATAATAGGTTTAACAATACTGTAGAATTACCAGAAGAAGGATTTTCATAAAATGAAATCTTTATTTAATTTATATTAACTAGTGGAGTGAAAATAAAATGGCATTACCAAAAATTGATGTACCGATTTATGAAATTGAATTACCAGTTTCAAAGAAAAAAATCAAGTATCGGCCTTTCTTAGTCAAAGAGCAGAGAAATCTGTTAATGGCTATGGAATCTAGTGAAGCCTCTACAATACAACAAAGTGTTCATGATATACTTTATAACTGTACCTTGACTGAAGGTATTGATATTGAAAAGTTACCAATCATTGATGTTGAATATTACTTTATTAACCTCAGAGCAAAATCAGTAGGTGAGGTAATTGAATCTAGGTATAAATGTAACAATGAAGTGGACGAAGTGGTTTGTGGTAATGTGATGGAAAAAGACATCAACTTATTGGAAATTAAAGTTCAATCTGGTGGAGAAATATCACCAGAAATTCAATTGAATGATAAATTAACTATCAAATTAAAATACCCAGAATTTAGTATTATTAAAGATTCATTGAGGTATGATAATATCAATGAGGTAACATTTAATATGATTGCTAATAGTATTGAATACATTTATGATGGTGAACAATTTTATTATGGTCACGAAGCACAGCCAAATGAAATGTTAGAATTTGTGGAAGGTATGAATCAAGAACAATTTGCCAAGGTAGAAAACTTCTTTAATAATTTACCAAAACTAAAAGAGACATTAGATATAACTTGTAGTAAATGTGGTTTTCAACATAAAATTGATGTGGAAGGCCTTGAAAGTTTTTTCGTTTAACATTTCGTCATGACAACCTGAAGAATTACTATAAGACTAACTTTTCTATGATGCAGCACCATAAGTATAGTCTGTCTGAACTTGAAAATATGATGCCTTGGGAAAGAGATATTTACATTTCTATGTTAATTTCGTTTATTGAAGAAGAAAATCAAAAAATAAAAGAAAAACAAAGAAAGTAAATGTCAATATCAAGCGCACTTAAATCAACCGTATCAGCATTGACTGGATTTGCTGGTAATACCACACGTGCGCTTTATGGGTTGAGTGTTCCTGGAAAAAATGCTAGTGATACTCAAAGCAAATACACCGAAACACTATCTTCTTCTACCAAAATTCTTGGTTCTATTTTTGAGTATTTACAAAAAGTTAGAGCTCAAGAACTTGAAAGTAGACTAAACCAAGAAGAAAGTAATAAAATAAACTTTGATGCTGAAGATAAATTTGCTAAAGAATTAATTAAAGCTTTATCTGTTAGAAGAAAAAAATTAAAAGCTCCTGTTGCACCACCATCAAAGCCATCACCTATAACTCCTAGTGCTCCTGTTGCACCAGCATCTTCTACAAAGCCGCCAGTAACTACTCCTTCTAAACCAACAGCACCATCATCTTCCACAAAGCCATCACCTACGACTCCTAGTGCGCCAGTTTCACCACCATCTTCAACAAAACCAACAGCACCTACTACTAGCACTCCAGTTGCACCACCATCTTCAACAAAACCAGTTGAACAAGTAAAACCTAAAGTTGAACCGCCAAAGGTGGAACCATCACCAGTTGTAGCACCAAAACCTAAAGTTGAGCCAGTACCAGTTGCACCAGCACCAGTTGCACCAGCACCAATTGCACCAGCACCAATTGCACCAGCACCAGTTGCAGCACCAAAACCTATGTTGCCAAAACCTTCAACTTCCACAACAACTGCAGCTACAGGAGCAACTGCTGGAGCCGCTGCTGGTTTATCTTTAGCTTCGTTGGTTGATAATCCTACAGGTAAAAATATTACTGATATAAATCCAGAATTTGCTAAACGAATGAAAAATGCTGCGGCCGCATTTAAGGAAGAAACAGGAAAAAAACTTTATATAACCTCTGGTTATCGTTCAAATGACGAACAAAAAATTGAATATGATAAAGCTCTAACAAAATTTGGAGGTGACGCAGCCAAAGCTAGAAAGTACGCAGCAGAACCTATGCCACCATTAGGTAAAGGTAAAGGTAGTAGTCACCTACATGGTCTTGCCATGGATGTTAATAGTCTTGGTGATGCTGCAATTGGTAGAGTGGCTGGAAAAACTGTCAAAACTGGTGATGTAGTAAGTTTTAATTCTACAGGATGGTTAGAAAAATTTGGTTTATATAGACCTATGAGTTATGAACCTTGGCACATTCAATTGATGGGTTCAATTCCTAAACCAGATGCACCTTTAGGTATAGCAAAAATACCAGGTGATAATGGTGTTAGTATTGATCCTCAGGATGGATCAACAATTAATTCTTTATCACAAGAAAATACTGATTTGAAAAAGGATCTAAAACAAGCTGGAAGTATTATTACAAATAATATTACAGAAAATAGTAACGATGAAACAACCAGAGTGGTTAGTTATAATAAACCTAGTAATACACCACCACACATAACAAAAGGTCAAAGTACACAAGAAGAAAACAATAGTACCAATGATAAATCTGTTTATGCAAACAAAGTTTCATAATGTCAATCTCAAGCGCACTTAAATCAACTGTATCTGGCTTAATGGGATTTGCTGGTAATACCATTCGTGCGCTTTATGGTTTAAAAGATCCAACCAAAACAGATGATGATTCTACATATTCTGAAACACTATCTTCTTCTACCAAAATTCTTGGTTCTATTTTTGAACAAATACAGAAAGTAAGAGCTCAAGAACTTGAAAATAGGAGCAATGAAGAAAAAAACAAAAGTGATAAAAGCAAACAAGATGATAAATTTAATGAAGAATTAATTAAAGCTTTATCTGTTAGAAGAAAGCCCAAGAAAAAAAGACCTGTTGGAAAAAAAGAAGAACCTACTAAAAAAGCTGAAGAAAAGAAGGAAGAAACCAAGCCACCAGAAAAGAAAAAAGAAGAACCTACTAAAAAAGCTGAAGAAAAGAAAGTAGAAGAAACTAAGCCAAAGGTAGAAGAAAAAAAGGTAGAAACAAAGCCGCCACCAGAGAAGAAGGTAGAAGAAACTAAGCCAAAGGTAGAACCAGAAAAACCTAAAGTTGAAGCACCAAAGGTAGAACCAGCACCAGTTGCACCAACAAAACTACCTCCTAAAGAATTACCAAAACCAACAGCAGACAAAGTAACAACTACAACACCAAAACCGGCACCGATTGGCGGTGCAGCTAGTAAATTACCGGGTGTTGCAGGATTAATTATTTCTACATTAATATCATCTGGTATTACTTCAGTAAAGGCACAAGCCAATATTTTAGCTCAAGTAAAAGAAGAATCGCAGTTTGTACCAAAAAGTGAGGACTTATTTTATAGAAATGCGGCAGCCATACAAGGTACTTTTGGCAAATCAAGAATACCTACTTTAGAATTTGCTCAACAATTTGTTTCAAAAGATGGAGATAACAGGAGTGAACAATTAGCAAATCATGTATATGCAAAAACGTCTGGTAATTCTACACCGGGAGATGGATTTAAATATCGGGGACGAGGTTTTATACAAATTACTGGAAAAGATGCTTATAAGTCATTAGGTGATTATCTTAAAGTTGATTTACTTTCAAATCCAGATTTATTAAATAATACAGAAATCGCAGCAAAATCTATACCTTGGTTTTTTCTCATTTATAAAAAGGGTATTTCAAAAGGTGATCCTAAAAACCTTGAAGATATATCATTAGTTAGTAAATCTGTTGGTTTTGCCGATCCATCAGGAGAGAAAAAAATAAAAAGAGCTAAGTTGGCGTTAGAAATTGAATCTTATGATTTACCTCCACCAGCAGTACCGGCAAAAATACCTGAAATAGACCAATTATCAAAAGAAAACAAAGATTTAAAAGATTCTTCAACACCACAAAACCAAACTATTGTAAATAATAGAACGGTACAATCTACAACCAATGAAACCGTTGTTGTAAATGGAAACAAACCTAATGACCAAGGTGCTTTACAAAGGAAAACACAATAATGTCTATATTTAAATCAATGCTAGGATTCCTTGGGAATACTACTCGTGCGCTTTATGGTCTTGATGGTAAAGGTGGTGAGGGTAGTAACAGTACAGGTAATAAATCTAAAAGTCCTGAAGGACGAAAATTAAATGCCTTTGTCAGAGAAGAAACTAGAAAAACAGCTAAAAAATTACTAGAAAAATTTGATAAAGAAACCATTAATAATTTTGTATCTGGTAAAACTAAAGGATCAGAAAAAGAATCTGCATCAAATAAAAACAAAGATGTAAAAAGTAAGAATAACACAGCCAGCAAAATCAAACCTTTACCACAAGGTGGAGATATGATTGATATGTTGAATAAAATATATTCATTCCTAAAAACAAATAGTGAAGAAGATAAATTACATCAAGACCGATTAAATAATTATATGGAAGAAAATTTGGCAGAAGCCAAAGCACGCCACGATAAGTTATTGGAAGCTATTAAAAAATTAATGGTTGATGTGAGAGGAGTAAAAGAAGAAGTACAAACTGCAACACCTCCTCCTCCAGTACAAGAAAAGAATATTTTGGATATTTTAATGGATGCTTTTGACATAAAAGACATAAAGACTGTTTTTAGAACTTTAGGAAGATTTGCAACAATGTTAACGCCAGCTCTTCCTTTTTTAATTGGAGCCACTTCTGTTTTTGCACTTGGTTATGCAATGTATAAAATGTTTACAAACAAAGATGCTTAT